>TARA_R110000850_G_scaffold92756_2_pt1 | contig 11493 bp, 8 predicted proteins | sample TARA_R110000850 | Tara Oceans TARA_R110000850 (sample SAMEA4397586) | marine metagenome | biome: Polar Biome; feature: [SRF] surface water layer (ENVO:00010504); material: water (ENVO:00002006), including particulate matter (ENVO:01000060) such as... | depth 5 m | reverse complement strand
ATCATCTTTAATACAGAGACATGAACTGCGTAGGGTTGTTGGTGACGATAGAGTGTTAGACCATAAAATTAATGGTGATCGTAATGGGGAAGAGTAATGGCAACTCCTAGAAAAGGTAAAGCAAAGGTTAAAGTAACAGCCAGTGGTAAGCGTGTAAGCTATGGACAGGCTGGTAAAGCAAAAGGTGGTGGCCCAAGAGTACGTCCGGGTACTAGTAAAGGTGACAGTTATTGTGCAAGAAGTTTAGGTATAAAAAAGAGACTATCTAAAAAGAAACAAAGTGACCCGAACACTCCTAACAACTTATCTCGTAAGCGTTGGAAATGTTCAGGAGCAAAATCTAGAAAATAACTAAAAGGAGTATAACTATGCCAAAAGGAAAAGGTACATACGGTTCAAAAAAAGGACGGCCTCCAATGAAGAAAAAGAAATCTAAAGATAAAAAGAAGACTAAAAAGTACTAGAAAAGTGGAGATGTTTAATGCCTAAACTTACATTACTAAATATGACACAGAACATATTAAGTGAAATGGATAGTGATGAGGTCAATGGTATTGCTGATACTGTAGAGTCTACACAAGTAGCACACATCATTGAAACGATGTACTACGATCTTGTATCTAATCGTAGCATCCCTGAACACAAAGAAATATTTCAACTTACTGCTCTTGGGCTTACTGCTCAACCTAACTATCTTCAGTATCCTTCTACTGCTACTAACATAAGTTGGTTTAAGTATGATAATAGAGCGTCTTCTTCATCTACATCTATTAACTATATGGCTATTGATTACGTAGAACCTACTACATTTATTGAAATGCTTAACTCTAGAGACAACGATGACACTGATACTACTTCTATTTCTGACCCTAGTGGTATTAAACTTTTAATTAAAACTAACTCTAACCCAACCTACTGGACGAGTTTTGATGATGACTATATAATTTGTGACTCTTATGATAGCTCAATTGAATCTACTTTACAATCATCTAAGACTCAAGCATACGGTACTATTGAACCTGTGTTTACACAATCTAATACTTTTATACCTGATCTAGATGTAGACTTATTTCCACTATTATTATCTGCTTCTAAATCTGCATGTTTTGCATCTATTAAACAACAGGGTGCTCCAGTTGCTCAAGCTGCAGCACGTTCTCATATTGTTAAAGGACAGAACAATCGACATAGACTTAATATAGCTAATACCTACGGACAACCAAACTACGGAAGGAAGTAACTAAATGTTTACGTTTGAAGGACCAAATAAGCGTAGCTACGAATTACGTACAGAAAATCAAAGTAGTCTTCTTAAGTTTTCTTTAACAGGTGGGGGTAATATACCTAAAGAATTATCTGGTACGTTTACATCTTTTAAGTATGCTAATACTGTATGGGCTAAATATGTAGCAGGTTATGATGATAGTCAAAAAGATATGAGGCTTAAGTCTAATAAAAAACAAAAGACTACTTCTACTGAGGAATAAACTTTGAGTAACGATAAACTTAGTGGTACTAAACCTTATAACACTTATGTTGCTGGATTAATTACAGAGGCAGGTCCTCTAACATATCCTGAAAACGCAAGTACTGATGAACTTAATTGCTTACTATTCCGTGAAGGTAACAGACGTAGACGCTTAGGTGTTGACTATGAAGATAGTTATGCATTAAGTTCTGCTACTCTTACTACTGCTACAGTACGTGATAAAGCTATTAAAACTTTTGTGTGGGAAGCTGTAGCAGGTACAGGTACACGCAACTTCTTAGTTATGCAAGTTAATACGACTCTTTATTACTATGATCTAGCCACTGAGCCTCTCTCTAACGGCCTTAAAGGCTTCACGACTAACGTGGCTACCTACGCAGCCTCAGGGGCTACTGACGTAGGCTCTGAGACAGTCAATATGGATTCTGGTAAGGGGGTATTGTTTGTTTCTAGTCCTAAAATAGAACCATTCCTTGTAGAGTACAATTCAACTACTAATGCAATTACTGAAACTCAGATAAATATTAAGATTAGAGACTTTGATGGACTTGATGATAGTCTTGACCCTGAAGAAGAGATTGCATCTAGTGTTACAAATATTAAACATGAGTATAATCTAAAAAACCAAGGTTGGAATAGCCCCGGTGAAGGTATTGCTGATCCTACTGATACCTATAAGTCTTCTAAAAGTAAATGGCCTCCTAATTCTAAGCAGTGGTGGGTAGGTAAAGACTCTAGCGATAACTTTAGTGCTGAGGTTTTAGCTAAATATGATGCTGGTAATACATTAGCACCACGTGGACACTTCTTACTTAACCCATTTTATAAAGATCGTAGTTCTGTGTCAGGTGTTACTGGTCTTACTGTTGAGTCAGAGGCTACTAGACCTGCACAAGTAGCTTTCTTTGCTGGTAGAACATGGTACTTTGGTATTGATAGTTCTAATATTAACGGTCACGTATTCTTTAGTCAAGTTATTACTGAAACTAACAAGGCTGGACGTTGTTACCAAGAGTCTGACCCAACTACCGAAGACTTAAACCAACTACTTGATTCAGATGGTGGTGTTATTGTTATACCTGAAATCGGTTCTATTAGAGGACACTTTATTACTGATAGATACTTAGTTTTATTTGCTACTAACGGTGTATGGTCTATTAGTGGTGGTGGCGAAGATGGTTTTAAAGCTACTGATTTCCAAGTACAAAAAATATCTAGTGTTGGCTGTGTTAATGGTGAGGCTATTGTAGACGTTGAAGGTGTACCTTACTGGTGGTCGCATACTGGCATCTATACTCTTGGAGCTGATCAAGTTAGTGGTAAGTTAGCTGCACAAAGTATGACACAGAATACTATGGAATCTTTTTACCAAGATCAAATTCCTGCTGTATCTAAAACCTTTGCTAGAGGTATATTTGATCCAGCTAGTAAAAGAGTGTACTGGTTTTATAATACTGTAGCACCTGTTGATGATGAATATAAGTACAGGTTTAATGCTGCTCTTATATTTGAAACTTCTATGGGTTCATTCTACCCTTGGAAGATAAGTGATTTAACAAGTAATAGTCCTTATATAATTGGTTTGTTTAATACTCAAAGTGTTAATGCTGTTGGACGTACTGAAAGAGTAGCTGATGGTGATGGTGACTTACTTATTAATCTAGCTGGTAATGAACTAGTAGTTGATGTACAAACTATATCAGGTTCTAATACTTTCCTTAAGTGGTTAATAATGAAGCCAACTGGATCAGATGCAAACAAGTGGACTTTTGGTTTATTTAATAATGGTGACTTTATAGATTGGGAACAAGATGATGGTACAGGTTTAACATACTCTTCCTATCTTGAGACAGGGTTTGAATTGTTAGGAGATATGGCAGCTAAAAAACAAACACCTATAATTCACTTCTTCTTTGGTAAAACAGAAACTGCAACAGCTGGTGGAGCCTTGGTTAATCCCGGTAGTTGTTTCTTAACTGCTAAATGGGACTGGACAGATAGTGGTAACACTGGTAAGTGGTCTACTAAAAGACAGATTTATCGCTTGAAAAGATACTTCGACTCTGGTATAATAACAGATGAAGCCCCCGGACAAACTGTCATTGTTGGCAGAGAAAAGATTCGTGGAAGGGGTAGAGCAGTACAGTTACGTTTTGAAAGTGAAGCCGGAAAGGACTTTAACTTACATGGATGGCAAATCTACGCAAGCGCATAAGTATACTATAGGAGTTGAAGAATTTACTTGGGATTTATTTAATGAAGCTATGCCTTTACTTGAAGCTCACTGGGAAGAAGTAGCAGTTAATAAAGAATACATTAAATTAAAACCAGATTATAAGTTATATTTTCTTATGCAAGAAAGTAAAACTTTAAATTGTTTAGTAGCTAGAAGTGAAGGTAAATTAATAGGGTACTTAGTTACATTTTTGTATGTACATCCACACTACACAGATCATACATTTGGACAGAATGATATTTTTTATATTTCTCCTAAGTATAGAAAAGGTATGTTAGCTATAAGGCTTATTAAAGAACAAGAAAAAGAAATGATAAGATTAGGTGTATCATCTATAACTTATCATATAAAACCTGAAAGAGATTTTTCTAAACTGCTTGAACGTAGTGGTCATACTTTATTTGAAACAGTTTATAGAAAAGATTTAACGGAGTAATACGAAATGGCTGGTTCAATTGCTATTGCTGTTGTAAGTGCTGCTTTTCAGTACTATGGTCAAAAGCAACAAATGAAAGCTGCTGATAAAAGAGCAAGAGCAGCTGCTGACGCAAGAGCTAAAGGTGAAGCTCTTCAACAGAAACGTGAAGACATCCAAGCTTCACGACAAAGACGTAGAGCTGTAGCTGAGTCACGTAGATTCAGAGCACAAGCTGTTAATCTTGCTGCTAATAAAGGAGCTGGTGGTGCTATTGGTGCTCCCGGTAGTACAGTTCCGGGGGTATCAGGTAATATTCAAAGTCAACTTAACTTTAATAATGCTTTTATTAATCAAGTTACAGGACTTAACCAAGGTATTCGTTCAGCTTTTAGTGAAGCACAGAATATTGCAAGTAGACCTATAACTGCTGGAAGTACTCTTAGTGCTATAGGTGGGTTGGGTATGCAAGCGGCTGGTGCTTGGCTAGGTGCTAGCCCCGGTCAGAAAGCAGACTTTAAAAGCTTCTTTACAGGCTAAATAAATATGGTAAATCCTTATTACACAGAACCCGATGTTGCTTCTACTGAGCTTACTGTAGATCAATGGGTTGAGCCTGAGGTACTTGTACCAGAACAAGATATTACTCCTAACACAGCTAATGTTATTGCTGCTCAAGTAGCTGTGATAAATGGAGATATAGACCTAAATAATTTAGACTTTACTGATGTTGATGATCAGTATAAAGCTTTATATAAACAAATTACTGAAACAGGTACTAGAGATATTAAACAATCTCTTGCTGATGAAGACACTTCTAAGCTTATGTCTATCTACGATATGGAAGCACGTAGGGCTATTGAAACAGGGCAAGATGTACCAAACTCTCTTCAATTAGCTATGGATTATCAGATTCAAGAGGCTGATAGTAAGCGTGAAACTATTATTGAAGAAGCTTTTTCTGATAAAATGCTTGAGATGTTAGCTTCTGATCCTTCTAATGCTAATATGATAGAAGATATTATAGACTACGAAAATAAAGGGGCTTCATTAGATCGTATTCTTAATATAAATAAACGTACAATGATGGTTGAACGTATGTTTGAAGAGACTATAGCTGAGAAAGATAAACAAGGTATGTTTATGAAATCTTTTGAGTTTGTCAGTAGTCTTATTCCACTACGTGAGTGGTATCAACTGTTTGACCTTGAACCTGATGAAAAGTTTATGCAAGGTGACAAAGCTAGAGTACTTAATAATAAAATATATGACCTACCTGAAGAAGACTTAGGACTTTTCCTTGAAGACTTTTATGGTAAACTGAAAGACTCCTCTGCTTTATTCGATATTAATGAAGCTCAGATGTTAGACACTTTACGTACTATTACTAGAGTATCAGATGCACAAGTTGAGGGTTCTAACTTTATTGGGTTTGTTGATGCTGCTGACTCAGCTCTTATTGTAGGTAGTATTGGTAAAGGTTTCATATCTAAAGCTAGTATGTTAACTAAATTTGGTCAACGTAAATTAGCTACTAGATCTATTATAAAAACTCTTGAAGAAGCTGGTGACAGACCTTCACTCTTTACTGAAACAACTAAGGATATAGCTTCAGAAGCTGTAATACCTAGTGGAGCTAAGATAGTTGAGCCTTTAAGTAATGGAGAAGTTTCTAATACTCTTGGTGTAATTGTTGAAAGTAACAGTACAAGGGCGTCAGCTATCATAGATAACATAGCTAGAGATGAACGTATTTTAGACTCAGATAGATTAGAGGCTGTTAAAAATGCTACTAACAATTTAATAGATGAATACGGTGCATCTACTATAGCTGATACACGTATTATAAAAACAGATAGAGGTGTTCAAAGTGTATCTATTGCTATTGGAGATAAAACAGGAGCAGGTTTTACTAGTAAAGAAGTAGCAGAAGCTACTATTCTTAATAGACAACTACCCCCTGATTCTTCTGTGTTCCAATCTAAAGATGGTAAGTTTTTTATTAGAGTTAACAAAGATGTTAATGAGTCTTTTATTATTGATAAAAACTTAACAGAAGCTCCGTTTAATCCTCTTAGTAGGCTTCTTAAAAGTCCTGCATCTATGTTACCTAAATGGTTACAGGCTAGAGCAGAGAGCGCTGGCTCTCTTAAAGGTATGTATGCTAGAGAAATGCAACCTATTATAAAAACTATTACAACACTAAAGAAACAACCTTACAAAGAATTAGTTAAAGTAGTACTTGAAGGTAACATTAAATCTGTATGGTTTGGTAAGAAAGCAGCTTTTAATAATAAAGGGGAAATGGTTTCAGAATCTTTTGATACTGTGTTCAGCCGTCTTAATAATAATAAACTTCCTACCAAAGAACAACATGACGCTTATCGTGCTTTTATTAACCTTAATGATATTGATTATGCTTTTCGTAACTGGGATTTGTTTGTTGATAAATTTAGTAGGGGTTATGGTACTGCTAATGTTAAACTAGCTAACCTAAGAATAGGACGTGCTGATCTTAAAGAAATAGAAAACGTAAAAGATGTAGCTAAGTTAGCTGTATACGATAATGATACTGGTAAAGTATTTAGTGGTGCTGCTAAAGGTAGTGATTTTCTTAAAGATAAACTTAAAAATGGTTATCAGTTGTTTAATCTTTCTAGTCAGTACAAGTTAGCAGATAAGAGTGGATTTGCTAATGCTATTTTAATTAAGAAGGGACATATAAAAGTTGGCACACTGCAGATGAAGCAGCTGCCTTATAGGTCTGGAGGACACCGTGGTCCTGAAGGTACATACTTTGTTAAACAAGCTCAGGTAGGCTCGTTCAGTGATGGAGGGGGTAAGTATATCCTAAACCCTCTTACACACGCTGTAGGACGTACTAGATCAGCTCTAGAGGACTATACACAACGTATGAACAATGCTCTTGAAGCATATAGTACAGCTATTAATGATGGTAGTAGTGCTGCTATTCGTGCTGCTGATGATATTATTCGTAAGTCTGGTATTGAAGATGGCTTTGAAGAGTTTTCTGGATTAGTTAAGAACGGGAGTATTGATGCAAAACATAGATTCCGTATTGTAGAGAATAATGAAAACCCTGTACCTATTGGAGGTTTCGATGAGGCTGTAGATCTGCGTCAAGCAAATTCTTTTACATCTTTTATAGAGACACAAGGAAGACCTTACTATGGACGTAAAGGTAGTAGCCCTTTAAGAGGACCTGACGATGAAGTAGCTAAGTTAATTGATCCTATTCAATTAATGGAACGTTCACTATCGGATAGTGTACATAAAGGTAACCTTGCTAACTACAGATCTGTAGCATCTGACGCTTGGGTTAATACTTATGGAGGTATCTTACGTCCTCAAAGTGGTATGTCTAAACGTCAAACATTCTTTAGTCGTAAGTCTCTTAGCTCAGCCGACTTTGATAGTAATGCTAAAAAGTCTTTTGTACGTGCAGCAATTAATCAACACTCAGTCATGCAAACACAGTTATCATCTTATAACGAGTACGGTAGATGGATTGCTGGAGGTATGACTAGGTTAGCTGACTTCATTGATAAAAAAGGTGGAAGTAATTTAGCTGGTAAGTTACTTGATATACGTTCTTCAGATCCTATAGTTGCTATGCGTAGTCTAGCATACAATGTTCACTTAGGTTTGTTTCAAATAGATCAGCTATTTGTACAGGCGCAGACTGCCATAAGTATAGCTGCATTAGACCCTCTTAATGCAGTTAAACTAATGAATCGAGGTCTACACTTCCAAGCTTTAAATTATAATACTAGTGAAGAAGCTTTAAACATGATGGCTAAAGCTTTTAAAGACCCTGAAGACTTTAAAGAGTTTGTTAAAATTGGGCGTGAACGTGGTGTGATTGAACTATATGGTGACATGTCAATGTTAGATCATAATGCTATATTTAATATAGGAGGTCCATTAAGTCCTAAAAATATAGCTGAGAAAGGACGTTCATTTATTATGGCTGCTGAAAGATATAACAAAGCCGTTGGATATTCTAAAGCATGGGATGAATTACGTAAAGTTAATAGTCTTAAAGCTATGCGTAATAATGATGTACAGATGGAATTAACTTCACTAGCTAGTAAGTACAGTATGAACATGTCTAGTATGAGTGCAGCTAGGTGGCAGAAGGGTATCTTTGGTGTACCTACACAGTTCCTATCTTACCCTATTAGATTCTTAGAGAACATGACTTCTAAAAGATTAGGTGGTAGCGCACAATGGACTGGAAGTGAAAAGATACGTTTAGGTTTAACACAAGCTGTACTATATGGCTCTGCTGGTATTCCTTTTCTACCCGGAGAAGCTGTACCTACTATGTTAGAGGCAATGGGTGTAGATCCTAAAGAAAATGAAGATGCTTTTCTTATTGCAAGAGGTGGAGCTATTGACTGGGCTTTAAAGAATTGGTTAGGTATAGACTCTAGCTTATCTAACCGTGTTGGTTTAGGTAAAGGTTATAGAGATTTATGGGACAAACTTAATGGTGAAGACATTGAATCAAGTTCATTCTTTAATGTTATTGGTGGACCTTCTGGAGCTTTGTTAGTTGATGCAGCTAGTTCAAGTGTTAGTGCAGCTATAGAAGCTCCTGCTATTTTAATGGAAAGTATAAGAGCAGAACGTTCTGATTTATTTACAGACTTTGCAATGGATCAAGTAACTAACTTTGCTGTTGAGCATATATCTTCTGCTAATGACGTGTATAAAGCTTATTGGGCATTTAAGACTGGTGAGTATATTTCAGCTAAGACAGGTAGAGTACTTGTAGAAGGTCTTAGTAATGCAGAAGCACTTGGGTTTATGTTAGGACTTACACCTAACAAGATGCTTGAAGCTGTTCGTATGTCTAATTCTATTAAGAAAGATAGACAAGTAATACAAGGGGCGAGTGGAGTAGTTTCTAGATTACGTAATGAAGAAGTACGTGCGTTACGTGAGTACTGGGATACTGGTTCTAAAGACTCTTACGAAGATATGTTACGAATTATGAATATGAAAAACATGGCACTTGGTTCAATTGATGAAGACATACGAGAAAGAGTAAGAAAAGCTTCAGATAGTAAAGCTTATGAGTCTTTTTATAAACTTACAGAAGAAAAGTTCTTAAGTAGATTTACTAAATTAGATGACCAAGGTGTTATTAAAGTAGAGGAAAGATAAAATGGGTTTTCAAGACAGTGCACTTACGGAGTTTTCTGCTCCTGCTATAGGTACAGTACCTAAAGTTGCTCCTTCAGCTGCCTCTTCTAGTGGTGCGGCTCAGATTTTAGGAGGTCTTACTCAGCTAGGGGGTATGCTTACAAAAGCTCTTCCTCAAATAGAAAGGAATCAGAATTTAGAAAAAGTTGAAGGGTATGTAAAAGAATACCAAACACTATCTGAACTTAGAGCTCAATCAACCTCAACTTCTAATTCTATGTTAGCTAACGGTAAGCAAAAAGAATGGGAACTTAGTTTAGAGCGAGAAAATCCTACTGTAGCGGCAACAGTTAAAAGTCAGTTAGGTATTAAAGACCTTAACGAAGCTGAAAAACGTGAGACAATATCTCAAAATGAGTTAGCTTACGAACAAACTGGTAACTTAATTAGTGCTTCGACTGCTACTCCTGAACAAAAGTATAATGCTGGTAAATCGTTTGTAACAGCACAAAGACAAACAGCTCTTAAGTTAGCATCTCTTAAGACTGCTAAAGAAATTGGTGAATTAGAAGATGCAGAACAAGTTAGAGAATTTGGAAATACTTTTTCTGTTGAAGCAGATGCTGTATCTAGTGGTATTATATCTACTTTTGGTACTGTGTTTTCTAAGGTAGACTTAAACACTACTGGAGGTCAGCAAACACTTAATGACCATTTGGTAAAGTTAAAAGGTTTACGTGATGGTCTTAGTCAACAATATACAATGTCTTTACGTACTAAGGGAGCTAATTCTAGTGTACAAAAGAAAGTTGTTACTGAAGCTCTTAGTGGTATAGATAATGTTATTGGTATGTTTGAAAATAAGAATAAGTATGTTCGGGAAATAGCTAAAGATTACTTAGCTTTCTACGCTGATAATACACGTATACAATTAAGTAAGTCTACTAATACTCTTGCTCAACTTGTAGCACTAGGTGATCCTAAAGCTCTTTCTGAATTAATTAAACTAGAAGCTACCAGTAAAAATATGACTGAATTTAGAGGTATACTTAAAAGTCTTCTTACTAATGAGCCTTCTAAAATATTGTCTTCCAAAGAAGACTCACCAGAACAAGTAGTTGTGGCAGTATTAGAATCTAGTAAAAATCCGGAGGCTACACAAAATATTGTTAGTCCTAAAGCTAATTTTGATATGGCTATATCACTAAGTGCTATTATTAAAGATTCCTACCACAAATCAGATGTACCTACTACTACAGATGATGCTACTGCGTATAGTAATACTTTTTCTAACCTGTTAAAAACTGTTAAAGGTATGGAGAAGTATACCAATCAAGTTAAAATGTTAGGCGATACGTATCTTGATGTTAAAAGACAAGGGATAATGAAACTATTACCCTCTGCACAACGTAAAGCTCTTGATGCTAAAGTAGGAGAAGTAACTGGAGCTATAGGGCGTAGAGCTGTTAGAAGTGTTGGTGATAATCGGGGCATATTATCTTACAATTCTTCGTCTGGTACTGTTACTGTAGATAAAAAGGTTATGGCAAGTATTACACAACCTCTTACAGAAAAGCAAAGTTCCATGATTGGTGGAGCTTCCAAAGCTTTAACAACACTTTTTAGTGGATCAAGTGATGAGGCTAAATTAGCTGAAGCTAAAACTGCACAAACCGCAGCTGATGCTATTAATACTTCTAAAGATATATTTATAGAGACAGCTAGAAGTGATCCACGTCTTGTAAACTTTACTGATACTGAGCTAGGTTACTTGTATATGGTTAGTGTTAAAGGAAACCAAGTTGGTCTTGTTATTACTGAGCCTCTAAACCTTGAAGATAAACTACCAAGTGGTTCAGATGGTAAACCTGTAGTAACGCAAGAGCAAATACTATCAGAACTAAGTACTGAAATTGAACAAGCTACAACTACTGCTTATACTGGAGTACAAACAGATACTTCAACTGTAGATACTTCTTCTTTAGAGCCACCTGTATCTGAAGGAGATGAAATCACTCCAGCTCCTAGGGATGATTCCGAAATTACTACTGAAAAACTACCAGACATACTAAATGCAAATGAATTTGATAGAATACCGGACGTTAATGAGAGTAGAATTATTCCTACTAATGTACCTAAAGGTTTTGATAAAACCGTAACAGAAACTTTAAACACAGAAAG
>TARA_R110000850_G_scaffold4711_3_pt1 | contig 11508 bp, 8 predicted proteins | sample TARA_R110000850 | Tara Oceans TARA_R110000850 (sample SAMEA4397586) | marine metagenome | biome: Polar Biome; feature: [SRF] surface water layer (ENVO:00010504); material: water (ENVO:00002006), including particulate matter (ENVO:01000060) such as... | depth 5 m | reverse complement strand
CGTGACCGGTGTCAAATCCTCGATCAGCTGCACTGTTTCCTGGTAGAGGCGTACCTGCCAGTAGCTCTCATCGCCCCGCCATTCGTTGAATTCCTTGATGTCATCACCGGCGCAAAAGGTCTCGCCTGCCCCGCGCAGGATCATGACCCGGCATTCCCGATCGGCGCGTACTGCGAGAATTGCTTCCTTCAACTCTGCGGAAAGCTCCCGATCCAGCGCATTATGCACTTCGGGCCTGTTGAGGGTAATTGTCGTGACAGCATCCTGTCGGTCGAAGATCAGTTTCTTATAGTCACTCATTCTTTTTCCTTCCCGTTAGGTTTTTCTTGTTCGTTATAGTAACTTTCGTTATAAGATTAATAGAAAGTCTAATAACGAAAGTCAATGCACAAAAAAATTGAAACGAAGGCGACCGTTATGAGCAATAAACCATCACACAGAGAGCCGCCTCCTGGCTTCAAGGAAAGCCTGACACGCGGGCCCTTTTCCACCCACAACGGCCCGTTCTATCACAAGGTGGATGGGGAGCGTTTCTGGCATGGCCTCTTCATAACAGAGCGTCATTGCAATTCTCGCGGACGGCTGCACGGCGGAATGATGACAACATTCGCAGACGGGCTAATGGCCACCGCCGTCCGGCGCGCAAACCGGAGACCCGCCGTAACAGTCAGCCTGAATTGCAATTTCAGCGCCTCAGCGGATATCGGCGACTGGCTTGAAGGAACCGCGCGACAGAGTGGAACCGGCGACGGCTTCGCCTTTGTCGAGGCTGAGGCCTGGGTCGGCGACAGGATCGTTTTTAATGCAAGCGGGGTTTTTCGGCTTCTTGAGGCACGGAGCTAAAACAAAAAACCCCCGCATTCCGGCAGGGCCTTTTTGGAAAATTGGAGCGGGCGATGAGATTCGAACTCACGACCCTAACCTTGGCAAGCTGGCCAAAGTGTCCATAAATATTTGATTTTAATCTGCTTTTTCCTCTTTTAAACACGGAGGAAACAATGGCATCAATCAGAAAACTACCCTCAGGAAAGTACTACTGCCAAGTTCGGATGAAGGGGGCCAAACCAGTCTACAAGACATTCTTACAAATTCAAGACGCCGAAAACTGGGCAAAGGAGCAGGAGAAACTTGCTCAAAGCAACGCTGCTCTTTCAAATACCACATTAAAATTTGATCCTAAAGATACCCTCAGAGATGTCGGCTCTCGTTATTGCGCTATCGTCCTAAAGGGGAAGGCATCTCAATATCAAACATTGATGCGTGTTGAACGTATGGCCAAGCATTTCCCGCAATCGTTTAATCAAATTACTAAATGGAATGTGAACGACTATAGGCTTGCTAGACTAAAATCTGTTTCTCCGACAACCTGCCGGGATGAACTTGTATTACTAAGCAGGCTATTTAAGTGGCTTAATCGGGAGCTCCTTTTGGATATTTCCAATCCATGTACTGATATTGCACTACCAAAAGCTTCCAAACCGAGAGACAAGGTAGTTAGCCCAGAAGAAATGGAAATGCTGCTTAAGGCAATGTCTCCTCGAATGGCCGTTATCATTGAGCTCGCATACGAGACTGCCATGAGAAGATCTGAAATACTCAAACTCACACCCTCCTGCTTGCATCTCGATAAACGCATTCTCGATGTTATTGATGGAAAGACCGGGAGCCGTGCTGTACCCCTTACCAGAAGGGCCGTAGAGCTCCTCTCAGTGGCTGCAGAGGGTTGCTCTAGGCAGGATAACCAAATCTTCCAAGTATCCGCCTACGGGGTCTCTCAGGCCCTTAGAAGAGCACGGAAGAAGTTAGGGTTATCGGACGATATACGGGTTCATCAACTGAGACATTCACGAATTAGCATTGTGGCTCGAAAAGGATTTAATAACGCACAGATTATGGCTGTCTCAGGCCATCGGGACGTTAGATCAGTGCAAAGATATGTGCACTTAGATGCATCAGACGTAGTGCAGTTGCTTGATTAAGGAATGAGGCAAAAGAATTAGTAGCCCATTGCGAGATAGCAGTAATTCTTAATTCTATCTTTACTTGAAGAAACAAGCTGCTTCCATTACCATTAATGGCAACAGAAATCTGCGGAATATATTCTTGAAAAGAAAGCCTTTAATGTCCAATGAAACGATTCTCAAAATTGATGATATCTATGACAAAAACCTTAACTTTCTAATAGGTTCAGGAGCATCATACGGTCTATTCCCTACGCTAGGCTTAGCTATCAAAGACAAGGATGGCAATCCACAAACAATTGAAACCCTCGCTACGCTCTTTCAAAAAAATGAAAAAACGGACGTAGAATATACGTCACTGTTTATGCACTATTATAAATCGTGCATTGAACCTGTAATGAAAATAGATTTCGAAACACTAGAAATAGGTGGCGATCCAAATGAGATTAAAGTGTTGGAGAACTATCAAGAATTTGTCAAAACGATTCTGAGTATCCTGCAACGCAAGAAAGATGGGCGAAGGTGCAACGTATTTACTACAAATTACGATGGCTGCTTCACTTATGCGGCCGACGTATTACTACAATCTGGGAACATAGACTTTGTAATAAATGACGGCGCCCGGGGATTCAACAAACGATACCTGCAAGCAAAAAACTTCAATAGCTATCTATGCCAAACCGGCATTTTTGAACGTCATCAATCAGAGATACCTCAAATAAACCTTATACACCTGCACGGTTCGGCTTATTGGTATAAGGACGGCGATAATATTTTTGTCGATCATTTGAAAGATCACAATTTGAGAAGGTGCGTTGATGATGCCATATTTAAAGGGCTAAATGCCTTCTCAGATGTTCTGTTGGACGATACTAAGACTATAGCGGATATTACTGCGATAAAAATTGACAGGGATGATAAAGACAAATTCTGGGAAACGTATAAAACTCTTCCCATCGTTAATCCAACTAAATGGAAATTCCACGAAACAGTTTTTGAAGAACATTATTATCAAATGCTTAGGCTTCTCAGTTATGAACTCGAAAGGCCAAACGCAATATTCATCACTTTTGGTTTTTCGTTTGCAGATGAACACATTCTTAGATTAGTCCAAAGATCTCTCTCAAACCCCACTCTTCAGCTATATGTTTGTTGTTTCAACCGTGAAGAATTTGAGTCTATGGAATATCATTTTAGGGGCTTTGACAATGTTATGCTCCTTGCTGTTGACGGCAATCTTGATTTCACTGCATTTAATGACAAGGTTTTTTCTAGAAAACCAACATTAGTTGAGCTTTCTGATGAGGCCGATCATGACGATTGAAGTCGGCGAAGTTATTGCAGTAAATGGAATAAAGATAACGCTAAAGATTTATGAAGAATCCAGCAAAGACACCCTTTTTTATAAAGGCGAAAAATATAATGGCGTTTCAATACGAGAGTACATAACAATTCAACGAGGATTTAGAGATATAATATGTATTATCGAGGGCGAGTATCTTGATGAAAAAAGATTTGAAGAAAACGGCAGCAAATTATCCTTCATTCGTAAAGTTGAAGCTAAACCCATCGGGTATTTTGAACAAGGTTCGTTTTATGAAGGCATCAAATTTTTACCCATGATAAAAGATGTAGCGTACCTTCTGAAAGAATCACGTTTAAACGAAATATATAGCAAAGGGTACTCAGGAGAAAAAGGTTTTACAATTGGCAAAATGCTAAAGGAAGAAATTCCAATTTCCTTGCCTTGGAAAAAACTTTTTAACAGCCACATCGGAATTTTTGGGAATACCGGAAGTGGCAAATCAAACACATTAGCTAAATTATACACCGTTTTATTTACTCAAAAATTAGAAAGAATTCGAAACAAAAGCCAGTTTATAATTTTAGATTTCAATGGTGAGTATACATCTGACCAATTAATTGATGCAGACCACAAAACAACATTGCACCTAAACACACAAGTCGATGGCTCCGATAAGTTTCCATTGTCATCCAGCGAATTCTGGAATCCAGATACACTTAGCATTTTATTTCAGGCCACTCCCAATACTCAACGACCGTTCTTAAATCGCCTTATTAATGGAAGAAAAAGATATCTAGAGTTTGAGGATAGCCTTAAATTCTACATACAAAATATGTTTAAATCAGTATTTTCTGCGGCTTCTCCAAAACCCGAAACCCTTGACCTTTTGAGAGCAGCAACAAGGATTATCAATAATAAAAATCTTCTTGAAATTCTTAAAAACATTTCTTGGCACGGCAAGCAAAACACGTTTTTTATTCCAAGTGCTGGCATTTATTTCAATTCTGACGGAGAAGCGTACACTTCCGTTTTTGAAAATGACGTTCAAAATATAGAAATAAGCGGTTTAACCGCGCTTGATGAATTAGTTTTGAGGGCTCACTTACAATTAATAGGTGACCTTATTCATGGATATGTGCAATTCGATCATATCCAGCCGTTAATCAAGAGAATTGAATCTTCACTTTCAAGCCTCAGCAAGGTAATTACGATCTCAAACGATCAAGAAAATCAAAACATCGTCACTGTCATTTCCTTGCGAAAGTGCAATCAAGAGATGACAAAGATTCTACCTCTACTGATTGCTATGCATTATTATCATCTGCATAAGGAAGTAGTTAGCTCACCTCCGAACAAAACGATGCATCTTGTTATTGATGAAGCACATACTATTTTATCGCAACAATCCTCAAGTGAGCAGGAAAGCTGGAAAGACTATCGGTTAGAATTATTTGAAGAAATAATAAAGGAAGGGCGAAAATTTGGAATGTTTGTCACACTTGCTAGCCAAAGGCCCGCGGACATTTCTCCTACCATAGTCTCTCAAGTACATAATTTTTTCATTCACAGGTTAGTAAATGAAAGAGACTTATACCTTTTAGACAACACAATCAGTACGTTAGACCATATTTCCAGAAGTTTAATACCAAACCTCTCGACAGGAAGTTGTGTAGTTACAGGCACGTCATTTGATCTGCCGATGGTTATTCAGGTGGACCGATTGGAATTAACAAAAAGACCAGACAGCGAAGACATCAATCTAGAAACTCTGTGGTCAGACGAATAGAAATATTATAGTAACTTAGGGCCTGCATAGAGTTTTCAAGCATATTGCAATACTTTTCCCCAGAAATCTAGGATTTTCCCTAGTTCATAGGTTTAAATTTTTACCTTTACATTGTGTAGCTCATTGTATCTATATCAGCTACCTCAACAAGTATATGTTTGCCCTTTTATAGATACCGAAACTTCTAATTTTTAGCAGAAATTTCCATAGCTGAATGAAGTACAAGTAAACACCCCCTAACACCCCCAGTGTACCCCTTTAGCTCTCTGAGAATTTTTATATTGATGATATCAAGGCGTTTTCATTTTCAGAATGATTTGATCCTCACTACGACTAGGTTAAGGCTTCCTTTTTTAATTCAATGGCTTAGATATTATTTCAACTGTGCATGTTATGTTTTCCAGAATAAAGACCTGTAATAGATATTATTGAGTTAGTTAAGAAATGACATCATGACAATTACAAACCAGACCCCACAAAGACGTAGAAATTAACTAGCTAAAAAACTAATACATCTGCTCTGGCAGCGGGAATTCATCTATAGCAATTGCAAAATTAAGGGACTGGCTGCTCTTATGTTGGAAGGTCGTGACTCCAATAAGCCGTCCAAAACTATCAAACAAGCCGCCGCCAGAAGAGCCCGGAGCGATTGGCGCACTACTTTGAAGGTGTGTTGTCCCACTAAATTCCCTCACGCCAGAAATGAGGCCTTCTCCAAGTGTTAAATCCAACTGACTTGGGCTGCCGATGGTATAAACTCTCTCACCAATTTTTATGGAATTGCTTTTCCTCAATTTTACATATTCTTCAAGTTCCCCATCAATGAGTTCCATGATGCACATGTCTTTATCTTTCTGTGCATTGAATATTTTAACTCCAAAGACGCGCTCTCCATCTTCTTGGCCAGCATCTTTTCTGACTATCAAGGTAGTGTTACTTTTCTCAATGGTATGACAGTTAGTAACCAGTAAACTTGTGGATATAGCAACAGCCGAGCCAGTAAAAACAGAACCTTCAATAATCTCGTCGTCTACTACTTCTGCCGCAATGAGTGTCCACACAGCGCCATTGACTTTCTGAAATATGTCCGACGGAGATAACGCCGTTGGCTCAAGGGCGTTGGCCCCACCGATTAACGGTACAGGTTCCTTTTTCTCAGCTGTATTGCCGGGTACTGATTGTTCAATATTTTTTACATATTGAGGTATATCTTGTTTTGAGGCCTCTGTAATTTCAAAAACCTTGGCAGGAGGATAAAAGGAATTAGCGATTGCTATTGAGATACGTTCGTAATCTATTGATTTCTCTGAAGGCCAAATAAACGTGTAACCTATCAATCCATTGCTGGCGAAATTTACTCTCGTGTAGAAACTTAGGTCATTACTAGAGCCAATAATCACGAACCAATTACGAGACTTACGGTGATAATTAATAGATCTTGAAGCCGTAGATTGGCTAAGAACACCATAAAGATCAATAAAGTCCGATCGACTTTGATCCAGAGATACATCGACACGCATCTCAACTTTATTTTGATTGGAATAGAAACGTCGACCACCTAGATCCAAAATTTCCGTTAGTGGTAAATCTATTGAGGGATAGCTGATAGTGTACCTAAGCTGTGGATGCTCAAACCGAGCCCAACCGTGTTTAACCCGAACTTGTGAAGCTAGCTCTACCAGCTTTCTATAGGAATCATTATCTAATGAACCTGTTTGTGGGTACCCATGTGTTTTCTGAAATTCTTTTATTGCATTTAGTGAACGGCGTCCAATTTCACCATCAACCATTCCGTTGTAATACCCAAGCCATATAAGCGACGTTTGAATTTCCTCAGCTGATTGCTTAAGGATTTCTGACTCCCGTTGAACACCTAAATTGGATCCGAATTTTTCCGCGTGTGCTGAATAAGAAAATAATAGTAGAAAAATTGATATGACAACTTTCATTAAACTTTATTCCTAGCTTATTGCCCTTGAGTGTATCGTCAGAATACTACCCATAAGATCTTCAGTAGCAATTTTTTCTTTTTTATGTGACCTAATCGTCGTCGGCATTAGGTAAAGAGATATACAAAAGAGAAAAGCGGACTAGATATCTAGGCGTTGTTAAACGTACACTCCATACCTTTTTTTACTTGTGCTTCCTATATCTTTGGCCGTAGGCCGTTAGAGATAAATCAAACCAATTTTGAGTAGTAATGCAATGAAAACTGAAGCCATTTTCATTAGAAAATTTTTTTAAGGTAACTAGCAATCAAGAATTCCAGAAACGTATTATCGTGGTCCAGTATAGAGGGAAGAATTAATGAGATAGAACTATAAGCAATAGAACGCGATTAACTGATGATAAGACGTCATTCCATTATAATATTATTTCGTTATATTATTACGTTCATTAACTAATTTGACGTTAGCGTTCAATGTAGTAGCGAGATCAAATACGACTGTTATTCGTAACCATATAGTCCATGTACTTTCCGCCATTGCTCATCACGAATATGATACGTTCTATGCGTTTCCATATACGATTTCGTCTCGGTTTTTATATCTGACATATTAACCAAGGAGGGTCCATCATATCCTTCTGGCGGATCATATACTGCTTCGTCTAAATCTATCTTACATTTCGTTCCAATTACTTCGCTGAATGATTCAATCATAGCATTATGTAATACTTTTTCACCACCTCGACGTACAATGAAGGAGTCATGAATTGGAAGCGCTGTTATTGGTGGCGAATTGTCCAATAGTTTAATCATCACACGTTCCGCAATCTGAGAATCTAAATTCTGGGTTGCACCCCAAGCACTTGAGAAAAAATCGTTTTCAATAGGCTCATGGAATTTTATCAAGTCACTTAACAAATCAGAATACGATCTTCCCGTAAGCTTTTCAAATTCCCGGCGGCGAGATTTTATTTTTTGAGAAAGAGACATTTCACCCCAATCAACCGGCAAAGGGTCTGGATCCAGATCAGGTCCAAAACGATGCCATTGTTTGGGATTTCTAGAGGAGGGATTACTATTAACAAGTTGATTGAAGGCTTTTTTAATTAATGGCCTGAGACTAACGTCCCATCCCTCCAGTATATAAGAATCTTCAGGAGGCTCCCTATCCACAAACGCATAAAGCATATGTGGCTGGAGGGTTGCATAATCCATTTCCCGGGTAACACTTCCTTCTATTTCGATAAATTTTCTGTATTCACTAGGCAATCCCTGCCACCAGCCTCCGTAAAACCTTCCTCCATTACTGAAGCTACCTAAAGAGAAAATTCGTCGAAGGGATCTATTTGAGAACTCAAGAGGCTCTCTGAACTCGTCATTATCAGTTGTCTCGACTATCCCCTGCTCCCCCACACGAGATAGACGCCTTCTTATCAATTCGAAATCGTCATCAGAGATAGACAGATTGATCAAGCTGGACTGTAAATTCTCATTTATTCTCCTGATATTTTTTCGAGAAGCTTCAAAGTCAAACTTTCCCGGTTCAGGAAATGAAATAAAATTTTTGTTTTCTGTATCCTTGACAAAAATCACTGGGGCGTTGGGATCGGTCAATATGCAAGCCCAATTTACCTCAAATTCATCAAATAGAATTTGGAGGCCGGGCGCAGCTCGCATTCGCGACGAAATATCGCTGAACCCTTGTTTGGCAACATGATTTTCAATTAGCTGTTGGTGCTCCAGAAAATCGATAACACGTAGAAATATTCTTTCAGATATGAAGGGGCTACCATTTTCATAGTCCCAGTAAGAACCCCCTTCAACAAAATATTTTTTCGACCGGCTATAACCGATATATAGTTCTGGATCTGCACTCCAAGCGGATGCTAAATCTGCCAGTACAATCTCAAAGTGACGAAAATAGCTTTCCGCCTCAGACTCTGACAATCCTCTGATTCCCTGTTCTTTACGGGATTCCAAATACGTATTTTTAATATCGGAAACAAATTGAGTAAACTGTTCGGATTTAACAACTAGGTCTATCCTATTACGTCTTGAGTTCCCCAAACTATCCATAGCAGCTAGCCTCACCTAAGTTGGATTACGCTAGTTAATCCCAGTCATTCCCGTTGTTTGAACATAACCAAATCCGTTTCTAGGTGCAAAGCACGTACATTATGAGCGGGCGTAGCTCAGGGGTAGAGCTATTTCATGCCACAGCTTGCTGTGAGCACCTTGCCAAGCAGATGTGTACTGAAGTGTGTACAGTGCCTTGAATTGTGCACAGAAACTGCTAGGATTCTCGAAGGAAAAAGCAATTAGGTCACAAAAAACCCCCGCATTCCGGCCGGGCCTTTTTGGAAAATTGGAGCGGGCGATGAGATTCGAACTCACGACCCTAACCTTGGCAAGGTTATGCTCTACCCCTGAGCTACGCCCGCTCGAGCGTGCAACATTCGTTGCGAGGCGGGATAATACGTAAATAGCCCCTGAATGCAAGCGCGTTTTCTGAAAAAATGCGGCTTTTGCCAATTCTTTATTTCCCTCAATGGATAGAGCCGTTAATTTTCCGGTCGGTCACGCAGAGGAAAGGATCGAGAATGCCCGCAACCCCAGAGGAACTGTTTGCCAAACTTGATACATTGGGAATCAACCACGAGACCCATCATCATGCGCCAGTTTTCACGGTCGACGAGGCGCAGGCACATACCGACCACCTCCCCGGCGGGCACTGCAAAAACCTGTTTCTGAAAGACAAGAACGGTGATCTCTATCTTGTCGTCTGTCTCCAGGACACAGCGGTCGACCTAAAAGCATTCAGGGGCCTTGTTGGCGCGAAGAACCTGAGCTTCGGCAAACCGGAGCTATTATATGAGGTGCTGGGCGTCGAACCCGGCTCTGTTACGCCCTTTTCCCTGATAAATGACATGGAGAGGAAAGTTTCCGTTGTCCTCGAAAAGAGGATGATGGCACTCGACCTGCTCAACTACCATCCGCTGCGCAATACAATGACGACGCAGATTTTACCGCATGATCTGGAAAAGTTCATCACCGATTGCGGGCACAAGCCACAAATTCTTGACCTTCCGGAACGCAATTGAGAATTTCAATAGCACCTTGATTGTTTACAGCTCTGGCCTAAATCACCAACAGGCCCACTTAACAAAGCGGAGTTTAGATGCTATTTCAAAGTCCGGGCAGCTGTCAGCTCTGGCGGTCTGCGTTTCTTTGGTAACAAACAGACACTGGTAAACTAGACTTATGGAAACTCTGATTAGTGACGGCGCCGGCTCAGGCAATGATTGGATCAAGGACGGCTCCACCGAGACATTCATGCAAGACGTGGTCGAGGCCAGCAAGGAGACCCTTGTTCTTGTAGATTTATGGGCTCCATGGTGCGGCCCCTGCAAACAGCTCGGCCCGATGATCGAAAAGGTTGTAAAAGACGCAAAAGGCGCAGTACAGCTTGTCAAAATCGATATTGATCAAAACCCCCAGATTGCGCAAAGTCTTCAAGTTCAATCAATCCCCGCGGTCTTTGCCTTCAAGGACGGGCAGCCGGTCGATGGTTTCATGGGAGCCTTACCGGAGAGCAAGATCAAGGAATTTGTCGAGCGCCATGCGGGCCCGATCGGTCCGTCGCCTGTGGAAGAAGCCTACCAATCCGGCACCGAGGCGCTGGATAGGGACGATACAGAAGTAGCGCTGGCCGCCTTTGCAAAGATTCTTGAAATAGAGCCCGAACATGTTGATGCCAAAGCGCAACTGGCCCGGCTTTATGTTAAGCTGGGCGAGCTGGAAGCGGCCAAAAGTCTGATGGAAACAATTCCTGACAGTCCGCAAAAATCTCCCGCTGTCTCGGCGGCGCTTGCAGCCATCTCAATTGCAGAAAATGCCACGGACGCCGCAGATCTGGAGCCGCTTCGCGCAAAAGTCGAACAGAAACCTGACGATCTGGACGCGCGGCTGAAATTTGCAAAAGCGCTGGTCGGAAATGGCGATTACGAAGCGGGCGGCAACGAACTGATCGAGATTGTTCGCCGAGATCGCGACTGGAACGAAGCGGCGGGACGCCAAGAATTGTTAAAACTCCTGGATTTGATGGGGCCGACAAACCCGCTTACGAAAACGCTCCGCCGCCAATTGTCGACGATCCTTTTCGCATGACGGATACCGGGGCAAATACGGGATTGGAAGAGCTCCCACCTGTATTACCGATCTTCCCGCTAACGGGCGCCCTGTTGCTGACAAACGGGCATCTTCCGCTCAATATATTCGAGCCGCGCTATCTTGCCATGGTACAGGACGCCATGGCGACGCACCGCCTGATCGGAATGGTCCAACCCCGGGATCCCGAATCCGATCTTATGACGCCGGAAATATATAATGTCGGCTGTGTCGGTAAAATCTGCGAGTATGGAGAATTACCCAATGGCATGTTGCGCATCACGTTGGAAGGGATGTGCCGGTTCGAAGTCATGAAAGAACTCGACATAGCAACGCCTTA
>TARA_R110000850_G_scaffold109320_7_pt1 | contig 11517 bp, 18 predicted proteins | sample TARA_R110000850 | Tara Oceans TARA_R110000850 (sample SAMEA4397586) | marine metagenome | biome: Polar Biome; feature: [SRF] surface water layer (ENVO:00010504); material: water (ENVO:00002006), including particulate matter (ENVO:01000060) such as... | depth 5 m | reverse complement strand
TAGCGCAAAAACGATCCATCCTAACGTCGCCATAATCTCGGTCCTTTTTATTAATGCGCCGTAGCGCGTGAATTTATGTCCGAAGCGGGTGGGATTTGAACCCACGACCTCCCCCGCTATTGGGGGCGCAACTACCGGCCTGTGCTACCACTCCTATTCCCTGTTGGTACTCGGCAACCCTATTTTATTCAGGTCGTTTCATTCCAAGTGTGATCCACTCAGGGTGTCCTTATGTGAGGTTTGAAAGAATGACCTCTAAAAATTGTAGTCGTAGAACCTGACGGCGGTGTTGAGCGTTAGCGTTCGGTGCGCCTCCCAGCCTGTGCGCGGCTTGTGCACCCTCAGTGTGCTGGTAGCTAGACCGGTGTAGAGCCACGTCTGCTCGCTTTGGTTGGTGCAGTGCGCGGAGAAGCCGCCGACCTGAAAACTAGGAGACCACGCGTCGTGCTTGCACGTATAAACCTGAGCAATATCCATGGTGCAGCGTGTCTTGCGGACCACCTTATATGGCTGACGGTCGCTGCCCGTGGACAGCGTGACGTACTCACAGTCTGTCGGCAGTCCTTTGATATTCGTGTGGGTCACGGTGACACCACCGGCGCGAATATGATCTGCCCCTTCGGCAGCACAGTCACCGTGATGTCGTCGCAGCGCACGACGCGCCACAGCTTGAGGCTGAAGTAGTCGTGACACCCTGCCCGATCGTTGAACTCGTGGCCGCTGTCGTCGGGTGTTTGCGGTGGCGCGACTGGGTCCGGCGTGGTCACTGGCGGCTCGACCGGCGGCTCAGGCGGCGTCGGGATACCGTCTGCCCATGCGGTTGTGCTGATGGCCAAGAGGCCTGCGATTAATAAGGTGCTCTTCATATCGTTTCCTTTCTGAAGTGAGGTAACGCCTCACGCGTCTTCAAACTCTGCTTTGCGGGACAGGCGACCGGATGGCCGTTTGTTGTACTCGCGGCATAGGGCGACGGCTTCCGCCTCCGTGGCCACCACGTCCAGCGTGTGCTTACGGCCCATCGATGGCTCCAGACCGTTCGGCCAGTCAGGGTTCTCTTTCCACCACGTCCTCGAAAATACTTTAAACATCCTTGATCTCCTCGTTCTTAACTATCTGACGGGCCAGCAGCGCGGCGTGCGGCGGCGTCGGTCCCACCTCAGTAATCAAAACCGATGAATACGTTGGTGCTCGACTTCAAGAAGATCTCGGCACCGGTCTCGTAGTTCTCGCAGGTGTATGTTTTGTCGCACCGGTTGTAGTGAGAAATGGTGAAGGCGTGCTTGCTGTCGGCCTTGCGCTTGAAGAAGATCTCTTTGCGAGCGGTGACTTTGTTGAGCTTGATCTGTTCCATGGTGTGATCTCCGGTTGGTGTGTCTGTATGAGCATCATATAGGTATGTGAGGCGCTCACACAAGGGCTAATCGAAAATTAATTGTATTGTGCCTCGCGCGGGCGGACACACAACATGTAGTGGCTGGACAGGGAGCGGTGCGGAGCTGTAAACAAATAAGGCCCCAGCAATACAGCTGAGGCCTAAAGGAGATCAGTCCCATATGTATCTTTCATCTATTCAAGGAGTAAAAAACACATGAGTTCGCTTATAGACCAAGCTCTACGCGTAGCGCAAGAGCACCAACTAGCGATATTCCCCTGCACAGATAGAAAACGTCCACTTATAAAGGGCTGGCGTGGTCTGGCGACGATGGACCCCGACGAGATCAAGCAGCTATTCTCGATGAGCGGTGCCGCTGGCATCGCTGTACCATGTGGGCCAGAAAACGACATCCTGTGCTTTGATCTGGACTTTGGGCACGACCCAACACCAGCCGCACGCGCCAAGATGCACGACTGGCTAACACTGCACGACGTCTTCAATAAGGCCGACGCAGGTGAATTGATGATCCGCCAGACGCGATCGGGCGGGTTGCACGTGCTGACGTCGTGGCCGATCGATGACGTGAAGGTGCCGCGCAGGATCATGCCCAAGCTGGATGTAATCTGCGATGGGTTCTACTTTGTGTGGTCCATGACCGACGGATCTTACACGCAGCTGGGCGGCGATCTTGTAGAGTATAGCGGGCCGCACGGCTCCATGCTCGAAGTCATCGAGCGTGGGCAGGGATCGGATGGCTCGGCGCTCATGTCAGCTGATGAAGCGCACTCGTGTATGATGACGAATGGCGATGAGGGCATGCGCCACGATGCGCTGCTGAGGATGACCCAAGACTGGGCGCGTGAGCATCCTGCATCAGATCTTACTGGGCTGTGCTCAGGCTTTGAAGAATACTTCAGTGACATTTATGAGCAGGAGATCGCGCCGGACCGATACGCGCAGCTCGTTGAATGGGACATCGAAGACGAACGAGGCGAGCTGTACCGCGCATTCAAAGGTGTAGCGAATACACCTGAACGAGCGATGCTGATGATGGAGCAGGCCGGCGCAAAACTGAAAGCTGCGGGCGTGAGCGTGCCCAGCGGTGGTGCAGTCGGACCAGCAGTCGCGGCAATACAAGAAGCGGCGCAGGCCACGGTCCGCGCTGAGGCTGCTGAGCAACTTATGGGTGGCATCACAAAACTTGACCTCGACGTGCTGAAAGACGAAGAGCTGGAGGATGTGGACTGGATCATCGAAGACGTCATACCAGCGGGAAACCTGATAGGCCTCGCGGGTCCGTCCGGTGCCGGTAAAACGCGGGTCATCGCCGCTCTGGTGGCTGCTATGTCGTCTGGTCGCACAGATATTATTGGTCTACCCGCAGCAAATCGGCCAATACGCACGCTGTACTGTGCGAACGAGGAACGCGCAGAGGATCTGAAGCGTCGGATCAAGGCGACAGCTGTGGCAAACGGGATGCATGGCGAGCTGCCGCTGTTTATCCGCGGCAAAGACGACGGACCGATCAGGCTAGCAGATGATGATAAGCCTGACTTAAAGGTCGTCGACGCGTTGATCCTCGCTATTAAGCAGCACCAGATCGAGCTGGTAATCTTTGATCCGTTTGTCACGTTAGGTATCAAAGATGAGAACAGCTCAGTAGGCGTTGATGCGGTCATTCAAGCAATGCAGATGATTATGGTCGAAGCTGGATGCGCTATCATGTTTGTACACCACACGCCAAAAGGTGACCGGTCGCTGCCTGTGGATGATATACGCGGCGAGGGCACAGCGTTTCGTGGCTCTGGTGCTATCTACTCACCGCTCGACATTGCAATGACGCTGTCGCCATACCTGCCACCATCGTGCCACGGAGCAAAGGACGGTAAGAGCAACCGGCGTGAGCTTGCACAGCTGCAGCGTGACCGCAGGGTGCCCAAGTACATTGTTCTGGACAGCGCCAAGGAACGTGAGAGCGAGGGCTTCCCGTCTGTGTACTACAGGCTGGATGGGCAGGAGGTCCGTGCAGGTGGCAAGAAGATTGGTGCTGTCGTACCGGTAACGGAGGCTGAGGCGATCGCGACAATTGATGCCGCTCTGACCCAGCTAGACGACGGTGTGGTGGATGTCGTGGTCAATATAGCGTTGGCTGCCGCTGTCCTGACCGAGTACCCGACATCGACACGCCTGACGCTTGCACGCATTGTTGATGCGGTGGATAGGCACGCAGCACCCCAAGTGTGGGCGAAGACACGCAGCCGCGCACGCTCTAATGAGGGCAACGGAAAGCGTGTACTGGACTGCTTAGCGAAGCCCGTGACGGTCAACGGAATGTCTGTTCAGCTCACGCCAATTGATAACGTATATCTATGGTCTGTAGCATGAAAGTGTGCGGTGTGCGACTTGTGCGGCCCGCACACGCACATGTTAACCCATTGAAATGTATAGCTAATAGTGTGCGCGTGTGCGACTTGTGCCCGCACACTATTATTCAATGTTATCAATAACTTAAAGTGTGGTGCGTGTGCTATATATATATATATATACGGGCTGAAGCCCGATATAATAATAATACCGGCATAGCACATTGGCCGAGCAGTCAGGCAGGCAGGTGGGACAGATGCAGATGGGGGAAGGTGGGGAAGGATGAAGAGAGCGGAGATAAATAAAAAGGGCGGCACCGCCGTTGACCGTGCCGCCCTATCGATCTAGGATAAGATCACCAAAACCAACCTAGAAAGTAAAACAACAATGACACACCCTAAAAACCTAAGCAAGCCGCAGCCGATGTTCCGTAGAAAATGGTACTGGCCGTGGTCGCGGCCAACGAACCAGATGCTGCTGAACGCACTTGCGAACCGGCTAGCCCGCGTCGACGTGCTCACGCGGGAGATCGAGCGGCAGGACGCTTTGATCCTCAAACTCCTACGGGAGCGTGAAGACCGCGAGCAGACCTACGATGGCCGCGAAGTGGGGAGGCTCATATGATTTGTATCGGTATTGATTGCGGTGCCAAAGGTGGCGTGAGCGTCCTCGAAGATGGTAAGTTCATCGACGGCTTCAGGATGCCGCTCATCGCGCAAGGCAAATTGAAACTGGTCGACACGCTGAAGCTCGACGATATGGTCCACCGGATCACCGGCAGCTTCGGGCAGGTCATCATTGAGCTGGTCCACGCGATGCCGAAACAAGGCGTGGCCAGTAGCTTCAGATTTGGTCAGGCCACCGGTGCCGTCGAGGGCTGGGCGATGAGCACAGCTGTGCCAGTCGCGTGGGTCTCACCAGCAAAATGGAAGCGAGACTTGAAGCTGAGCAGCGACAAGCGTGCTAGCATGGATCTGGCACGGCTGACGTTTGGTGCGGACAAGCGCTGGGACGTTTTGGCTAACGACGGCATCGCCGAGGCAGCATTGATTGGCTATTGGTGGCATGTTAACCATGGCCGTAAGTGAACTAAGCAGGAGACGTGCAGCGTGAGCGCCAAGAAAGAACCCAAAGCCAAGATAGGCGGCAAGCACCTCTTCCCAAAGGGCAAGTCTGCCAACCCAGCTGGGAGGCAGAAGGGCATCCCGAACAAGATGACGATCGACATGAAGCGCATCACGGAGGAGGCGTTGCGCCTCGCTGGCGAGGCGGTCCAGCGGAAGCGGCGCACCCTCAAGGACATGGAGGCGGGCACGGCGTATCTGGTCGACATCGCAGAGAAACGACCTGAATTGTTTATGCCTCTGGTGCGCCAGTTGCTGCCCGCCAAGATCGACGTCGATGTCTCGATCATGAACCGCGACATGGTCGGTCTGCTATCCGATCGACGTGACCAGATGGTCGCGCTGCGCAACATCACACCCCCCACGGAGGACACCGATGCAGATCAATAAACCCCACAAATACGCAGCACCACCGCCAGCTCAGGCCGGCCCGAATGATCGGATCTGTGTGCATTGCGGCGTACGTCGCAGCGTCGCACAATCGAGCGAGTGCACGGGCAGATCGGCTGTCGCCACCGCCCCGCTGGTCTCGGATTACGATCCGCACAACGACGTCTAGACAGCGGCACCACATCTGGTGTACACCCGACGACATCAACACAGCGGCACCACATCTGGTGTACACCCGCCGACGTCAACACAAGGACGAAAAATGGTAGTAGTTAATCCAGCCGCGACATGGTCAGCAGGCATTGCAACCACCACTCACGAGACGCCGCTGCAGTGCCACGGTGGGCACGTCCGCGTCGCTTGGGGCGCATCAGCTCCCGCCAGTGTCCTAGACGGCTTTGAACTGAGCAAGGGTGAGGCACTGGTGCTTCCAGCTGGTCAAACATTTTACCACGTCGCATCACGCGGCGGCGAGCCGACCCTGTTCTACGAGCTGTTCCAGTGAGGAACTGGGGCAGCGCCATGGGTCCGCGTACACCAATGCCCAAGGCCAAGCTGGCCGCGTATGGCTTGGTGCGTAGGGCTGATGGCACGCCCCGCATCGATGGCGAGCCAAACCGGCTACCCCTCTCAATCAAACTTATGCTCACGGACGTAGAGCGCAAAGACCTGAAGGTGGAATTGAAATAATGGCAACTCTTGAAGTGGGCGCACGTAACGCAGCATGTAACGCGATCGTAGATTTGGTCGACGCTGGCGCAGGCGCTGGCACGTTGGTGTTCGAGACTAGCGGTGACGTCGAAGTCGCGACGCTGACGTTCAGCGACCCAGCATTCGGCGGGTCTGCTAGCGGCGTCGCAACAGCAAGCGCGATTACGTCGGACAGCAGTGCAACAGGTGGCACGGTTGCTCAAGCATCCATCTTCGACAGTAACGCTCTAAAGGTTTTGGAGGCGACAGTGTCCACGGCAGCTGCCGACATCAACCTGTCGTCGTTGACGATCGGTGCCGGTGACACTGTGTCCATCTCAAGCCTCACAGCGACCATGCCAGCGTCTTAACCATCCGGTTCACGCTGCAATCAGAGCGGGGGTTCGACTAGATGGCCATAACATACGGCTCAGCTACATTTGCGGATATTAACGCCAACGACCACACGTTTTCGGGTATGTCTGTCGGCACTGCTGACGCTGATCGGTGGGTCATAGCAGCCTTCCGCGTAGCCTTTAACACTGGCAACGAGTGGGCGACGGTCACCATTGGTGGCATCTCTGCGACGCGTATGTATGGGGCACCGACGCTTACGTCTGGTGGCCTGCGCCACGAATACTGGAAAGCCAACGTACCAACAGGGACCACTGCTGACGTAGCAGCCACCTTGAGTGGTACGCTGCAGGTCTACAACGCAACGTGCGCCACCTACTCGATGGTCGGTGAACCCACGTTATCCGACAGCGACATCGATTTATCACCCACCGGCACCCTGTTCGAGACGACTGTCGACGTGTCCGCTGGTGGCGACCTGATCGCGGTCGGTGGTACTGACTTCACCGGCGTGTTAACCAGCTGGACTGGGGCCACAGCGAATAGCACCGACGACACGAACCATCGGTGGATCGCCTCTGCATCAGACCTGAGTGCTGAGACTGGCCGCTCTGTCGACCTGACCATCGACAACACATGGAACATCGATGACATCCTCACCACGGTGGTGTTCGATGTCGACGCGGGCACATCCACCGTAACAGGCAGCGGGGCCGTCACGTTTGGAGGGTTCGACGTTGCAGGGAACACGCCTGCTGGGCACACTGCATCAGGCGACATCGGCATGCCCGCATTGACCGCAGCAGGCGCTGGGCAGCGCGAGGTCGTCAGCACTGGCGACGTTACCTTTGCGGCAGCTGCGGTGCTCGGCTCAACCACACGCGTAGTCACAGGCTCCGGCGGGTTCACGCTGCCTATCGCTGGGCTGGTGGGTACTGGCCTGCGTGACGTGACCTCTACGGGCGACGTCGGCCTACCCGCACCCACATTCGCAGGCTCAGGTGTACGAGAAGTGGCAGGAGCGGGCGGCATCGAGCTGTCTGCGGTGCTTTTGGCAGCAACTGTGAGCCGTACAGTAAACGGCTCGGGTGCCATCGGCCTACCAACTCAGCAGATCTACGGACTGGGTGAGGGTGTGCTGGACATAGGCCCATCGTATGGGCAGCGCCGGCTTACCGGCAGAGGCCGTGGCCGACTGTTAGTTGATAAGGGGTCTGATCTACGTGAGCAGTGACACCGACGTAACGCGTGAGCTGATTACAGAGATCAGCCAGTTCTACGATGACCCGCTTGGTCACGTGCTGTTCAGCTATCCGTGGGGCACGGGCCAGCTCGTGGGCCGGACTGGGCCACAGCAGTGGCAACGTGAATTTCTTGAGGATGTTGGCCGTGAAGTCAAAGAGCGCGGCTTCGATGGCATCAACGCCGTGAAGGCGCTTAACTACAGCACGTGCTCAGGCCACGGCATCGGTAAGTCAGCACTGGTCGCATGGCTGATCAGGTGGATCATGGACACCCGACCGTTCGCGAAAGGCGTGGTCACGGCCAACACAGGCGAGCAGCTCAGAACCAAGACATGGGCTGAGCTGGCGAAGTGGCACCACATGGGCATCACTCGGCACTGGTGGCACCTGAACGCGTCCGCTGGATCAATGAACTACTACCACAAAGACTACCGTGAGCAGTGGCGTTGCGACGCACAGACCTGCCGCGAAGAGAACAGCGAGAGCTTTGCTGGACTGCACGCTGCGAACAGCACGCCATTCTACATCTTCGACGAAGCCAGCGGTGTGCCAGACAAGATCTTCGAGGTGCGTGAAGGTGGCCAGACTGACGGCGAGCCAATGACGTTCGACTTCGGAAACCCAACGCGTAACACGGGCCGGTTCTTCCAGAACATGAACGGCAAATTTCGTGACCGGTACAACCGCAGAGCCATCGACAGCCGCGAGGTAGAGCAGACCAACAAGGATCTATTCGACACGTGGGAGCAGGACTATGGGGTCGACAGCGACTTCTTCAAAGTCCGCGTGAAGGGTGAATTCCCTGACGCTGGATCGCTGCAGCTCATCCCGATGTCGCTGTACGATGACAATGTGGAGCTGGACGTGGTTGTGGGTCCGCAAGATCCACTGATCATGGGCGTTGACGTGGCCCGCTTTGGCGATGACGCCAGCGTGATATGGTTCAGACGTGGCCGCGATGCCGAGAGCGACAACGACTGGAGCCGGCAGATCTTCCACAAGCTGGACACCATGTCCTTCGCGGCGCGTATCGCTGAGCTGAATGGCGAGAAGCGGCCCGACGCTATCATGATCGATGGCGGTGGTGTGGGCGGAGGCGTGATCGATCGGTGCCGCCAGCTGGGCGTCAACGTGATCGAGGTGAACTTCGGTGGCAAGGCGACACAGTCAGGTATGGCGAACATGCGTGCGCAGATGTGGTACAACCTGAAAGACGCGCTGGACGTGGGCGTCAGGCTCCCCCGCATGAACGATCTGCGCACGGATCTGACCAGCTTGGAGTACGGGTACAACTCACGCAACGACCTGCAGCTGGAGACCAAGCAAGAGATGAAGAAGCGCGGACTGGCCAGCCCAGACCTTGCTGACGCTCTGGCGCTGACCTATGCACTACCTGTTCACCCACGCAGGGTAGGTTGGCACGGGACCGAGCACGTGCACAAAACCGACTATGACCCGTGGGATTGAATTGGAGAGCATCATGAAACCGACTACACCACGTAACACGGCACCGTCTAAGCTGTCGCGCCTCAAGCCGCACCTGAAGAACAAGGGCACGCGCGACCCCAAGAAGACACTTGTAGCAAAGAAGGTGGCCCATGGAGCTTAACACGCAGCAGCTGGTCGAGGCGGACCGCGAAGTCAAAGCACCGACGCGGCAGCAACGCCGGCGTCATGAGACGCTCAAAGGTAGGCAGAGCCGCACGATGGTTAAGGCAGACCTCGGACGCACAGCAAAGGGCGGCAGCGCCTCCATCAACAGCGTCCTAGACGCGATCCGCTTGATCCAATAGGTTGCAGCAATATGGATGCACTGGTTTTCTTCGGCACCGACAACACCCACTGGATGGCACCGCGACTTCACGCGGTGCACAAGCATGTCTGGTGTGCCATCCGTGACCCTAACGGTTACTGGGTCGAGACCGAGGTGAGCGTGGGTGGTATAGTGCAGCGCGTGGTCGGCCCAGACTACGATCTCGCTACACATTACGGCCCAGAGATCGAGGTGTGGGCCATGCAGGCCACGCCTGAAGACCGGCAGTTAACGCCATCAATACTGAACAGCTGCGTGGGCGTGACCAAGTCATTGCTCGGCATACGGCACTGGTCGCTGACGCCCTACCAGATGCGCAAACACTTATCACGAGGAGCGGCAACATGCGTATCAATCTAACAATGGCGGGCTTAGGACAATCGCAGCGGGCGGCACCACCACCACCCGCAGCACCGCCACCCCCGCCACGTCAGGTCGACGCCCAGCGCGTAATCAGTACGCGTGGCTCCAACAAGCGCGTCGGTACAGCCGCCAACATCAAGAACGAGGGCGGCGGCGGCGGTATGAGCACTGCGGGCACATCACGTGCCCTCAAGAATTTGACGGGGCAGTAACATGGTACAGACTGTTGAGAACCTACTTGCATCGAGCCAAGCCGGCACGCGTGCGTCGGCATACAAGCGCTTCCTGAGACTGGAGAACGACCGGTCCAGCTTCCGCAGCAACTGGCAGGAGATATCAGACTACGTGCTGCCTCGCCGTGGCCGCTATCTGCTTGAGAGCGCGAGCACCAGAGGCCGTAAGCGCAGCACCAAGATCATCGACAACACCGCAGGGCAAGCCCTGCGCACGCTGGGCGCTGGCATGATGTCGGGCCTGACAAGTCCCGCTCGGCCATGGTTCCGCCTGATGACAGTCGACGACGCTGTCATGGAGCAGGAGGGCGTCACAAAATACCTTGGCGATGTCGAGGTCGTGCTGCGCCGTATGCTGTCCAGCACCAACTTCTACAACACAGCGTCGACCATCTACCACGAGCTGGGTGCGTTCGGCACAGGCGCACTGATGCGCCGGAAGCACCCTCAGCTGCACGTACATTACCGGCCATTCACTGCCGGCGAATACGTACTGGCTGAGAACGAATACAACCAAGTCGACACGCTGGGCCGCGAGTTCACCATGACGGTGAGCCAGATTGTCGAGGAGTTTGCGTGGGACGCACAGGCTGGCAAGATCGACTGGACCAAGGTCACGCCCACTGTGCGCAACCTGTGGAACGCCAACAACTATGACGAGCTGATCCCGATCGTCCACATGATACAGCCGCGCCGCGACAGCGAGCGTGACCTGTCCCGCATGGACGGGCTACACCGGCCATTCGCTGATATGTACTTCGAGAAAGGCGCTGACAACGACGCCCTGCTGCGCAACGGCGGCTTCAACCGCTTCCCTGTTTTCGCCCCACGGTGGGATGTAATGAACGGCGACATCCACGGTTACAGCCCAGCAATGGAGCATCTCGGCGATATCAAGCAGCTGCAGCACGAGCAGCGGCGCAAGGCTCAAGCGATCGACAAGATGGTCAACCCCCCGATGGTCGCGCCGACATCGATGAAGGGCAGCCCCGTGTCCGTCCTGCCGGCAGGCGTGACGTACGTCGACCAATCGCAGGGTGTGCAGGGCTTCCAACCTGCGTACCAAGTGCAACCACGCATCAACGAATTGACGGCGGACATCCAAGAGGTACAGCAGCGCATCCAGCGCGGCTTCTATGCTGACCTATTCGCGATGATGATCAACTCTGACCGCAAGCAGATCACAGCAACCGAGGTGGTAGAGCGGCACGAAGAGAAGCTGGTGCTCCTTGGTCCTGTCCTGCAGCGACTGAACACCGAGTATCTGGACCCGACCATCGAAGACGCCTTCATCGTAGCGGGGGAAGCGGGCCTACTACCAGAGGCACCTGAGGCGCTGCAGGGCGCGGATCTCCGCATCAAGTACGTTGGCTTGTTGGCGCAGGCTCAGGAGGCGGCATCAGCGGCAGCCATGGAGCGCACGATGTCATTCGCTGGTAACCTGACTGGTGTGGCACCGGACATCCTAGACAACTTCGACATGGATGCAGCAGTGCGCGAGTACGCCGATATACTGGGCAACTCACCATCACTGATGCGCGAGAAGAGCGCACGCGATGAGATCCGC
>TARA_R110000850_G_scaffold147689_1_pt1 | contig 11528 bp, 16 predicted proteins | sample TARA_R110000850 | Tara Oceans TARA_R110000850 (sample SAMEA4397586) | marine metagenome | biome: Polar Biome; feature: [SRF] surface water layer (ENVO:00010504); material: water (ENVO:00002006), including particulate matter (ENVO:01000060) such as... | depth 5 m | reverse complement strand
AAAATACGAGAAAAAGATAGAAGAAGAAAACAAAGAAAAAGCTGATTTAATTAAACAAAGAGAATTAGAAGAAGCTAAGACTAAACAAGACTTGGAAAAGATAATGCAAGACAGAATCCAAGAAAAAGATCAAGAAATTAATAGGTATAAACTTAATCTTAAAAAAGAAAAGATTGACAATTCTATCTTATCTGTTGCATCAAAGAATAGAGCAATCAACCCTCAACAAGTTGTTTCATTATTAGAAAGAGAAGTTAAATTAAATGATGATGGAAGAATAGAGGTGCTTGATAATAATTCTAATGTACGATATAACCCTAAAGGAGAACTTTTAACAATAGAAGATAGAGTTAACGAGTTTTTAGATACGAACCCACACTTCCGTTTAAGTACAAATCAAGGTTCAGGAAGTAAAGCAAGTATCGGTGGTAATACTGTTAAACCTTTTAACTTACAGGAACTAGACCTTAATAAACCTGAAGACAAAAAAGCTTATGCGGAATATCGTAAGCAAAGAGATTCAGGTGCTATTAAGATTAACTTAAACAATAAATAATAAAGGAAAAATACAATGGCAAACGAAACAACAAGCACAACCCTTTCGGAACTATACACCGAAATCGTTGCAGAAGCACAATTTGTAGCTTCTGAAAAATCCATTATGAGAAACCTAGTTAAAAACTATGCGATCTCAGGTGGTGGTAAAGCAGTTGAAGTTCCTGTTTATGCGCAAGTAAGTGCATCAGCAGTAGCAGATGCAACTGACTTATCAAACACAGCAATCGACCCAAGTTCAGTTACAATAACTGCATCTGAAGTCGGTGTTATGACTACTCTAACTGACTTAGCAAGAAACTCAGCACCAAGAAATGTTGCGAGTGATATTGGTAAGTTATTTGGTGAAGCACTAGCTAGAAAACAAGACGCAGATTTAACAAACTTGTTTAATGGTTTTAGTGTTGAACTAGGTGATGGTTCAACAGCTATCACTCCAGCAGTAATCTTTAATGCTCTTTCAACTTTAAGAGCAACTGCATTACCAGCTAATGAGTGTTCAGTTGTACTACACCCTAAAATCGCTTACGATCTAAAATCAGGCTTAACTAATACTTTTGCTGGTTTAGACTCAGAAACTTCTAACGAAGCCCTAAGAGCTGGTTTTGTTGGTAAGTTAGCTGGTATGAATATATTTGAAACTTCAAATATGGCTAATACAGGTACAGCTGGTGATTATAAAGGTGGTGCGTTCCATAAAGACGCATTAGCTATCGCTATGATGCAAGATGTGAAAATCGAAACTCAAAGAGATGCTTCTCTTAGAGCAGACGAAATTGTAGCAACTTCAGTATATGGTGTCGGAGAAATCCACGATTCATATGGTGTTGAGTTACATTACGATTCTTCAATCCAAGCATAATAAACAAACTTTACTAGGGCTAGAAATAGCCCTAGTATCTAACTAAAAGGAATTATGGTCAAATTAGTATTATCAAAAGAAACTCAAATTACTCTTAAAAGAGGAAATAAAACAATCAAAAGAAATCAATTAGATTACGAAACCAACAAAGCTATGTATGATTTTAGAGGTTTCAAAGAAGTTAAAGATACTGTAAAAGAGATAAAAGAGGTTAAAGTACAAGATGAAAATGTTGTACCTTTAAAAGCAAAACGAAAAACAAGGAAAAAAAATGAATCAATTAATTTGGTTAAAGAGTAAGAAAGCTGTTAAATGGGCTTGGATAAAAGCTAAGAACAATCCTATGTACTCAATACCTTTAGCAGTAGCAATCATTTATTTAATAGGAAGATAAGATGGCTAATTATACAGGTGCTGATGTAATAACTGCAAGTGATGTAACAAAGTATCAACCTGATGCTTTTGGTTTTGGTATATCTACAACTGCTACTGAAACTGTTAATTTTTTAGCACAAACTACTAATGATCTATTAAGACAATTAAGAATAGAATGGTGGCCTGTATATAAAACAAATATCTTTACTGATATTACAGTTCTTAATACTGCTGAGATGGTTAATACAAAAGTTAATTTAGATCAGTTTGAACGTGCTGGAGTATATCTATTTTTAGGAAGATTCTATTTACCAGCATTAACTAAATTCAGACCTGAAACAGAAAAAGATAGATTCGAAAGAATGGCAGAATATTATATGTCACAATATAATTCTGAATGGAGAATGATCTTAGAAGATGGTGTAGAATATGATGTAGATTCTTCAGGAACTATTGTAGCCAACGAAAGAGAATCTTTACACGGATATAGAAGATTAGTTAGATAATGGCAATCTCTTTAAAGATTAAAGACAATTCAAAACAAGTTGGAAATAAATTTAAAAGCTATCAATCAGCATTAAGTAGAGCAATAGACAAAGGTGTAAAACAAGCTGGATTTCAACTATTAGATATAGTTAGAACAAAGACTAAAAAAGGTCAAGATTTTAGAGATAGAAAATTTGCACCTTATAGTTCAGGTTATATTAAACAGTTAAATCGAGAGGGTAAAAATACAGCAGTTGATTTATTCTATACAGGTAGAATGTTAGGTTCATTAACACCTAGTTCAACAGTTAAAAAGACAGGTAAGCATAAAGTAACACTAGCTTTTAGTAATTCTCAAATGCGTCAAAGAGCATTATTTAATCAAGTATTGAATGACCCTAAAAGAGAATTTTTTGGCTTTAATAAAAGAACAGAAAATATTATAAGTAAGCAGTTCAACCGATTCGTTGCAAAAGAATTAAGAAAGTTTAAAATATGAGTGTAAGAGAAAATATAGCATCAAATTTACTAACTGTTATTGGTAACATATCTAGCCCTATAACAATTCAAAAAGCTACAAGACAACCTTTTATATTAGATGAATTATCTGAACAACAATACCCAGCAGTTATAGTTCAAACATCAGAAGAAAATAGAGATGATGCTGAATTAGGAAGTGGTGCTAAGACAAGACACGGAACTATTGATTTTGTTATTTCAGGATTTGTTAAAGGTGCAGAAGCTAATATAGATACTAAAAGAAACGAATTAATCACAGCAATAGAAACTGCTGTTGAAACCGATATTACTAGAGATAGTAATGCTTTAGATACACAAGTTATTCAAGTTGAAACTGATGAGGGTACTTTGTTTCCTGTCGGTGGAATAAGAATGACTATTAGATGTATGTATGAATATCAATCAGGAACACCATAGGAGTGAATAATGGAAAGAATACTAAATAAGATACAAAAGAAAATAGACCAAATGGAAAAATTACAAGACAAAGAGTCTTTATTGTGTGAAGAAGTCAAAGATTTATTAGAGGAAATAAGAGAAGATAATGTAGAGGAATCTATTGAAACTGATGATCTTGATGATGAGGAATTTGAAGAAGATATTGACGAAGACCAAGAAAACTAATAAAAGTATAACTTATGGCTAAAGATATTAAATTATATAAAGGTGATTCAGAAATAAGTATTAGTGAAACAAATCTTGAACATTATTTAAGACTAGGTTATAAGCAAGACAAAGAAATAAAAGCAAAACCAAAAAAGGAAAATAAAAAATGGCAACACATCACGGAAAAGAAGGAGTCGTAACAGCTGGTGGAACAGCAGTAGGTGAATTAACTTCATTTACTCTTGAAACTACAGGAGATGTTGTAGAAGATACAGCATTATCTGATGGAACTAAATCGTTTGTAGCTGGAAGAACATCTTTCTCAGGAACACTTGAAATGCACTTTGACGAATCAGATAGCCCACAAGAAACTTTACTTGCTGGTTCTTCTATCTCATTTGTTTTATTACCTGAGGGAAATACAGGTGGAGATGCAAATTACACAGGAACAGGAATTGTTACAGGAATGTCTATAAACAATGCTATGGACGCAATCATTTCTAGAACTGTTACGTTTCAAGGTACAGGTACATTAACAATAGGAACTGTCTAATATTAATCTATGTCAGTTATAGATATTGCAAAGTCCCATTTTGAGAATTTTGGTACACAATCTGTTGAAGTTCCTGAATGGAAAAATGAAGATGGTAATCCTGTTATCCTTTATTGGAATCCTATTACATTAAGCGAAAAGAATAAGTTATTAAAAAAATCTGATACTTTAAATGATGTTAGTTTATTAGCTGATGTACTTTTAATGAAAGCCTTAGATAAACATGGAGAAAAAGCTTTCAAAGCAGAAGATAAATTAGCTTTAATGCATAAAACCGACCCTGATGTCCTAACAAGGATTTCAACTCTAATGGTTCAAGCACCGTCTATTGACGAGTTAAAAAAAAAATAAAATCCAATCCTGAAGTTAAGAATTTACTTATCATAGCAGATAGATTAAAAATAAGTTTATCTGAACTTTTAAAAATGGAAGTTTGGGAGTATAATCATTGGGTATCATATTTAATGATAGAAAATGAAGAACAAACACAAGCTATGAATAAAGCAAAACACAGATAATGGCACAGAATTTAAAAATAAATATAACAGCACAAGATAAAACTAAACAAGCTTTAAGTGGTGTTAGAGGTAGATTAGCTGGATTAAAAAAAGCAATATTTTCAGTACAAGGTGCTTTAGTTGCAATAGGTGGTGGTCTTGCTATTAAGTCTATTATAGGCACAGGAAGAAGCATTGAAGATTTACAAGTTAGATTAAAACAATTATTTGGTTCTACACAAGAGGGTGCAAAAGCTTTTGATGTAATGGCTAAATTTGCTGGTAGAGTTCCGTTCTCACTAGAGCAGATTCAATCGGCATCAGGAAACTTAGCTGTAGTAGCTGGAGATGCAGATAGACTTTCAAAGATATTAGAAATAACAGGTAATGTTGCGTCAGTAACAGGATTAGATTTTACAACAACAGCAGAACAAATACAAAGATCATTTGCTGGTGGTATAGCTTCAGCAGATATATTTAGAGAAAGAGGTGTTAGAGATTTATTAGGTTTTAGTGCTGGTGCAACAGTTTCAGCAGAAGAAACAGTTGTAGCATTTGAAAAGGTATTTGGTAAGGGTGGTAGATTTGGAACAGCAACAGAAGAATTAGCCACTACATTTACAGGTACTCTTTCAATGTTAGGAGATAAACTATTTAACTTTAAAAGAACTGTTGCTGGTGAGGGTTTTTTTGATGAACTTAAAAAAGAGTTTAAATCACTAAACCAATTTATAGAAGATAACGCAAAAGAATTTGAAGCAATAGGAAAAGCTATTAGTTTTGTTTTAACAGTAGCAGTAAAAGGATTTGCTTTAGCAATTAGAGGAGTAGCAAAAGCTGTTGGTGCATTAAGAACTGGTTATGATGCTTTATTAAGAACATTAAACAAAATACCATTTGTTAATATTGAAATAAGTGATACTCAAAAAGCTATCAATAAAGATATGTTGGACTATGAGTTCCAAGCATATAAAAACAATAAAGCCAACGAGTCAAATCTAAAATCTTTAGCGAAACAAAAAGTATTAACAGAAGAAATAATTAAAATACTAGATAAGAAATTAAAAGGACTTACTAATACTGCAAGTCAAGTTGCTAGAGTATTGCAAATGGGTATTGATGGGTTCTCTAAAGGTTTAGCAGAATCTATTGTTATGGGTAAAGAATTAAATATAACAATGAAAGAATTAGGAAGAACTTTACTTACTGAAGTTCTTGCAACATTAATTAAGATAGTTGCACAAAGAGCAGTAATGTATTCTATATCTAAAGCAGAAGCACAAATGAAATCTATGAGTGGTGGTAATGGTATAGGTTCAGTAATTTCAGGTGTGTTTGGAAGCATACTTGGTAAAGCTAATGGTGGTTCAGTATCAAAAGGACAACCATACATGGTAGGAGAACAAGGTGCAGAATTATTTGTACCAAATCAATCAGGCCAAATACAACAATCAGCTAGAGGAAATGAAAAAAGTCCTGTAAATGTTAATTTTAATATCAACACATTAGATGCTTCAGGATTTGATGAATTACTTGTAAGAAATAGAGGAACAATAACTCAATTAATTAATAACGCAGTAAATGAAAGAGGGAGTAGAAACTTAATCTAATGTCAGGTGCTTTTCCTATATCAACTGCTAAATTTGGAACTTTAGGAATAAAGTCAATTCAGAATACTATTATATCTAAAACAGTTAGTGGTAAGAAACTTGCTAGACAAATAGATAATCAAAGATGGGCTTTTACTGTTCAAATTATAACAGGAAACAGATCAGATGTTTATGGAGATTTAATGGCCTTTATAGTTAAACAAAGATCAGGTAAAGAAAACTTTACAATTATCCCACCTGAAATAGAAGATGCTAGAGGTAATGAAACAGGCACAGTTTTAGTCAATGGTATTCACGCAGTTGGAGATACAACGATTGCTATGGACGCATTTGCTGGAGATGGTGCTGGTAGATTTAAAGCTGGTGATTTTATTAAATTCGCAAGTCATACAAAAGTTTATATGGTCGTATCAGATGTAACAAGTTCTAGTGGTGGTGCAACAGTTACAATAGAACCACCTTTGCTTATTGCTTTAACAGATGACTCAGTTGTTACTTATGACAATGTTCCTTTTACAGTTTATTTAACTTCTGATATACAAGAGTTCGGTGTTAATGGTGCAGATAAAGATGGTACTTTGTATTATGAATATCAATTTGATGTTGAAGAAGCTTTGTAATGAAATACTTAATAAAGCATTGGATTTCAGTTGATATTCTAGCTGAAGAATTAGTTGATGAAAAAGATTTAAAGATAGTCAATAATCATCTAGGCAAATATGAAGAACCATCAGATAAAGCAATCATTAAAGTTTTAAATGTTAAAGTAAATAGGAGAACATACGAAGATGACAAGAAGTCTAACGACAGCAGTAAAGAACGAACTAGCAACAAATGATATTAGACCAATACATCTTATCACGATTGGTTTTTCGACTCCTGTAAATCTTACCGATAATTCATTTTCTTTAACTTCATCAGTATCAGGTTCTAGTGTTACATATACAGCATCAGATTTTATTTTAAGTGTTTCTAATTTTACAGAAGAAACGGATATTACAAAAACAAGTTTATCTTTAAGTTTATCAGGTGCAGACCAAACTTTTATCTCAACAGTATTAAGTGAAAATGTAACTAATGATTCTGTTACTATTTATAGAGGTCTATTAAGTAATGCTAATCAGTTAATTGCTGACCCTTTTCTTTTATATCAAGGAAATATTGAAAGCTTTAATGTTTCAGAAACAGAAAAAGCAAGTGTTGTAAATTTATCTGTTGTATCTCATTGGGCAGACTTTGATAAAAAGAACGGAAGAAAAACAAACAATACATCACAACAAAGATTCTTTAGTACAGATGTTGGAATGGATTTTTCAAGTCAAACTGTATTAGATATTAAATGGGGTAGAGCATAATGGGTTTTGGTGGATTCGGTGGATTTGTAAGAGCAGTAGTAAGTATTGGTTCAAAAGTTATGAAAGTAAACCCTATTGTTGCTTTAGTTGCAACAGTAGCCATTTCTTGGATATTTAGACCTAAAAAACCTGAACAACCTGATTTTGGTGTAACTGATTTTGATAACTTTGAACAAGGTCTATTAGTTAATAAACAATCTAATGACGCAACTATTCCTGTTGTATATGGAGAAAGACTCACAGGTGGAACTAGAATTTTTGTAGAAACATCAGGAACAGACAACACTTATCTATATGTTTGCCTAGTATTAGCTGAGGGAGAGATAAACGATATTACTGAAATAAAAGTAGATGATAAAGCTGTTACTTGGTCAGCAGATTTAGCAGACAATACACAAGTTACAGTTAATAGTTCTGATAGTAATTTTTATAAAGACTCAACAAGTTTAATTACAGTAGAACCTCATTATGGAACTGATGGTCAATCAGCATCAAGTTTATTATCTACATTATCATCTTGGGGAAGTAATCATAAATTATCAGGTGTAGCTTATCTTGCTATTCGTCTTAAATGGAATCAAGATGTATTTGCTGGAGTTCCTAAGATACAAGCTAAAGTACAAGGTAAAAAAGTAGTTACTTACAATTCAGGTTTAGTTGCACAAACAGCTTCTTATTCAACAAATCCAGCTTGGTGTTTATTAGATTATTTAACTAATGCAAGATATGGAAAAGGTTTAACAACATCTGAAATAGATTTACAAAGTTTTTATGATGCTTCACTAATTTGTGTTACGCAAGTTACACCTTATTCAGGTGGGTCAGATATAAATATTTTTGATATTAATACAGCAGTTGATACATCATCATCTATTATTGAAAATGTAAGAGAGTTCTTAAAAGGGTGTAGAGGTTACTTACCTTATACTGCTGGAAAATATCAATTAGTTATAGAAACAACAGGTAGTGCATCTATTACATTAACAGAAGATGATATTTTAGGTGGATATAATTTATCAAGTCCTGATAAAAATAGTCAGTACAATAGAGTTATTTGTAGTTTTGTAAATCCTGATAGAAATTTTCAAATAGACGAAGTTCAATTTCCACCTATTGATGATTCAGGATTATCAAGTGGAGATCAACACGCAACAATGAAAGCTTCTGATGGTGGTTTTTTATTAGAGGGTAGATTTGATTTTAAAACTATTACTTCACAATACCAAGCAGAAGAAATGGCAGAAATTATATTAAGAAGATCAAGAGAAGCTTTAGGATTATCAATTAATGTAGCTTTTAATTCTTATGATTTAGCTATTGGAGATATAGTAAATATTACACATAGTTCATTAGGATTTTCAGCTAAACCATTTAGAGTTTTAAGTATGTCTTTTAACGAAGATTTTACAGTAGGATTAAATTTAGTTGAACACTCCGACTCACATTATACTTGGGCAACTAAAACACAAGCAACAGCAGTACCTAGTACAACACTTCCAAATCCATTTACTGTTCAACCACCAGCAAGTGTTACTTTAACTGACCAATTAATTGCTTATAATGATGGAACTGTAATTGTGGCCTTAGATGTTGCATTAGGTGCTTCTCCTGATAGTTTTGTTGATTATTACCAAGTAGAATACAAATTAAATTCTGATACTAATTATATTATTTATGCACAAGGTTCAGGATTAAATCATAGAGTCTTAAATGTAATTGACCAAGAAACTTATGATGTAAGAGTTAAAGCTGTATCTTCTTTTGGAACTTCAAGTACATATACATCTGCTTCAAGAACTATTGTAGGAAGTATAGAACCACCAAGTGATGTAGAAGATTTTGCTTGTAATATTATTAATGGAGAAGCCCATCTATCTTGGGAACAAATAAGTGATCTTGACCTTGCATACTATCAAATTAGATATTCAACTTTAACAACAGGTGCTACTTGGCAGAACTCAGTATCATTAGTAGAAAAAGTATCAAGACCAGCAACTTCTATTGTAGTTCCAGCAAGGGTAGGAAGCTATTGTATTAAAGCCATTGATAAATTAGGAAACTTCTCAATTAACGAAACTATTATTGCAACTAATGTATCAGCTATTGGAAACTTTAATAATATTGCAACACAATCAGAACACCCTAGTTTTTCAGGTGTAAAAACAAATATTACATTATCTGATAATGCTTTAAGATTAACTGATTTAGCTTCTGACGGAACTTATGCTTTTGCAAGTGTTATTGACATAGGGGCAGTTCACACATCAAGAATAACAGCAACCCTTGTGCAATTTGCAGAAAACCCTAGCGAACTATTTGATTCTGAAAGTGGTTTATTTGATTCTAAAACAGGTTCATTTGATGGAGATTCTCCAAGTAACTCAAACGCACATTTAGAAATAGCTGTAAGTGATGATAATACTACATTTACAGAATTTAAAAACTTTGTAATAGGTGATTATACTGCTAGATACTTAAAATTTAGATTATTTTTAATTTCAAGAGATGGAGTTACAACCCCTGTAGTAAGCCAAACAACTGTAACGATTGATATGATAGACAGGATATTTAGTGGTAATGACATATCATCAGGTGTAGCAACAAAAACTGTTTCATTTACAAATCCATTTAAAACTGTTAATTATGCAGTTGGTATCACAGGACAAGGAATGGCAACAGGAGATTATTTTTTAGTGGAAAATAAGGCAGTAGACTCATTTGATCTTACTTTCAAAGACTCATCAAATACTGTAATATCAAGAACATTTGACTATATGGCAAAAGGATATTAATTAATGGCAACTCACGATTATATAATTTCGAATCAAACTTTTCCAAGTACAAGATCAGACTTGAATAATGTTTTATCTGCTATTGTATCTAATAACTCAAACTCTACTGCACCCTCTACTACTTATGCTTATATGTGGTGGTATGATATTTCGACTACAACATTAAAATTTAGAAATGCTGATGATGATGCTTGGGTGTCTTTTGCTACTTTTGATATGTCTAATGACACAGTTAATTTTTTAGATAGCACAATAACAATTACAGGATTAGCAACATCAGCAACAGGCACAACATTTACATTATCTGATACAGACAATAAATCATCAGTAGATTTTATTATAGATAATGAAAAGAAAATTAAATTAAGAGAAGCAACATCAAACGGAACTAATGCTATTTCTTTTAAAGCACCGAGTTCATTATCACAAGACTATGATTTTACTTTACCGAGTGATTATGGTTCAGCAGATCAAGTATTAAAAACAAATGGTTCAGGAACTTTATCTTGGGGTGCTGGTGGAGTTACAAGACCTACTATTTCAACTTCATCATTAACAGGTGCGCCTGATACAGCTGTTACATATACGATTGCTGGAACAGGATTTATTACAGTTCCAATAGTAGAATTTATTGCAACAACAGGTGCTATCACTAGAGCAAGTGCAGTAACATTTACAAGTGCAACATCAATAGACGCAACAGTAACTTTATCAAATGCAACTTATTATGTTAGAGTTGAAAATAATGATGGTGGTGCAGTTAGAACATCAAGTGCTATTTTAACAGTTTCACAAGCACCAGCTTGGTCAACTTCTGCTGGTAGTATAGGAAGTGTATCTGCTGGAAGTACAGTTTCATTATCAGTATCAGCTTCATCAGACTCAACAATAGCTTATTCTGAAACAACATCAGTATTAACAGCAACATCAAATACTCCAGCTTCAACAATGAGTTTATCATTAAACAGTAGCACAGGTGCAATAACAGGAACAGCACCTAGCCCAACAGGAGAAACAACATATACTTTCACTTTAAGAGCAACAGATGGTGAATCACAAACAGCAGATAGAGAGTTTTCAATTACTGTAAGTGTTGGTATAAACAACTCAGGACAATTTAATTAGGAATATATTATGGCAACAACTTTTTTATCAAGAACTAATACTACAGGTACTTCAACTCAAAAAGGTACAATTTCTGCTTGGATTAAAGGTTCTGAAGAACCTAGTGGAAACAATCAAACTATTTTAGCATCTTGGGGAGACGCTAATAACCATGGTGCTTTATTATGGAATGGAAGTGATAAGATTGATGCGT
>TARA_R110000850_G_scaffold275098_1_pt1 | contig 11530 bp, 8 predicted proteins | sample TARA_R110000850 | Tara Oceans TARA_R110000850 (sample SAMEA4397586) | marine metagenome | biome: Polar Biome; feature: [SRF] surface water layer (ENVO:00010504); material: water (ENVO:00002006), including particulate matter (ENVO:01000060) such as... | depth 5 m | reverse complement strand
ACCACTTGGTTATATCTTACCGCAAGCTTATGCTTATCGCTAATGTTCCAGTCTATTCTTGCAAGGAACTTAGTGTTATGCTGCTCTGCTTCATTTGCATAGCCTTCATATCTTCCTGGATCGTATCCCCAAGCGTTACGCAAGTGGCTCTGAACTGCATCCATCTCTGATCTTCTAACTCTAGTGACGTTGTTTTCAGCATCTGCAACACCATTTTCAGATGGTCTCCAAAGGTTAGTACCAGAAGCATTTGCTCCAGTTTCGTTTTCTCTTTCTGCGTTGACAAAGAAGAACAACTTGTTCTTGATGATTGGACCACCTAATCTAAAGCCAAAGTTTTTGGTACCTGCATCTACAGATTCCAATTCATTGTCTCCGATTTTTTTACCCTGTAAATCTTGGTTTTTGGTAAAGTAGTAAACTGAACCCTGGAAGGTATTTGTACCGCTACGAGTTACTGCATTAATACCTGCACCTGTAAAACCACTTTGAGTCACATCAAATGGTGCGATATTCACAGTGATTTCTTCGATTGCATCCAAAGAAATTGGCTGAGCATTTCCACCTGGAAGAGGATTACCGCTTAGACCAAAACCGTTATTGAAATTCGCTCCATCTACCTGTAAATTATTGTATCGTGAGTCACGACCTGCAAAGGAAGTACCGTTTGCCTGAGGGGTCAAACGCGTAAATTCTGTTACACTTCTATTGATTTGAGGAAGATCGGTAAGTTGCTTCTTAGAGATATTAGTAGAAGTACCAGTTTTATTGGAGTCAAATTCTGACGATTTTGCTCCTGAAACAATCACTTCACCAAGTTCTGTGCTATCATCGTTTAGCATAATTGAAAGCGTAAACGGTTCGCCTAGTCTTAATACCACATTGCCATAAGTAGCAGCTTGGTATCCAATAAAGCTAACTTGAATAGTGTATGGACCACCAATTCTCATGTTTGGAATGGTGAATCTACCATCCAAATTGGAAACAGCTCCATAACGAGTACCTGAAGGCTCGTGCGTAGCTACAACATTCGCCCCTGGAAGAGTTTCTCCCTGTGCGTCCACCACTTGTCCTACGATAGAACTTGTGGTGACCTGTGCTTGTGACACGCCGATAGTTGCAATCACAACCAATACGAGTGAAATCAAACTTTTAAGTAAATTTTGCCTCATAATTTGTACGTTTTGATATAAGTTGGTTTGAAATAAATTTCAGATACAAAGGTAAATTCGCCTTTTGGCATATAAGGGTACTTACCGTTAAGTTTTACGCCTCAAATTTCACAATTTTTAACAATTTGTTGACATTGATAGATGAATAATATTCTGTTTTTGACAGAAAAAATATGTTTCACCATTCATTGACTAGGAAATACCCTCTTAATTTAGAATATTATTCTAAATTAAACCCAATCCATTACCAAATTGTTAAGACATGTTTTCACCAAATTTATTTTGGTTTATTCGTACTAATTCAAATTATTGATTTCATATTTTAACATCATTCAAAATTTATAACTCCTTGAAAAAGAAAAATATATTGTGGCTTTACCTGTTTTTATTCGCTTCCATGACGGATATGGCCTTTATCTTAGAGCAAAAAAATGAGCTAAGATTTTTTTCCAAACCTCTGATTATTTTAGGTTTAGCACTCTATTTCTATCAAATAACCAAACCAATTTCCACGACTTTATTGGCAAAGTCAGTTTTAAGTGGACTGATTTTCTCTTTACTCGGAGATATTTTACTGCTGTGGGACAACCTTTTCATCTATGGAATCGGCGCATTTCTCATCGCTCATGTGTGTTACATCATAGGATTCAAAGTAGCACAGAAAGCACCCGAATCCATTTTGAATGTAAACTTCGTAAAGACTTTTTTCATCAACCTACCAATATATTTTGTGGCAGCTTTTATATTCTATATGATCAATCCCAATTTGGGAGTGCTAAAAATCCCTGTTATAGTATACATCATCGCTATCGTAAGTATGCTGACCACCGCCAGAGAGCGCTATGGCAAATGCAATACTGCTTCCTTTTGGCAAGTTTTTATCGGTGCCAGTCTTTTCTTTGTTTCTGATGGTCTGATAGCACTAGACAAATTTTACCAGGAAATTCCTGATGCTAGTTTAATGATCATGGGAACCTACGCGATAGCCCAATTAATGATCGTCATGGGAATCAGATCTCATATTATTCAGCCTACTATGAAGTGACAAGCTATTAATTGAGGGAAATTGCGAGTGAGGCATGCCATTCGAATCAACTTAGACTATACGAGAACTTTTTTCATGACATTTTAACAAATGTTTTGGTCTGAATTTCTGAGCCAGGCTGAAAATTATGAAGGATCATTTTCACATTTGCAGATTCTGGTACAAATTGAATTCTTAAACACGACCCATCATGAAGACCTGGGTACTCGAAAATATTGTCTCCTAAATAATCATAAGCATCTCCAAAAACTTCGTTCTTTTTCCAAAGCTTTCCTTCTTTTTGAAAAAGCTCAATTTGGGTACCCTCTCCATACTCTGGCTCGTAAGCTCCGATCAGCTTATCCAGAGAAGCTTTTTCCATACTTAGTTTTTTGGCAAGCCCAACGTTAAAAGTCACCGTCTTCCCTCCATTCCGCCCTTGGGTCACTTCCAGTATTCTATTTTTTGCTGCATCATTTGATGCCCAAGTGTCGTTTTTGATATTTTCATCTCCAGAAAAATAAAGTTGGGTTACCAAGGTCTGATAGCCATCAGCAGTAATCATCAAGTGATAGTGAGCGGCACGAATCATGCCTCCGCCTGCATCGTAGGGAACTGGAAGGATAGTTTCGAAAGCATACTCTCCATTTTCATTTGTAAATCCTGTACCTCTATAATTATAGGCCGGAGTGGAATTATCGTAAACACCTTCAGCATCACAATGCCATAATTCCACTTTGGCATTTTTATAGGGAGTGGCGCAATCTTGATTCAAAACCAAACCGGTTAAATGAATAGGTATTCCTCCTTTTTCAGGTATGTTAAGGTTGCTCCTTACTGGGCTGTTCGGTCGGTAATATGGCCCTAGAATGTCAGTGGTTGTTTCGCAATCACCAATAAATTTTTTGCCATCAAATTGGATGAATCCAAATGAACTCACAGCCACTACACTCATGGCGGAGGATTGAATAAATTTTCTTCTTTTCATGATTTTTGGGGTTAAAAGATGATAAAAAAGACAGTTGATAAGAAACCTCACCAATAGTTTAATAATAGGTGCATTTATTTGTAAGCAATTGCTGCACTTGCTGGCCCTGCAAGTGGAAGTATTTCGCAAGATTTAAAGCCTACGGAATTTGCCCATTTATTAAAATCTATGAAGGTATAGTCAAATCCTCCAGCTGTTTCGATCATCATATTTAAACTCATCATCATTCCAAAGAGGTTATGTTTACGTTCGTCATCAATAATATTTTCTATAGCAACAAACACACCTCCTTCAGGTAAGGTATCATAGGCTTTTTGTAAGAGTTGTAACTTTTCGGACTCATCCCAATCGTGAAGGATATTTCCCATGGCAATGATGTCAGCAGCGGGTATTGGGTCCACAAAAAAATTTCCACTTTCCGCTTTTACTCGGTCTTCCAAATGAAGGTTTTTGATCGTTTCTTTTGCAATTGGTTCCACAGGAGGCAAGTCAAAACAAGTGCATGTCATATGAGGATTTTCCTTTGCAACCATTAATGAAAGGTACCCTGCAGACCCACCTGCATCCGTTAAAGTTTTATAAGGCGAGAAGTCAAATTTCTTTGCAAAAGTCATGAAATTACCTAATTGTACTCCAGTCATTCCATTGACAAAATTTTCCAGTATTTCTGGGTCCTTATATATTTCCTTAAATATATTCACTCCATGCTTTGCTTCATTTTGAGGTGTCCCGGTTTTTAAACCTTCTTCTAGGTTTCCCCAAAATCCGTAAAGTCTTTTGTTCATCATTTCCAAAATCCCTCCTATATAAGAAGGTTTATTTTTATCCAGAAAAACTTCCGTATCTATAGAGTTAGAGTACAAGGCTTCATCCAAAATTCCAGTCCGAGACAAAAAACCAAATCCCGTCAGGGTATCTAAGAAATCAAAAAAATGGCGATCTGTACAATTAAGGTTCAACTGGCTCTTTAATGCCCTTGCCGATTGATCGGGATGAGCTGCAAGCTTTGTGAAAAGTTGAAAATTGACGGCAGCTAATAGTGTTTTGCATGCCATAAAACCTGAACCAATTTTCCAGATGTTTTCTGGATTGGGTTGTTGTGCTGTGTTTTCCATGGGGATTGGATTTAAAAGTGTCTAATAGAAAAAAACAAGTGTTGACCTTCTTTTGAATTCAGCTCAACACTAAAAAAATTAGCCAAGTTGAATCAAGTCAACAAATCAAAAATTATAGTTTCTGGCTAAGAATTTAACTATTAATATTAGAATAGTTAAACCAATTGATAAAAATATTTAAAAAAAGTGCCTTGAATTGTATTATAGCATTCAAAACCCGACTCAAATGTCGAAATAAATCATTCCATTCATTATCAGCACATTAACTATAAATTAAAAAAGCTGTCTCATTTCTGAAACAGCTTTTTTGTATATGATTTATTTGGTCGAAAGATTTTTCGCTACAAGGCGAATGTTGATTCGCCCCTACTTTTTAATAGCTAACTGTATGGAAAGCTCCTTCAATTGCTCATCTGCAATGCTACTTGGCGAATCGATCATTACGTCTCTTCCAGAGTTATTTTTCGGGAAAGCGATGTAATCTCTAATTGAATCAGAACCACCGAAAATCGCACACAATCTATCAAAGCCGAAAGCTATTCCTCCGTGCGGTGGTGCTCCGTATTCAAAGGCTTCCATCAGGAATCCAAACTGCTTTTGTGCTTCTTCTTCTGTGAATCCAAGATGCTTGAACATCAATTGCTGTGTAGTTCGATCGTGAATACGGATAGATCCGCCTCCGATTTCCACTCCATTGATGACCAAATCATATGCATTTGCACGTACAGCTCCTGGATCAGTATCCAAAAGTGCCATATCTTCCTTTTTAGGAGAAGTAAATGGATGGTGCATTGCATGGAAGCGTGAAGTCTCCTCATCCCACTCTAACAATGGAAAGTCCATCACCCAAAGTGGTTTGAAAACCGTACGATCACGAAGGCCAAGCTCTTCACCCATTTTCAAACGAAGCTCGGAAAGTTGCTTACGCACCTTATCAGCATCTCCGCTTAGGATCAACATCAAGTCTCCTTGTGCTGCTCCAAATGCATCTGCCCAATCCTGAAGATCATCAGCAGAATAAAATTTATCCACAGAAGATTTGATCGTCCCATCAGCATTGTATTTGGCATAGATCATGCCTTTTGCTCCGATCTGAGGACGTTTTACCCAGTCAGTCAGTGCGTCCAGTTGCTTACGTGTATATTCCGCAGCTCCTTTAGCACAGATACCTACTACCAATTCTGCATTATCAAAAATGCTAAAGCCTTTACCTTGGGTAAGTTCATTCAGCTCAACAAACTTCATGTCAAAACGAAGATCCGGCTTATCGTTGCCATAAAACTTCATGGCATCCGCATATGTCATTCGCTTCACTTCCTCCAGTTCCACACCTTTCACTTTGCTAAACAAATGCTTAGTCAAGCCCTCGAAAGTATTCAGGATATCTTCCTGGTCGACAAAAGCCATTTCGCAATCAATCTGAGTAAATTCAGGCTGACGATCTGCTCTCAAATCCTCATCACGGAAACACTTTACAATCTGGAAATACCTATCAAAACCAGAAACCATCAGCAACTGCTTGAAAGTCTGTGGAGACTGTGGCAATGCGTAGAATTCGCCTGGATTAGTACGACTAGGCACCACAAAATCACGTGCTCCTTCTGGAGTAGACTTGATCAATACCGGGGTTTCTACCTCAATGAAGTCTTGCGCATCCATGTATTTACGTGTCTCCTGCATCATTTTATGACGCAATTGAAGTTTCTCACGAACTACATTTCTACGAAGGTCAAGGTATCTATATTTCATACGGAGCTCTTCGCCACCGTCAGTCTCATCCTCGATGATAAACGGAGGTACTTTCGCCGCATTGAGCACATTAAGTGCTGTTACTTTGATTTCTATAGATCCGGTTGGAATTTTATCGTTTTTGGAAGTTCGCTCGATTACTTTTCCAGTAGCCTGAACGACAAACTCACGGCCTAACTCAGACGCTTTTTCCAATAATGCTTTTTCACTGGAATCCTCTTCAAAAATCAATTGAGTCAAACCATATCGATCGCGAAGATCGACCCAGATTAAGCCTCCTTTATTTCTTACTCGCTGTACCCAGCCTGCAAGAGTTACTTCTTGATTTACGTGATCCAGGCGAAGTTCGCCACAAGTATGCGTTCTCAGCATGTTTATTTAGTTTTTTTTGGGAGGTCAAAGATAAAGAAATGACCGTGAGAACACACGAATCATTGGATGATTAGCAATCTTTTCGGCAATTTCTTTGAAATTTTCACAGAAAACCAATCAGTTCTTCAAGAAAAGACAAAATATCTTAACAATCGAAAGAAATCACCATTTGTGTTTTTAAATAAAATAATAACCTCGTTTTATTCTTTGGTATGATAGTTGGGTAAAGATGATCAAAAGGTTTACACCTCAAAACTTGGAATAAAAGCCCTTTTTTGTTTCATTGAATTAAATTTCACCCCCCTTAATAGTAAAGATTAATGAAAAAGACTTGGATAGGAATTGCTGCACTCATTATCACCATAGGAGCAGCATCTTCACTCCAATTTTTCAGCCTGCCATTTCAAACCGAAAAGGAAGCAGAGATTGTTGAACCACCATTGATTGATTCCCTTGCGAATCAGGTTTTTCTCTATGGAATCAACGTCACCGGGCTGAATATTGTAGAAGGTACAGTAAGTAAAAATCAAACGCTAGGATCTATTCTTGCTCCATTCAATGTCCCCTATCAGATTATCGACGAAATCGCCAAGAAGTCAAAGGCTATTTTTGATGTAAGAGGCATAGCCGCCAACAAAAAATTCACAGTAGTAACTCCAGCTGATTCATCTCAGGCTGCATTTTTCATCTATGAGCCAAATCCAGCAGAGTATGTAGTCTTCAATCTGGACTCCATTGATATTTACAAAGCAGAAAAACCAGCTGAATATAGAACCAAGGAAGCCGGCGGAATTATCAATTCCAATCTTTCGGCTGATATGACTGGTCTAGGTGTTACTTATGATATCATTGATCAGTTTGCCGATTTGTATGGTTGGTCTATTGATTTTGGAGCTTTGCAAAAAGGCGATAAGTTCAAAGTGACTTATCAGGAAAAAGTAATTGACGGAGTAGTTGTAGGTGTTTCTGATATTCAGACGGCATTTTTCGAACATAAAGGCGAACCTTTTTATGCTATTCCTTTTGAGCAAAATGGAGAAGTTACTTTCTTCGATCAAAATGGAGACAGTTTCAAAAAAGCATTCTTAAGAGATCCATTAAAATATTCTAGAATTAGTTCTAGATATAATCTGAGAAGATATCATCCAGTACAAAAGCGCTACAAAGCACACTTAGGCACAGACTACGCTGCACCAACAGGAACCGACATCCGATCTGTAGGAGAAGGAACAGTGGTAGATGCACGCTATACTTCAGCAAATGGTAATTATGTGAAAATCAAACATAATGGCACATATACTACGCAGTACCTTCACATGTCAAAAATAGCTAAGGGCATTAAGCCTGGTGCACGCATCAAACAAGGTCAAGTGATCGGCTATGTAGGCAGCACTGGCTTGGCAACAGGACCGCACCTTTGCTTTAGATTTTGGAAAAATGGCAAGCAAGAAGATTGGTTGAGCGAAAAGATTCCACCTTCCGAACCAATTGCTTCTAAAAACAAATTGGCTTTTGAGTCAACGAAGGCTGAATACATGGAAAGATTAGCTTCTATTAGACTTCCAGGTGATCCACAAAAATTAGTGGCACAAAAACCAAAACCTCTAGTACCAACGAAAAGCGAGTAAGCTTTAATCACATTCTTACAAAAGCGCAGATCTACGGATTTGCGCTTTTTTTAGTTCAAGTCTCATGACTTGGACTTATTTCACTGCAGTCTTCAGACTGCTCAAGGTAGACTTGTAATTGAAGTAGATTATTTTTAGAATGATATTGATTGAATAACAAAGTCTAGCTAGTAGAGAAAATCACTTCCACTATAGTTTAAAATTGATTTGTGCAGTCAGGAGACTGCATTGGTTTGGGTCCAAGTCTGAAGACTTGAACCAATAGAGGTTGCGCTCTCTGCGTAATCCTCTGAGTCCACCGCGGTAAACATCTATTACGTAACTTGCAGCCTTAATCCATTTTCTATTTCCAGTGGAACCAGATCAACAAATACGAATCAATAAATACCTCAGTGAAGTTGGCTTTTGCTCTAGACGAGCAGCTGATAAACTGTTGGAGGAAGGCAGAATCACCATCAACGGTATAGTACCTGAACTCGGTACTAAAGTCGGATCAACTGATGTGGTAGCAGTAGATGGAAAGCCAGTAGGCAAACCTATACAGGCTCATACATACATAGCATTTAATAAGCCAGTCGGTATAGTGTGCACTACTGACACCAAAGGTGAAAAGGATAATATCATTGATTATATTGGACATCCACAACGCATTTTTCCAATAGGAAGATTAGACAAAGACAGTGAAGGCTTGATTTTGCTGACAAGTGAAGGCGATATCGTGAACAAGATTCTTCGCTCCAAAAACAATCACGAGAAGGAATACATTGTCACGGTAGACAGACCAGTCAATGATGAGTTTGTTCGACTGATGGGTGCCGGCGTTCCTATTCTAGATACAGTCACTAATCCTTGTAAAGTAGAACCGATCAGTAAATTCAAATTTCGTATTATTCTCGCTCAAGGTCTCAATAGACAAATTCGCAGAATGTGCGAGCACTTTGGCTTTAAAGTAGTTCAGTTGAAGCGCATCCGAATCATGAATGTGCATTTAGACATACCTGTAGGAAAATGGCGTGACCTGACTGAAAAAGAAATGGTGGAGATCAACGAGATGGTTTCAGATAGTTCGAAGACTTTTGATTGAAGAATAGATTAAATACTGAGTAGGCAAAGGGAAGTCTCGCCCTAAGCTTGTCGCAGAACAGAATGTGAAAGACTTAGTAATTTCTTCGACCTAAGTGCTGTATTTTAAAATTGAATACTTCTTGTTACATTTGAAAATGCAAAAGCCCCTACTTGGAATGAACCAAGCAGAGGCTTTTGGCCTCTAAATGAAGAGGGCTTCTGCTCTACTGACATAGAGCGGTATAATTCAAGATGGGGAGTTGTGGTGAAATGCAAGTGAATGCAACTTGTTCAACGAACCTTTCAACCTGGATAAACTTTCAGGCCATCCATCTTAGGAACTATAACTATTTAAAGGGGCTTAGGCCCCTTTTTATATTCTATGAGTTGTTGTTTTATTGGAATACAACCTTTTTTTATCATAATAATAACCTTCTAATATTTTGCCGTTTTCATCCAGCCATTCTGGGCGACCCCAGAAGGTGTCTTGATTCTTGTTAGTTGGGCGAATTTTAACGATTGTGCCTTTTTTCTTAAGAAAAGTTGTTGCACTCGATATTTTAGAGGCTAAATCTTTTACCAAAGCAACCTTGTCACCAACTATATTCTCTATTTCAATTATGCATTCAGCCGCTTCCCTAAAATGCAAAAACCTCTTTTCTCTACTTAAGACATACAGAAATTTATCTGTAAGAAACCCATCTTTATTATATTTTAAAGTATCGTCATTAACTTGATTTAACTCTATGTTTATTGTCTTACCTACAATACCAGAATTATCTTGAAATTTTTGATCTCCTCCCAGAGCTTCGATGGCATGATTAATCCCATTTAACTGATTATCAAGAGTTAACTTTTGAGCTTCAAGCTTAGACTTGACTAATAAGAGATAGTCAAGCGCATTCTGTAATACATCATCTTGCATTTCCATATCATTTTAGGATTTTATGTCATGCAAATGCCCTCGGCTCCTCAAAAAGGATCGTGTGCAATTGCACATATTTTACTAGACTATAATAGAGAAAGTATCTTTCATGATCGATTCAAGTTATTATCATCGACTCAAATATAGAAGGCATTTTCTTTACTTCCAACATCAAAGCCGAACACTTTAATAACTTACTCAGAAAGTGATCGGCTCTGCCTAGCTATACAAGCTTCGCTATCGATTCGAATCGTCAAGAACTAAACCATAAACTGCTAAAAACCAATGTATTGAAAAACATATCAAAAGAAAATTAACATACTATTACTAACAATAATAAAAAAATACTTTTTTATTGAACCTCGATCATCTAAGCTAAAAATCTACTTATAATAAAGTATTTGCGAGGCAAAAGAGCTTGAAACAGCTAAACAAAGACCCTATTATCTCGATACCTAACTAATCGAAGCCGCATAACCTAAAACAACTCTACTTCTGATAAACTCGGACATAGTCCACCACATATTCTTTAGGAAATGAGGTTCCGCTTGGATCCCCTCCATTGCCTCCTATCGCAAGATTGAGTAAGATATAATGTGGCTGCTGAAAAGGATTGGAACCATCAGGATTGACTGTTCTGGCTAAATCAACTTCATTGAGTAATTCATCATCAAGAAATAGTTTGATGGACTTATCAGTCCACTCCATTCTCCAAATATGGAATTTACTTGGCCATTCAGGATCCTTTTCCAAGAACTCGGCAAATGGTATTTTGGCCTCATCCCATTTGGCATTGTATTGTCCTTCATCGGCCCAGGCTGCATTGGCAAGGATGGTCGCCTGACCTTTTACACGATAATATTCCATCACATCGATTTCACCATTAGATGGCCAAGGCTTTGTAATTCCCAGAGTCCAGATCGCCGGCCACATGCCCATGGCAGTATCGATTTTAGCACGAACCTCTATGATTCCGTACTGGAATTCATACTTACTACGTGTATTTATACTTGATGAAGTGTACTCGGCAAACTCCCGATTTCTCTTCCAATCCTTACTTTCAGAATCAAACCTTGGATTTTTGATTTGCTCTCTTTTTCCAGTGATGATAAGCTTTCCATCTTCTACCACCGCGTTGGGTTCCTGATACCATTGCAGCTCATTATTTCTCACAAAGCCTTTTTCAAAGGACCAAAAATCTGAATTTACCTGACCATTGGAATCAAACTCATCTTGCCAAACCAGTTTGTAATCTGTAGCAGTTGGATTGAATTGGGCTTGCGTACCTGTGACAATTCCAAGTGTAAAAACCAGAAAGAAAAGTCTGCGATTAATCATTTTGAAGGGTTTTAGGGCCATTGTAAAGATCAAGATAAGCCCAAAATAGTTTTCAGCAATAGTGCCATACGATCAGGCATGGAAAAGAGACTAAATCGTAGCTTGAATAAACAGGGAAATCGCTTTTAGACTTTAAGGATTTTAGCTCTATACC
>TARA_R110000850_G_scaffold36032_34_pt1 | contig 11532 bp, 9 predicted proteins | sample TARA_R110000850 | Tara Oceans TARA_R110000850 (sample SAMEA4397586) | marine metagenome | biome: Polar Biome; feature: [SRF] surface water layer (ENVO:00010504); material: water (ENVO:00002006), including particulate matter (ENVO:01000060) such as... | depth 5 m | reverse complement strand
CCCTTAAAAAGATTGCCGAGATACTCTCGGTGGTCGGCTTGGTGGCCCCCAGTAACTCGTTGCGCGCCGAGATTCAAAAAATTGCCGGTTGGCAAGATGGTACCATCGAGGCGAGCCCCGATGATTTGTTAAGCGTTGCCGACACTTTGCTGTATATCGAAAGCACGGTAAGTGGTCTGGCCCGTATGAATCTGTCGGAAGAGAAGCTCGCAGCCCTCAATGCTCTGTCCCGTGAGGAGGTCTTGTCGAACAGCCAGATCTTTGAGGCCGAAACGCTGGTGATCGAGGAGGCGGAGTCGGGGCTGGCGATGATTAAGCGGGCGCTTAATAGTTACTCTGAGTCAAATTACGACATAGGCCACATCAAAAATGTCGCGTCGACCCTCTCTAGTGTGCGCGGTGGAATGCAGGTGTTAGCGTTAGGGCGTGCCGCTAAAGTGGTCGCGGCTTGCGAGCAGTTTGTCAATGAGGCGCTGCTGGGGAGTGAACAGCTGCCGGCGGTACAGCACCTGCTGGAGACTTTTGCCGATGCAGTGATTAGCCTCGAGTACTATCTCGACGCCATCAAAACAGAAAAAAGCGCCGATACCAGCGTGCTGCAGATAGCGGAAGAGAGCTTACAGGCGTTAGGGTATCCTGTTGCCTCATAGCGGGGTGATGGTTTCTTGTGAATAGCGCGGATAAAACTAATTACTACTGGCCCGTGGCCGACGGCCAGCTGTGGCTGCCAAATGGGCAGCCGGCCACCCAGCTACCCGAGGACCAAAGCACCTGTTTTCGAATTGACCTGCCCGATGAGGATGGCGTTTCTCGCCACTGGATTAGCTTGTCGGATAAGCCCCATGGGTTAGCGCCCGAGCACTGGCATAACTTGCGTGAACTGATGGATAGTTGCACGCCCGAGATATGGTTTTGGGCGGGCAGGGCGCTGCAAGTTGAGCACTGGTGGCGCCGTCATCGGTTTTGCTCCGGCTGCGGCGCCCCACTGCCAGAGCCTGTAGCGGAACGCCTGGCCCATGGCGAGATGGTGCGGGTATGTGCTAGCTGTCATATTCACTACTACCCGGTGCAAACTCCCTGCATTATTGTTTTGGTGACGCAGGGGGATCACTGTTTGTTAGCCCTGCACCAACGCTCCCGAACGGGAACTTACACCACCCTGGCCGGCTTTGTTGAGGCGGGCGAGCGAATCGAGCAAACTGTCGTCCGCGAAGTCGCGGAAGAGGTGGGGCTCAAGGTCAACAACCTTAGATACGCCGATAGCCAAAGTTGGCCTTTCCCAGCGCAATTAATGTTGGGGTTTTACGCTGAGTACGAGGCTGGCAGTATCGTGCCGCAGCCCGAAGAAATCACCGAGGCGCATTGGTACCACTACCGGGACTTACCCAAAATACCCCCCCGTGGGACGATTGCGCGACAGCTGATTGACGGCTTTGTCAGCGATCGCGAGGCCGTTGCCCGCAAGTCGGGCGAGAGTGAATAATATGCTGCCAATAGTACAAAGGGTTAAAAATCATGGTTTATAGTGCAATCGCGGTGCTGGCGGGCTTGTGTTGCCTGGTAGTGGCGTACTCCGCCGCTAAACTACTGTTTAAAGACTCTTGGGTGCTGGGGTGGTTACGGGGCATGTTTGGTTTGGCGCTGCTTGGTTTGGCAGTCGTGTTTGCCTTTGTTGCCTGGGATATTTTTAGCTACCGGCAAATCCAGCAAGAACAAAGAGTCGCGACGCTTGGCTTCGAGAAAGTAAAAGACGCGCTGTACAATGTGGTTGTGTCTGACGAGCATGGTAACGAACAGCGCTATCAAATTGCCGGAGACCAGTGGCAGCTCGATGCCCGCATTATTAAGTGGAAGGGCATTGTCGCTAATTGGGGAGTTACGCCTGGTTACCGGCTTGACCGGCTCAGTGGGCGTTACTACTCGCTGGAGCAAGAGCGCTCAGCCGAGCGCACTGTTTACTCGTTTCATGAGAGTCAATATGGGATCGATGTGTGGCGTTGGTTGCGCGAGGCGCGTGACTCCCTGCCACTGGTAGATGCAGTGTATGGAAGCGCGACTTATTTGCCCATGGCGGATGGCGCACTGTTTGAGGTGAGTTTATCGGGTACGGGCTTAGTGACCCGTCCGCTGAACGATTCTGCGCGGGAGGCGGTGGGCGCCTGGCGCTAACGATGACAAATAAACACGGTTGTTAGGCAACCGAGATAAGTAATTACCGAGAAAAGTAACTGGGGAGTAGATTTTTTGGAATTTTTAACCGATTACGGAATGTTTCTGGCAAAGGCCGCCACTATCGTGGTGGCTTTTGCCATTATCTTGGCGCTGATTGTTAGCAGCAAACAGCAGCGCGGTTCTGACAAAGGTCACATTGAGGTAACCAAGCTTAATGATACCTACGATGAATACAGCGATATCATTAAAGCCGAAGTGCTCGACTCGGCGGCCGTGAAGTTAGAGCACAAACTTAAAAAGAAAAAAGAAAAGCTATTAAAAAAACAAAAGAAACAAGAGGGCAAGGCCGCCGCTGACAACCCGAATGAGACGGCAAAGGCCGCCAGCGTGCGCAAGCGTTTATTTGTGTTAGATTTTGACGGCGATATTAAAGCCTCGGCTAACGGCAGTTTGCGCGAAGAAATTACCGCGATTCTGGGGGTTGCCACCGAGCAAGACGAAGTCGTGGTGAAGTTAGAAAGTGGCGGTGGCATGGTTCACAGCTACGGTTTGGCCGCCAGTCAGCTTACCCGTATTACCGAGCGCAAGATTCCGCTGACGGTTTGTGTCGATAAAGTAGCCGCTAGTGGTGGTTATATGATGGCCTGTGTGGCCGACAAAATTGTCGCGGCACCGTTTGCGGTGTTGGGCTCTATCGGCGTTGTCGCGCAACTGCCAAACTTTCACCGGTTATTGAAGAAAAACGATATCGATTACGAGATGTTTACCGCCGGCGAGTACAAGCGTACGGTAACTATGTTTGGCGAAAACACCGAAAAAGGCCGCGAGAAGTTTACCGATGATCTGGAGCAAACCCACGATTTGTTCAAGTCGTTTGTAAGTGAACACCGCCCGGGTGTTGACGTCGATAAAGTAGCCACTGGTGAGATTTGGTATGGCACTAAAGCGGTCGAGATGCAGTTGATTGATCACGTCCAGACCAGCGATGGTTACTTGTGGGATCAGCACGCCACGAGTGACATTTTTGCGGTTGAGTTTGCCCATAAAAAATCATTACCCGAACGGCTTGGGCTTGCCGCCGAGGCGTCGGTTGATCGCCTTTTTAGTCGGGTGATGACCCGGGTACAACCTAAGCGCTGGTTTTAAGTCCGGCACATTACGGTAGCCCGTGCGGCACCCGGGCGCGTTATGAAGTGCTAGCTTGAAAGTTCTGACTATAGCGCTAAATGCGATTGCTTAGAGGGCTCAGTTATGCAAGATTATCGCGCACTTCGTATTCACCGTAAGGGTGATGATCAGTTTCACGTGGCGGTCGAAAACCTGGCGTCAGACACCTTGCCGCAAGGCGATATTTTGGTGCGTATACGCTACAGCGATTTAAACTATAAAGATGCGCTGGCGGCTGTGGGTAACCCAGGCGTTAGCCGCCACTTTCCGCATACGCCGGGTATCGATGCCGCCGGCGAGGTCGTCTCTGACGTGACCGGTCAGTATCGCCCGGGAGACCGGGTACTGATAAGCGGCTACGATTTTGGTATGAATAGCCCCGGTGGCCTCGCTCAGTATTGCCGGGTACCGCTACAATGGGTCTGTCCGTGCCCGCCGCAGCTAGAGCTTAATGACGCTATGATTTTTGGCACCGCAGGGCTCACGGCTGCCATGTGCCTCGATAAGCTTGCCCGTGTTCAACACCGCGCCATCAGTGATACCCGCTTGCTCGTCAGCGGAGCATCCGGCGGGGTCGGGTCGTTGGCCGTGGCAATAGCCGCAAAGCTCGGTTATCAGGTGATTGCGATGAGCGGTAAAGCCGGGGCCGCCGATAGCTTGCGGGAACTGGGGGCACAAGAGGTTATCAGCTCGGCCGATTGGCTAACGGCCAATAAAAAGGCGCTGCTTAAACCCCAGTGGCACTGCGCCATCGATACTCTGGGTGGCGATGCGCTGTTTAATATCGTTAAAGCGACCGAGCGTGAAGGGGCTGTGGCGGCGTGCGGGCTGGCCGCAGGGGGCAGTTTTGCGGCTACGGTTTACCCTTTTATTTTGCGCGGTATCGCTTTGCTGGGGGTAGATTCAGCCGAGCAGGCCAATGATTATAAGCGTAAACTCTGGCTGCACCTGGCCACTGATCTTAAACCCAAATCGCTGCGTAACCTAAGCCAAGAGATATCCTTGGAACAAGTGCCCGAGGTGCTCGCGCAAATGCGCGCAGGTACATCCCGTGGTCGTTATTTAGTTCGTATCGACTAAGCGGCATTTTTTGTACGTACTGCTTTTGCCGGAGATTGCTATGCTTTTTAGTCAAAGAAAATCCCTAATGCCTTCGCCGGAACAGGCACTGCCGGGGCGGGATACGCCTATGCAAGTTGCCACTAATCACGCCGTCAGTGGGCGGCCAATCGTGCCGCCATTTCCGCAGGGGTATGAGTCATTTTTGGCCGGGCTCGGTTGTTTTTGGGGCGCCGAGCGGTTGTTTTGGCAAACCACGGGCGTTTACACCACCGCGGTAGGGTATGCCGGTGGTTATACTCCTAATCCAACTTACGATGAAGTTTGTAGCGGGCTTACCGGCCACAATGAGGTGGTGTTGGTGGTGTTTGACCCGGCGCAGGTGAAGTTTGATGAATTGCTTAAGGTGTTTTGGGAGGCGCACGACCCCACTCAGGGGATGCGTCAGGGCAATGATGTCGGCACGCAGTACCGCTCGGGGCTTTATCTTAATAACGCGTCGCAGCTTGCTGTAGCCGAGGCAAGCAGGCTGCGTTATCAGGCAGCCATGAGCGCTGCCGGGCGAGGCGAGATAACCACCGAGATACGTCAGGGGGTCGATTTTTATTACGCCGAAACCTACCACCAGCAGTATTTGGCAAAAAATCCCGGCGGCTATTGTGGCTTGGCGGGCACCGGGGTTGTGTGCCCGGGCTAACGCCTAAGGTTCCAGCTCCTCACGGACAAACTGGTAGTAAACGGTATAAACCCGGGCTGGCATTCCGGCCTCTTGCACCACAAAAAAAGGCGCGCGATCCACATTGTGCTCGCGTGCTAATTTCATCCCCGGGCTCTCAAGGTCTGTCTCGTCTGCCGCCACAATCTCATCAATACGCTCAATGTAGCCACTTTGCTCAAGCTTGGCCATTACATCGACGCATTTCCGGCACGGCGAGCCGTCGGCTAAGATTTTTTTGACCAGCGTGATCTTCACGGTGAATTGCCTTGGGGAAGAGCGCTGACGTTTTCGTCGTCCGCCCCGGAGAGATTACTGGCGTGCAAGCCGCACTCTTTTTTGGTGGCCTCTTCCCACCACCAGCGGCCTTCGCGTTCGTGCTGACCCGGGCCGACAGGGCGGGTACAGGGCTCGCACCCAATTGAGATAAACCCCCGGTCGTGCAGCGGGTTATAGGGCGCCTCATACATGCGAATGTAATTCCAGACCTCTTCCGAGCTCCAGTTGGCCAGCGGGTTAAACTTGGTGAGTTTATCGCCTGGGAGCGCGAATGCCAGATCGTCCTGTATAACCGGAATGTCGGCACGTGTGCCGGGGCTTTGGTCTTTACGCTGGCCGGTAATCCAGGCGTCAACCTCCAGCAGCTTTTTGCGCAGCGGGGCAATTTTGCGAATGCCGCAACACTCTTTGTGGGTATCCTGATAAAAGCTAAACAGGCCTTTTTCTTTAACCAGAGCGCGTACCGCGTCGCCATCGGGTGAGATGACATCGATATCAATACCGTAATGCTCTCGCACGGTTTCAATAAACTGGTAGGTTTCGGCGTGCAGGCGCCCGGTGTCGAGGCAAAAAACCTGTACATCGGGGCGAATGCGACTTGCCATATCGATGAGGGCGACGTCTTCGGCGCCGCTAAAAGAAATGGCGATATTATCAAACTGCTCTAATGCGTAACGCATGATTCGATAGGGGCTTTGTCCCTGCAGTTCGTTTTCGATATCGACGATATTAATGTTCTCGCTCATGGTCGTGCCTTTAGTCCGATCTCGGTTGCCACTGCCCGTAAAGGCGTGTTGCTGGTTGCAATTTTTTAATTTGCGCGAAGCATACCAGAGCCGCCATCGGCTGCCCAATAGCACGCTGGCATTTGCTTATAACACACAGATATTTATCCGTGAAACACTGGCTGTAGGTTAGCCTGTTAGGGCGTTAAACAACCACATCTGCGGTGTGTTTATTGGATGCAATACAAGATGTAGGGGTAGTTTCGGCCTGAGGCCTTTATTTTGTTGGGGTGGTTATGATTTTTCCGTTTTTTCCTGTGGTTATATTAGTTTGTGCTTGATCATTGTTTTTAATATATGTTCCACGTGAAAACCCCTGATGCTAATTGCTTTTGTTGGCCCTTCGGGTTAGATTCGCGTTTTTTCTTTGACTGTATGCTGGAGGCGGCTAGTGGAAATCGCGTGCTTGGATCTAGAGGGTGTGTTGGTCCCTGAGATTTGGATTAAATTTGCAGAGAAGACCGGTATCGAGGAGCTTAAGGCGACTACCCGGGATATTCCCGATTACGACGTGTTGATGCGTCAGCGTCTACGCATTCTCGAAGAGAACAACCTTGGCCTTAACGAGATCCAGGAAGTAATTGCGACACTCGAGCCTTTAGAAGGCGCTGTGGAATTTGTCGACTGGTTGCGTGAGCGCTTTCAGGTGATTATTTTGTCGGATACCTTCTACGAGTTTTCACAACCCTTGATGCGTCAGTTAGGGTTTCCAACGCTGCTGTGTCACCGCTTAGAGACCGACGAAAATGGGCGTGTAATTAATTATCATTTGCGTCAAAAAGACCCTAAGCGCCAGTCGGTGCTAGCGTTAAAAACACTGTATTATCGCATTATTGCGGCCGGTGATTCTTACAACGATACCACCATGTTGGGTGAGGCGGACGCCGGCATTCTTTTTCACGCACCGCAAAATGTTATCGACGAGTTTCCGCAGTTTCCTGCCGCCCATACCTACGAGGCCTTGAAGCAGGAGTTTCTTAAGGCAAGCAATCGCGATTTAACATTGTAAGCGATCACTGCATCACCCCCGTCAAAAGCCGGCTCTTACGCCGGTTTTTTTGTGTCCGTTTACTCTTATAGGGTATGGCTTTGCTTAGCTAAAAAGCCCCCGGCGCTGTCCGCCGTGGGGTTTTACTGCTATGGTAAAAAAGCAAAAGTGAGAGATCGCTTCAACGAATTGCCCGCTTTATGGGCTTTTTAATGACGTACTTCTTAAGCTATCTTGCTAACAAAAATAAAAAGAGGGATTCAGGGAGGAGACGTTGCCACGCAGAAAACAGGGAGTAATTTTATGGTAACTGCTAAGCCACAGGTCAGACACAATCACAGCCGACGTCACTGTTTACCAAAACATCTTGTATTAAGTACGCTGCTTATCGGCAGTGGTGTTGCAGCGCTGCCGTCAATGGCCGCGCAGTCGGTTATTGAAGAGGTGTTGGTAACGGCGCAAAAACGCGAGCAAGACTTACAGGATGTGTCCGTCGCCGTCAGTGCGTTCTCGGGCGACGCTATCGAGAAAATGGGCTTTGAAGAGGGGTTGGATATTACCCAGCAAGTGCCCAATATGAACTTTTTTGCCATTTTTGGTGAAGCTTCCAGTCCCTCCGTTAGTCTTCGCGGTATCAGTTTGGTTAATTTTTCCGACTCTTGGGAGTCTCCCGTTTCAATTTATGTCGACGATGTCTACCGCGGCAACCCCGCCGGGTCGGCCATTCAGTTGTTTGATTTGCAGCGTGTAGAAGTGTTGCGCGGCCCTCAGGGCACCTTGTACGGCCGTAACACCACGGGCGGTTTGGTTCACTATGTTTCGCGCAAACCCACTGAAGATCTCGATGCAGCCGCCAGCATTAGCTATGGCAGTTACGATGAAACCGTGGTTGAGGGCATGCTTAGTGGCCCCATAACCGAGGGTATTCGTGGGCGTGTTGCCTTAAAAAAGACCGATAACGAGGGCTGGCAAACCAATACCGTAACCGGCGAAAAACTGAACGACACCGATAGTCTTGGCTATCGGGCGCAACTGGATTTTGACCTCACTGACGATGCCGGTTTATTGCTTAACGTGCACGGCAGCGAGGCCGATCAGCAGTCCGTCGGGTTCGCCCATATGGGATACCTCGAAACCGTGGGGGAGAATGCGGCGACTTGCCCGGTGAGCCGGATACAAGACGGTTTGTGTACCAGCAATGCGTTTCAGATGACCGGTGCCGAGGCCGTTAACGGACAGTTTGACCCGGAGCATGTGGCCACGGGCGCGACCGATGGACTGCAAACCACAATTGATACCTTTGGAGTGTCAGCCACCCTCGACTGGATCCTGGAGCCCTTTACCATTACCTCTATAACGGCCTATGAAGAGCTGGATAAGTTTCTGCAAGATGATGGCGATGGCACCGAGGTGGTGTTTTTTGACGAGCAATACAGTGTCGATGCCGAGCAGTACACGCAAGAGTTGCGTTTAAACGGCAGCACTAACGCCAGCAAGTGGGTAGGGGGAGTTTACTATTACAAAGACGACCGGGGCCTGATTACCCAGGCACCAACAACCGCCGACGGTTTATGGCACCAGGAGGTTGTCTCGCTGGACTCTGAATCCTGGGCGTTATTCGGCCAGTATGAGTACGATATTTTCGATGAGTGGACCGTAATTCTTGGAGCCCGTTACACCGAAGAAGATCGCGATTTTGTACAAGACGCCGGGCCTTCATTTTACCCCGAAATCGATGCCACCCGAGACTTTAGCGATGATGCCTTAACCGGGCGTATTGGGCTGGACTGGCGCCCCACCGATTACGCTCTGGCGTATGTGAGTTTGTCTACCGGGTTTAAAAGTGGTGGGTTTTCGGGTAGCTACAATGCGTCGGAGGAGGCGACGTTGCCCGTTAACTCTGAAGATGTTACCAACCTGGAGCTAGGCTACAAAACCAGTTTTGCCGATGGCCGTATTAAATTAAACACAGCGGCGTTTACCTATGAGGTGGAAGGCTATCAAGCGCAGGTGTTTTTGACCGTCGCGGACGGCAGCGTGATTACCAACGCGGGGGATGTTACAGGTACCGGTGCCGAGGTGGAGTTAACCGCGCAGGTAAGCGATAACTTTGAGTTGATCGGCGGTCTGGGGCTGTTAAAAACAGAGTTTGATTCGGAGCAGGTATTTTTGGTGGCGGGTGATGAGTACACCTTAGACGGCAATGAGCTGCCCTCGGCCCCGGCGCTGACCTATAATCTGGTGGGGCGTTACTACATTCCGCTGGGCAGTGCCGGAGAGCTTGCCTTGCAGGCCGATTACGCCTGGCAAGATGACCACTACCTGCAGATCGAGAACGACCCTTACTCAAAGCACGATGCCTATGGTATTGCGAACGCTAAGGTAAGCTGGTTGTCGGCCTCAGAGCGGTTAACCGTTGAGGCTTTTGTGAAAAACGCAACGGATGAGGAGTATTTTACGTACCAAAATACGTTGGGTGCTGACTGGGGTTACGGTGTGTGGGGCTTGCCGCGCACCGCCGGTGTTAAGGTCAGTTGGAGAATGTAAAGACTAAAACGCGCAGGGTGCTTTGCACAAAGTGCCTTGTTGCCGTTTTATTGCTGCGAAAGCCGGGCACATTAAAGTCTCTAAAGCTTTAATGTGCCGATACGCTTAGTGGTGTTATTTTTAATGCACATGTGACGCTAAAAGCCGCTATTATAAGACAAAACATTGCACGGCCAAAAAGGAACGCTGCCGTCATGAAGGTTAAAACCCCACTTCGTTTTACCGTATCTATACGAGTGATTGTGGTGGCGCTGGTCGCATTCGCGATTTTCGTCACCGCAGCCGCGGCTATCTCATTACAGTATTATTTCAGCCGGCAAATGGCAATCGAGCACGGATTAGAGCGCTATCGACAAACCGCCGTTACTACCGGCACCTTCATTGAAACCATCGAGCGGCGCGCCGAGCAGGTAAGCAGGCTGCTCGCACGCTACCCGGCGCTACAAGCTGTCGAGACCGCCCAGCAGGCCGAGCAGGTGCGGGACTTATTTGCCGAAGTGCTGGGCAATCACGAGCTGTTTTACAGTATCTATCTCGGGTTCCCCGATGGCGACATCTTTGAGGTGGTTAATCTACACGCTAACGAGTCAATGCTTGGCGCCGTTAAAGCCGTAGAGGGGGACCGCTGGGTTATTAACTGGGTGCGTGAAAGCGACCACGGGCGTATTCGCGAGCTTTACTACTACGACAGCGAGTTTAATTTGCGCGAGCGCCGCGAAGAGCCAAGTCATTACGACGTGAGGCAACGGCGCTGGTATAACGAGTCTGGTCCGGCCCGGGTAAGAAAGTCAGCCCCCTATATGTTTCAATATATTCAAGCGCCGGGGCAAACCTATTCTGTGCAGCTGCCAGACAGCGAAGTCGTGCTTGGAATCGACATAACATTAAACTCGTTTTCGCAGTATTTAAATGAAAAAAGCCCCGGCGGTAGTGCCCAGCTATTTGTTTATGATGGCAGTGGCGCAATGCTGGGTTCTAACTTACTACGCAATAATGACGCGGTATCCTCAAGCGTAAAGCCGTTGGCTCTGAGTAAGCGCGAGCGCGAATACCTTGATTCTCTGGGCCCTGTTCGCGTTGCCAACGAACTGGATTGGGCGCCTATTGATTTTGCCGAAGCGGGCCGGCCCAAAGGTTATACGGTAGATTTGATGCGCCTGCTGGGAGAAAAACTGCAGCTAAAGATGCAGTTTATCAACGGCTACCGCTGGACTGAGCTGATAGAAAAGTTTTCGGCCGGCGAGCTGGATGTATTGCAGCCGATCACCTCGTCGGGCACGCCCCGGCGTTTTGATTGGGTCGGCGAGCCGTTGGCTCAGTTGCCGTTTGCCATCGCTACCCGTAAAAATTCCGCGCCGGTTGTCAGTATCGCGGGGCTGGCAGGGCAGAGAGTTGCGGCTCCGGCGGGGTGGAATATCACTAATATCCTTCGTGACACAATCGGCGCGCAGGATATTCTCGAGGTTGAGAATACCCAGCAGGCGTTGCGCGCGGTGCAGGCCGGACGGGCGGATGCCGTGGTCGATAATGCAGTCGTGCTGAGGCATATGACCAATGAGCTGTTTCTGGACAATATAACGATCGGCCCGGCTTTGCTCGAGGAGGGCCTGCCTGAGACGATCTATTTTGCGGTGCACCCCGACAAGCAAAAGCTGTTGGGGTTGCTCAATCTGGCGCTTCTATCCGTGACCGACGAAGAGTGGCAGCAGCTTGAGCAAAAATGGCTCAGCCCGGATGCTCAGGCCGCCCCCGATCTGGCGCGAGTGCCGTATCCGTTTTTGTTAACTCTGGGGCGTGATGCAAGTTCGGTCGATAAAATT
>TARA_R110000850_G_scaffold154656_11_pt1 | contig 11539 bp, 7 predicted proteins | sample TARA_R110000850 | Tara Oceans TARA_R110000850 (sample SAMEA4397586) | marine metagenome | biome: Polar Biome; feature: [SRF] surface water layer (ENVO:00010504); material: water (ENVO:00002006), including particulate matter (ENVO:01000060) such as... | depth 5 m | reverse complement strand
GCCGCCTCCCCCGCCGCCACCACCACCGCCGCCGCCACCCATCTGCAGTGATGGCCTGGATAACGACGGTGACGGCCTGATCGATTTTCCCGAAGACCCGGGCTGTACGTCTGCCGACGATGGTGACGAGGCTGATCCAGCACCCAAGTGCGAGACACCCGCCGACGGCGAAAGAGTTTCACTCGAGGGCTGCGGAGTGGGTGACACCATTGTCTTGCGCGGTGTGAACTTTGATTTTGACAAGTCCACGCTCACGGCCAATGCACGCACCATTCTTGATGGTGTGGCAGAAGCCCTCGAGTCTCGCCCGGACATTGAAGTGGAAGTGGGCGGACACACCGATGGCAAGGGTTCTGACAGCTATAACGCTGGCTTGTCCGACCGGCGCGCCAAGTCGGTCAAGACCTACCTGACCGGCAAAGGGATCGCCCCCGGCCGGATGACCTCAGTCGGTTACGGTGAGTTGCAGCCCATTGCCACCAACGAAACGGACGAAGGTCGCGAGATCAATCGTCGGGTTGAGCTCAAGGTCACCAAGTCTGATGGCGGGGTTGTCAGCCTGCCCCCGGATCCAAGTGTCACGCGTCTTGAGCAGCCGGTGTTTGAACCGGAGTCGGCCCCGCCTCCGGCAGCAGAGGGCGGCACTTCGGTCTCCATTGTTGACTACGCGTTCTCACCAGCGACCCTGACCGTTCCAGCGGGCACCACGGTGAAGTGGACCAACCAGGATGGAACAGGCCACAACGTCAGCTTTGATGACCAGGCCAGCGACCGGCTCAAGAAAAGCGGCACTTTCGAACGCAGCTTTGATGCACCCGGCATTTATGCCTACAGCTGCACCATCCACCCATCAATGACCGGAACCATCGTCGTCGAGTAACTCTCCTGAGCATGGCTCGTCCTCCTCCTTGAGAGCCTGCACTGGCCTGCCGTCCACACTCCCGGCGGCAGGCCTTTTTTTAATTCGATGACGCCTTCCAAACATCAGGAATCTTCCATGACAGACACCAACCTGTTTATGCACATGGATACCGCCATGTACGCCATCGTCTGTGTCGGCATGATTGCCGCCGTTCTCATTATCCTGATCGACAGATTGCCCAGGCACTCACACAAAAGCTTGCGAACACGTCGGCGCTAATCTCCAAAGCAAGACTGTCACAAGACAGTTCCAAGCCGTGAGCATCATGCAATCAGAGCCAAAGGCATTGCATCGATGCCTGGCGCTGGCAGCAACATTCTTTGTTCACGCCATACTGCTGGCGACGCTGCTTTGGAAGTCCAGCGAGAACGATATTGCGCTGGATCAGGGCAACAATGAGGAGGGCGTGACGATCTTGCTATCAATAGCGCCGGCCCCTTCTGCAGTATCCCAGCCGGCGCTCCCTCTATCAGTGCGCATCTCACCCGCAACATTGCCTGTTCTTGAATCCAGTCTTCGCAAACCTGTTCTCAATCTGGCCGCAGAAGCGGCCACCCCCAATACCCGGCAGGCCATGAGCAGCACGCAGACTGCATTGCAGGGGCCGACTCCTGCTAAAGCGAGCGACGGACAAAAATCTATTTCAGCCGCGTCGTGCATGCCAAGGGCCTGGCTGGAATCGGTCAGCAGCAGCATCAGTCACGATCTGCGCTACCCCAGATACTCGCGTGAGCTCCAACACCGTGGGACCGCCTATCTGCGCATGTCCATTGCTCGCGACGGCGCCGTACTGGAGTCCGATCTGCTGCGTGGAAGTGGATACGAGCTTCTGGATATCGAGGCCCGTGACGTCATCAGACGAATCGGTCGTTTTCGGCCTGTGCCGAGCGAGGCTTGCAAGCACGCTACCGTCGTGGTGGTCGATCAGCCTATTGTGTTCGGGCACTGGTAAGCCATTGCCGAAAGCGGCTTATCCACTTTTACCAACCGGTCCCGAGTTCAATGTTCAATGTTCAATTCTTTGCTTTGGCACTCGCGCTACGACTGGGACCGGTGACAGCGTCCACTTCTCCTGAACCGATGGAAAAGGTTCGACGCACGGCGGTTTCGGTGATCGATAGCAATGCCTCCACCTCGCTGAGCATCGCAGCCCGATAGCGGGCCAGTAAGGACTTTGACGCATCGTTGAGTGTGGGCAGCGCCTTGTCCGCTTCTTCCAGTCGGGGCTGTTCTGCAAGCACAATGGGTTCCCGTTTCTGCTTCCAGTCGGCAAACAAGGCGCCCCACTGCACCAGATCCTGCCGGACAAGACGGCTGACCTCCGCTTGATGCGGCGCGTTGTGCGCGACGATATCTGCGTCTTCACAAGGCACCGCGCAAGGCTTGAGCAGCTTGAGCACCACCGACAACCTTCCACCCATTGCGGCTTGTAACCACCTTGAGCGTTTCCCCAGCTGCGCTTGAGCACTGTTCGCTTCGCCGTGACGGGCTAGATACTTTTGGTAGCCGGCGGAAATATCCTGAACTACAGCAGGCGCATCATCGCCTGGCGAGAGCGGTTCCAGCACTGGGTAATGACCGCCATTGAGATCGAGAATGACTGACCGTTCTTTCTCGAGCTGATCGAGAAAAGGCTGGATTTCCGGACCGCCGAGCTTGCCGTCCTTCCACCAGCGAAGCGCTGTCGCTTCGTCCGCAGGAGGCGCTGGCACCTGCCTGAACAGGTCGAGTGATATCCCTGCCTGTGCATTGGCAGCGAATGAACCTATCGCCAGGAAAGCCATGGCGAATCGATTTGGCCTGAGCATCTGGAATCTCCATTTCAAAAAGCGAGAGACTCCGGTTGAAGTGCTTGTGCAGTGATGTGTTCACTGCCCCGGAGCTTATTGCGTATCACGCAATAGCCAGGCCATCATCAGTCTACGGTTACAGCACGTTTTCTTCAGATCATCGGCCAGAGCGCGGCACCAGAGCGCTTCTTGGCGGTTTCTCCGAAATGCGCCATCCGATTCCGCCCCGCCCGCTTCGCCTCGTAGAGGGCGCGATCCGCCTGTTCATAGAGCTCGGATACCGCCGCTTCTGCTGCTTCCTCACCACCGATGGCACAAACCTGCGCGAATCCTGCCGAGCAGGTGACGACCGAAGTTCCCACCGCAGACAGATGCTCAATATTCAGGTCTGCTACCGAGGCCCGCATCTGGTCAGCAAGCGCCGGTGCGATGTCACTGCGTGCATCAAACCAGACTGCTGCAAACTCCTCGCCGCCCACACGGGCACAAAAATCATTCGGTCGACGCATGGCATCCCGCATACAGCTGGCAATCCTGCGAAGACATTCATCACCAGCCGGATGCCCATAGCGGTCGTTGTAGAGCTTGAAGTGATCCACATCCATGATCATCAGCGAAATATTCTTGCCTTCACGCGAGGCCTGTCGCATCAGGCTGATCATGGTGCGATCAAAGTGCCGACGGTTGGGCAGGCTGGTGAGACCATCATGCGCTGCCTGGCTTTCGAGCATCAGCCGCTGGCGCCAGTTTTCGTAGGTTGCTCTTTCGATCGTTTGCGCTGCCAGAACACTGAAGCCGAACATCATCCATAGGGACGCTGCATCGTAGAGAGCAGCCGAAGAGAAATCCGCGCTATACATCTGTGCAGAAGTGATGACTAGAACGCTCATCGTGATCCACGGCAACATGTAGGAAACACGGATGCGACTGCAAAGCAGGCAGGCACTCAGAGCGATCACGGAGAAATCATGTGGCACGTGGAAGTCATGCATTTTGCCCACGATATGCTGAGCCGATAGTCCCATCGCAGTCAGCATGACGGCACTCAATGTCACGGGCGCTGACCATCGGCGCAGCGAAGGATGCCAGGAGCAGAACAAGGCCAGCAGGAGCGGCGGGACTTGCACGCCAAACTGCATCCAGCGGGAGAAGGCGACGAAGCTCTCCGGAACTTGCAGCAGGAGCCTGTCGTAAAATGGCGTAATGGCCACGAGCAGGATGCCGACCCAAAGCGCTGTGATGCGCATCGACAAGGCGCTCTCTTCGTAGAAGCTACTGAACGAGATGTCAGTTTTTGGTTCGTTTCGCAGTGTGTCTGCCTCTATGCCCGAGGCTTGATGATGTCGGGTCATTGAAGAATCGGCAGGCAACATGCAGATGCCAGTAAGGGTGGAGTCAGGAAACGACCAGCGGTCGATTGTAGCCGATGAACGAAAATGCAAGGCGACTCATGAGAATCGGAATTGATCTGGGTGGAACCAAAATTGAAGGCGTCCTGATGGCGGACGATTCCAGCATCATCAAGCGCGTCCGCATACCGACTCCGGTCAACGACTACGCCGGTCAAATTAGTGCAATTGCATCAATTGTTTCCGCCCTTGAGCTCGATTCTGGATTAAGTCATCTGCGAGTCGGCCTGGGCCACCCCGGTACGGTCTCGCCGGCCACGGGAAAGATCAAGAACGCCAACTCCACATGCCTGAACGGACGCGCGCTACGCCAGGACCTGGCCTCGGCCATCGGGCGCGAGATCCGTATGGCTAACGATGCGGACTGTCTGGCCGTCAGCGAGCAGGCAGACGGCGCAGCCGCAGGTGTTGCCAATACTTTCGCGGTGATTCTGGGAACCGGCGTCGGCGGGGGAGCCATCATCAATGGCCGCTTGCTGAGCGGGCCCAACGGCATTGCGGGTGAATGGGGGCACAACCCCCTGCCCTGGCCGGATCCGGACTGGGACGAAGTGCCGGGCCCACTGCACTGGGACGAACGACATGGTGCTATTGAGGCATGGTTGTCCGGCCCCGGCATGTCTGCTGATCATTTGCGTCGAACGGGAGATTCACTGACCGCGGCCGAGATCGCCGCCGGTGCTGCCATGGGCGCCGGCGACTGTGCGCTCACGCTTGAGCGATACGAACATCGGCTTGCAAGAGCACTTGCCACCGTCATCAATGTCCTTGATCCCGAGGTCATCGTGCTAGGCGGCGGGCTGTCGCACGTGCACAGGCTTTATCAGAACGTACCGGCCCTCTGGGGCCAATGGATTTTCTCAGACACCGTCAACACTGATCTGCGGCCCGCTCTGCATGGAGACTCCAGCGGAGTTCGTGGGGCGGCCTGGTTGTGGCCAGCCTGAACAACGAGGGTTCTGACCGCCCTCAATTCAATACGCGATAACCCCGGCCCCGCAGGCAATTTCGCAGAACCTGTTCCTTCTCGTTGTCGCCCTTGACCGCGCCCTTGGCTCCGCCCAGCACGCCGCCAGCACCCGCACCGCGCGCCACATCACCGCTGTTGCCGAAGATTGCCGCAATAGCCGCACCTACCGCGGCTCCAAATCCCGCGCTTCTGGCCACCTGCCCGCCTGTGTTGACCTGGGCGGCGTATGACTCGCATTCAGACCGGTCACGCTCATACGCTGCGGCGTCCACACCCTTGGTATCCACGATGACTCGATTGCTGGCACAGGCAGAAATCAGCACCGAAACCAGCAGCAGGGATCCAGTCGACCAACGCTTCATGATTTTGACCTCAAAATTTGGTTCTCACGGCAAAAAAGACCAAACGGAATTCTTTACCGTTCGAGTGCGAGCCCCGGTACTCTAGCCGCTATTGTCGGCCAGGGCAGCCCCTGCGATCCTGCTTGACAGGGACGCGCCCCCTTGGCCGCGCACTAAGGAACGAAACTTGCCCTCAAGCTTCCTATGCGACCACGAGAAGCGCGATGCACCGAGGAATCATCATGAGTCTCAACGACAAGACCTATTACGCACAAGGCCTAGGGCTTGTTCTCTTTGCAATGATCGCAGTGGCCGGCATCGTGCACGTCGCCTTCTCTGAACTGGATCGTCGGGTCCAACATACGGAACTGCGACATACCGAAATCCTTGATCGCTTGAACCATATCAGACGCATTGAAGATACTTATCAGCTGTGCCTCACGCGAATCCCCAGCAGGGTTATTGAAGGCAGCCTTACCTGGAAACAGGGGCGCCGCGCTGTCGAAGAGACAGCGGCAAAGTCCGGGCAATTGTGGGCTGCTCTCGAGCGGAGTGCCCTCAACGATTCAGAAAGACGTTGGCTCGTCGAGATTCGCGACGAGCGCAATGTTGCGGACATGGCGACACACAATCTAGTGAGCATCCTCGAGGGTGGCAACCGTCCAGCATTGGAAAACTTCATACAAGATTCGTTCAAGACGACTCGGTCAATATCGGACCAATTGGACAGCTTGAGTTCCATACAGCGCATTGAAGCGCAGAGACTCTTTCAGCATCAACGCTCAAACACACGGCACGCCCAGATCATTACCGTAGTCGCAATCAGCATTACTGTGCTGGTCCTCGTTGTATTTGCGCTGTTCATGGCACGAAGAAACGGCTCCCGATCTGAAGCATTAATTAACCCGGCCCATGCACAAGACAGCCCCCCGGAGGGGTTGCACGTACTCAAAGGAGTACTAAGCGCGCCCGCGAAAAAGCACGCCGCTTCTGTCAAATCTCCAATCGCAAAGTTCCAGTCACCAGAGCTCGTGGCGAGCGAAACCGCGAGGCGCCTGCGTCACATTGCAGACTCGGTGCCCACCATGCTCACCGAACTCCGAATGATGCCGGACGGTGAGATTTCCCTAGATTTCGTTAACGAGCGTCTGAGCGGCCTTATCGGCATCAGTGAGAGCGAAGCGAAAGAGAATCCATACAACATCGTCTCAGGCGTCCTCCCCGAAGACCAGAAAAGATTACTTGAAGGCATTGATAGTGTCCTTACCAACAAGACAGAGTGGAACGTAACGTTCCGCCTCCGGCATGCGGTGACGGGAGAATTGCGTTGGATCAACGCTGTCTCCCAACCCTTCCTGTCGAAAGATGGTAGTTGTACCTGGTATGGCTGCTGGACGGATATCAGCAAAATAAAGTTGCTCGAGGAAAAGCTCGAAAACGCATCGAGAGTCGCAGAAACCTCACGACAGCGAATCCTGGAAATCACGGACAGCACTCCAGGCTTTATCTTTGAATATTTTCGAGACAGCCAAGGACGGCAAAGTGCCCCTTTCGTCAGCAAAGGAATAGAGCAGATTGTAGGCATCACCTGCGAAGCCGCCAGCAAAAACGTTCTTTCCTACCTCAATACTGTGCTGGAGGAAGATCGCGACGCTTACGCTTCGGCAATCGACGCTTCTGCGCGCGATATGGAGGATTTTTCGCACACATTTCGCATTCATCACCAACAAAGTGGAGACATTCGTTGGCTATTTGTGAGGGCACATGCACCTCAACGCGTCGACGGAGGTTTTTTATGGCGTGGGTACATTACGGATATCACAGCAGAAAAAATGCTGCAGTCAAAACTGCAGGAGGCGCATCAACTGGCGACGTCGGCACACGAGCGAGTCAGGGAAACAACTAACAATGTACCCGGGCTGGTATTTGAGTACCGCATCCGACCAGACGGCAGCCAGGAACTACCCTTCGTAAGCGAGCGTATCCGGGCCATTATGGGCCTCGCCCCCGATTCGGTGATAAGGGATATTGATCTGCATTTTCGATTAGTACACGCAGAAGATAGGGCCGGATACCTCGCCGCCATCGAGAGCTCTGCTGCTCAGAAAACAGCGCTTCACCACACTTTCCGCATCCATCACCAAATCACGGGCCAGGTCCGTTGGCTCACTGTGCGAACGAACAAGCCAAGCGTCGTGGACGGCTCCTGCCTTTGGCGAGGGTACATTGCTGATGTCACTGAAGAACGGCAGATGCAGTCTGATCTGCACATCGCGCTGACTCGCTCCGAAATGGCACAGCGCGCCGGTCGGGTAGGCATCGTCGACCTCGACTTGGTTAACGGCAAAAATTTCTGGAGTGACGTCCTTCTCGAAATGTATGGGATACAGCGTCAGGATTTCGATGGGAGCATGGCAGCGTGGGAAAAATTGATTCATGAAGACGACCGCGAGCGGGTCTTGAAGGATTGGACAAACGCTCAGGCAAACGGACTGGAACGACTCGTATTCGAGTACCGTATTGCACGGCCCAATAACACTGCTCGCTGGCTCCGCAGCGACGTCACATTTCTCTATGATGCCGCAAAAAATCCCATCCGCTGTATCGGAGTCAATATAGATATCAGCGAAGAAAAGAGCCGTGAGGACGCACTCTCAGAGGCGCACGAATGGGTCGTGAATATCACCGATAGCGTACCGGGATTCGTGCTGGAATGGGAGAAGTACGACAACGGGAAATCCAGGTACACCTTCGTTGGCCGCGGAATCGAATCATTGATGGGTGCACCTCGCGACTGGTTTCTGGAAAAGCCGGATCGCTTCTTCAAGCAGTTCGTCGAAGAAGATCTGGGCCATTACATGGAGTGCTTGGACCAGTCCTTGCAAAAAGGTGGCGAGTTTCGCCACGCATTTCGCATTCGACGTTGTGATAATCAGGAGGTGCGTTGGCTTGAAACCCATACTTTGGCACCCAGTCGAGAATGTGATCATCTGATCTGGCGGGGACATGTCATTGACATTACGGAGCAAAAAGCCCTGGAAGCCGAGCTCGCATCGGCGCGTGAGGAGGCTGAAGCTGCGGCGCGAATCAAGGGAGACTTTCTCGCCAATATGAGTCATGAAATTCGGACCCCTTTGAACGGCATCCTGGGCCTGACTCAACTGGCCTTGAAATCTGAGCTGCCGGCACGCGAGCGTGGATACCTGAGCAAAATTCATAGCAGCGGAAAATTGTTGCTCGGCATCATCAACGACATCCTGGATTTTTCAAAAATCGAGGCAGGCAAAATGCGGCTGGAGCGCGTGGAAATTTCGTTGGAAGATGTACTGACCACAATGTCCAGCATGATTTCTCCTGAAGCAGCGAAAAAGGGCATTGCTTTCAGAATTGAAATTTCCGAGGAAATCCCCGCTTCCTTGATTGGGGATCCTTTGCGCTTGTCACAGATACTGATAAACCTTGTAAGTAATGCTGTGAAGTTCACTGAACGAGGCGCCGTCAATGTACGCGTAGAACCTCGCGCGCGGACTGCCCGCGAGATTGAACTTCTTTTCTCGGTCCATGACACCGGAATCGGCATGAGTCAGGAACAGCAAGTCCGCGTGTTCAGTAGTTTTTCTCAAGCGGATAGCTCCACCACCCGAAAATATGGCGGGACAGGTCTGGGACTTGCAATCTGCAAGCAGCTAGTCGAACTCATGGACGGCGAAATCGATGCTGATTCTTCTCTCGGCGAAGGTTCCACATTCTGGTTCACCACACACTTTGAGATACCTTGGTTAGCGTCGGTATCGGGCCTCCCTGCGGCACAGGCATTACAAAGCTTGAAGGGCATTATTCTTGAAGAGGACCCTTTTGGTAGCGAAAGAATTTGCGATGAGCTTGAATCAGTTGGAATCGAATGTTGGCCCGCCAAATCCTGGGGTAATGTGCTCGACCTGTTGCAGCATGCCTCTGTTGGCTTCGATGTTCTGATCGTGGGCAAGATCACGCGCAACCCAGGTGATAGCCGCGGCATGGAAATCATCCGCGAATCAGCCCGAGAATTGGCCCCGGGATTGATCGTGATGCCGTTGAACGAGATCCTGCCTGAACCGAGAGACACCAAATCACCGAACTCGCTGGACGCTCGGATCGACCCGATCGCTCTATTCGACGCGATCCGCGCGGCGAAAGCAGCAGATCCGGCTCGCGGAAGCATGATCTGGCCTTCCAAGACACTCATGGGCCTGAATGTCCTGCTGGTCGAGGACAATGACATTAATCAAGAAATTGCGACAAAAATGCTGGAGGAAGCCGGAATCAATGTACTCACCGCAAACAACGGCGAGCAGGCCCTCCAACTCTTGGCCAACGATCTTGACGGAGCCATAGAGTTGATTCTCATGGACATGCAAATGCCGATCATGGATGGGCTGGAGGCCACGCGACTGATTCGAGCCGATGCGCCGCATTCCAAACTGCCCATTATCGCAATGACGGCCAACGCCATGGCCGAGGATCGGGACCGATGCCTCACCGCCGGCATGAACGACCATCTCGCAAAGCCAATCAATGCATCGGAGCTATTTTCCACACTGGCGCGCTGGTCGGGGCGTCGAACCGTGAGTGAGAGAACGCCCTCGTTCGCAAGCCGGCCGCTAGCCTACCTGGACTTCGCTGACCTGCCTGGCGTAAACCAACAAGAAGCCTCAAAGCGATTTAATAATTCGCCTGCAAAACTGCGTCAAGCCTTGTTGCGCTTTCGCGATTCGCAAGCCGGGGCCGTTGATCGTCTGGTATCCGCCATGGAGAGAGGTCAACGGGAAAAAGCGATGCTGGAGGCGCATACGCTGCGCGGACTGGCATCCACGCTTGGCGCTGACGCCCTTGCATCACAGGTCAGGGCTCTGGAGTCAAGCCTGAAATCCGGCGCCCCGAATTGGCAAACTCTGGCGCGGTCGGCCCAGGTCACACTTGAGGCTCTGATTGATGCGCTGGGCTCACTAGCGGACCAGCCTGCGAGCTCCCCGACGCTAATCCATGAGGACATCAGTTCCAACGAATTACAAAGCCTGTTCGACACCTTCGTTGCGCAAATCGAGGACAACGACACAGCGGCGATCAAGACCCTGACTCGGCTTGAAAGGGCGTTGAGTGCCCCGAAGACCCGGCGGGCACTGGCTGAGATTGGCTTGGCAGTATCCGAGTACAAATATGACGAAGCGCTGGAGAAACTTCCCTTGCTGCGCGACGCCCTCGCAGGCGATCATTTGGGCTAGAAATGAACAGCAACGTTGCATCCTCAGATGGCCAACGCGCGACCATTCTGGTCGTTGATGACACCGTCCAGAATATCGACGTTCTAACTGGAATGCTGGACTCCTGCTACAAAGTGAAGGCTGCGATCAACGGGCTCCGGGCACTTGAGATCGCCAGAACCGCGCCCGCGCCCGACCTCATCTTGCTGGACATCATGATGCCGAATATTGACGGCCTCGAGGTGTGCAGGAGACTCAAGACCGACACCCGAACCCGAAACATTCCGGTCATCTTCATCACCGCCATGAATGAGGCTGAGGATGAGGCCCGAGGATTCGAGGCCGGGGCAGTGGACTACATCACCAAGCCTTTCAGAGCGTTGACTGTACTTGCCCGAGTCAGCACACACTTGGCTTTGGCCAATCAGAACAAAGAATTGGAGCGACAGGTCCGGGAAAGAACCGCCGAGTTGCGCGAAACCCGTATCGATGTGATTCGTTGCCTTGGGAAGGCTGCAGAATTCAAGGATGACAATACCGGGCTCCATGTCGTGCGCATGAGCCACTACGCGCGGATTCTGGCACTCGAAGTGGGGATGACCGAGACCGAAGCAGATCTGATATTCGATGCTGCTCCAATGCATGATGTGGGCAAAATCGGCATTCCTGATTCTATTCTCAAGAAGCCCGGAAAGCTCAGCAGCGACGAATGGCTGGTCATGCAAAAGCATGTCGAGATTGGTGCCGAGATCCTCTCGGGACGTCCGTCCGAACTGCTCGACATGGCCAGAACCATGGCACTGACCCACCATGAACGGTGGGATGGTTCCGGCTATCCTAAAGGCCTCGCCGGCGAGGATATTCCCC
>TARA_R110000850_G_scaffold21793_10_pt1 | contig 11558 bp, 20 predicted proteins | sample TARA_R110000850 | Tara Oceans TARA_R110000850 (sample SAMEA4397586) | marine metagenome | biome: Polar Biome; feature: [SRF] surface water layer (ENVO:00010504); material: water (ENVO:00002006), including particulate matter (ENVO:01000060) such as... | depth 5 m | reverse complement strand
GCCAGCCAGTATACATTCCGTTGGCACAAGGAAGACAATCCAGAACCTGAGACAAAGAAAAAATCGTGGGGGGAGTGGTTTGATGGGCCTGAGGTTGAGCGAGACGATCTTTACGAATTCCCAGGTGATGATGTTGATAAAGAAATTGACGAACGCGAATTTGATGACCCGCTGCGCTGCACTTTTAAAGCAGGCATGTACACTCCTGCTTCAGATATCCAAAGGAGTACTACTCAGCCCAAGGAAGAGCTGCCGCACGAAGAGATCGAGGAAGATAAAGACGCATCGTTTGTGTCGTACGCGGACGACCCTGACACAGAAGTTACCGAAGAAGATCGCGAATGGTATAAAACGTTAAACACCGAAGAACTAAGTAGAAAGGAGCTCTATGAGCATCTTGATAGCTTAGGTGAATGGAAAGAAGCAAAACGGGCCTGGAAAATGCGCAATCCAGACTTAACTATTAAAGAATATAAACGCGCATATATAAGAGGGTCGATAGACGACTTACCGTGGTATGACTGATACAAATAAATTAGTACTTATAACCCCGCCAGATAAAATGTATGATAAATCTAAAAAGATTTTACTCGTAACTTTGTCTGATCCGCTTAAAGTGGAATTTAACGAAATGCTACTAGAGCTTAATTTAGCAGAGACTAGCATTTACCTTTATAATGAAGGCAACGACATTGACTGGCTTATGGATGTTTTCCATATGGCAGATGTTGTTGTGTTTGATATTGATAGTGCAGATTCAGACGTAACAGCGTTAGCGTCTCTGCTAGTATCATATCACAAAACATATTGGATGGCTAAGTATAACAACGAGTTATACGGTAAACTATCTACAAACAGAATATTTGATTTACAATGGCTACGTGACGAAATAGGAGAAAAATCATAATGGCAAAATTTGATGCTCGCAAGGGTAACAAAGTAGGACGAACAGTTTATGTTCAGAACGAAGACATAAACAGAGCACTGTCTAAATTTAGAAAGAAAGTAATGGAAGAAGGTGTAATCCAAGAATACAAAGAGCGACAGCACCATGAAAAACCATGCGACAAGCGCAATCGCAAAAAAGCAGCAGCAATATCACGCAACCGCAAGCGTGTTCAGAAAGATAAAGACAGCCGCGGATCGCAATAACTAAACGTGTGAAGGGATCTCCCTTTTACACATGCCAGGAGGAAGTATGTCCACTGAATTATCAATTACAGAGAAAACAGAAATAGTCACTAAAGGACCAGCACGCTACAAAGTACTATTTTTTAATGACGACAAGACTCCTATGGATTGGGTTATTAGTCTATTAACTACTATATTCAAACACAACGAAAACTCAGCGCTTGCACTCACGCTACAAGTACATCACAAAGACAAAGCAGTAGTCGGCGAGTACTCGTACGAGATTGCAGAATCAAAAACAAACGAAGCATTGCAAGCGACACGTAAAGCAGGCTTTCCGTTACGTATAGAAGTTAAGGAAGATTAATGGATAATTTAAAGAAATTAACAATGGAGCATCATCGTGACGCTGAACGACAAGCGTTTGCAAAAGAGCTTATGTCAGGCGAGATACACCCGCAAAAGTACGCAGCGTATCTGTTCCATCAACATGCTTGCTACAAGGTACTCGAAACAATGGCTGGCTTGCACGGCTTACTAGATGACATGCCGGGGTTAGAACGCGCTGACAGAATTTGGGAAGACTATCTAGAATTATCAGCAGGCCGAAAAGAGTTACCGGCACCGTTACTGTCTGTTTTAGATTACTTAGAACAATTACAATCTATATCAACCGATCCAGAAAAACTAATGGCACATATTTATGTTAGACACATGGGCGACTTGTTTGGCGGACAAATGATTAAGAGTAAGGTTCCAGGCGCTGGTACTTACTACGAGTTTGACGCACCAATCAACGAACTAAAAGCTAAAGTACGCGAAAAGCTTAATGATGACATGGCCGACGAAGCACAGCTTTGTTTTGCATTTGCCACAAGACTATTTCAAGATATGATGACAGAGGAACAAAATGAATACGTGGAACGAACTGATAGCTTGCCAGAATAGCATAATAGAATTACTTGACGAACATTTAGAACGCTACGAAGAGCCAGGACTAGGAAAGTTTCACCAGCCAGAAAACGGCTGGACTAACTTAGTTTGGCGCAGTGAACACATACGCAGAGCACATATTGATGTCGTTGATGCGCGCGAGACACGCGGCTTATGGATGATGCACGTATGCTTATTTCCTACGCTTGACAACAACGGCCCTATATACGGCTTTGATGTTATAGCAGGCAAGTCACGCATTACAGGAGCATTCCACGACTTCTCAGCATCTAGCGGCGGCAAAGATCATCCGCTTATAGAATGGTTTGCAGAAGAAGTAGAATCCTTTATACCTACTAAGCAACGTGAGCTACCAGAATGGGCTAAGAACATCTTTAGCGATAGCATGGTAGCAGCAGGCAATATCAAGACCCCCGAAGAAGCACAAGACGTTATTGATCTTGCTGTGAACAACTTAGATGTTTATCTTAAATCTATTAGCGAATATGCAGGAACTGCTGACCGATTTACTACAGCAGCTAGTCAAGACTACTACTGCGAAAACCAAAAACTAAATCCCCACACTCCTCGCGTTATGAAATCTCTAGGACTAGACGAAGCTGACGTAGACGAGTTCTGCTCAGACTTATTGTTTCCTACTATCGTATAGAGGTTGACAAATTATGTAACTGTGTTATAATGTTTGTACAAATTAATACACACAGGAACATATTATGAGTGTTATAACAGACAAAACAGACAAAATCATGTTTGACATTAACGCCGAAATGGTAGACATGTTGCCAGATATCGAGTCTGGCAGATTGTTAACTGTTGAATCGCCGGGCTGGACATGGTGGGTGCGTGGCGATGGCACTAGATACAAAGAACCTGGAAAAATTAGAGCACAAGACTTAAAAGGTACATACGGCGACATTAACGGCAAAGTACTATCAAACAAACACTCTGTTCTAAATTATGCGTGGGATTTACTTAAAAGTAAAAAAGGTGCTAAAGACATAGGATCAATACGTGGGGAATTCGGAAACGATCCTTATAACCCGGCGATTAAACTTAAAGGCGTGCTTTTTATTAATCGCGGATATGCAATTGAATACGGTAGCCTGAGTAGATTAAACAATTATAGAGTTTGGCATATAAAAGTGCCAGCTCTTGCTTGACAGATAGCATATTCTATTATATAATAGTAATGAGGATGTATGCCTGAATGCCAAAACTTAGGTCGATGAAATTAATCTTGCGTAGCAGATAATGCCATGAAGCAGGTTGACAGTAGTATAAGTCGGTCAAGACATACACCCAATAGTCAGTTGGACCACCGAAGGGTGCTTGTGGAGTAATAGTCTCTTGCACTGAGAAGCAAGCACTTACCGTAAGGTATAGACCTACTTCTAGTAGAGACTTCTAAAAACGAAGTTCTAGATATAGGCCGCGAGAAACACGAAGCCAGTACATGGGCTCAAAGACTGCGAGTGGGTGCAAGGCCCATACTTATTAACATTACCCAGGGAACAAGATCATGACCGTTTGGTTTATTAGCGATACACATTATGGGCACGAGAACGCTTATAAGTTTACGGCGGCGGATGGCTGTACACCGATGCGTCCTTGGGATTCGGCAGAAGAAGGCGATACTGAAATGGTAAAACGCTGGAATGCTGTTGTTCATCCAAAAGACAAAGTGTATCATCTTGGCGATGTTGCTATCCCCAGACGAGGACTAAAAGTACTAGAGCAGCTAAACGGCCGCAAAGTTCTTGTTGCAGGCAATCACGATATCTTTAAGCTAAAGGATTACACGCCATATTTTGAAGACATCAAAGGCGCCCACAAGTACAAAGATTTTATTATCTCACATATACCGCTACACCCAGAATCAATACCGCATTGGGCTAACGCAAACATACACGGACACCTACACGATAGACGAGTGCAGAAAGAAGTAGGTGGCGAGCTTGTCGAAGATAATCGTTACGTTAACGTAAGTGTTGAACAAATTAATTATACACCAATTAGCTTTGAAGAAATTAAGAGTAGATACAATGAAAATTAAAATGGGACCATATCCGAATCCCTTAACATGTAATATCCATACTCGCTACATGAACAAGAAATATGATTGGTTGCATTGGCCTGAAAAACAAACTAAGTTTGAAGATCGTCTAGAAAAGTTAGAGGAATCCATTCAGGGCGTTTATAATGTCACCCTTAATAAGCTAGTGCGCAAAGAACAAAAGGTATCGGTTAAGATAGACGCGTATGATACGTGGGGTATGGATCATACGATTGCTCGTATCATATTACCTATGCTAAAACAGCTAAAGGCAACCAAGCACGGTTCACCAATGGTTGACGATGAAGATGTACCTCACTTAGCTAAACGAGATTACACCAAAGGCGAAGGCATGCAACGTGACATGTTTGCTTGTGATGAACATGACGAGCTAGTTTGGAATCATCATATGGTGCGTTGGGACTGGATCATGGACGAAATGATTTGGGCATTTCAGGAAAAATGCAGAGACAACTGGGAAGGCGATTACTACAAGTACGAAGATGATCCTACAAACACAGAGGGATTAGGCATTGGGATTAAACTTGTATGGGAAGACCGAGAAGGCCAGCAAGCTCATCACGAGCGTATGCAAAACGGCTTTAAACTATTCGGAAAGTACCTAGAAGGACTTTGGGATTAAATTAGGAGAAACACAATGACAGTATATAACTCAAGCGACATATTTACAGAAGATGAAAACGGGGATTTTACAATGCACCTCCCCGACGAAGTAATAAAAACAGCAGGATTCGAACCCGGTGATAATCTTAAAATCAGCGTTGGTGATAAGGGCACACTTGTTATCGAGCGAGTAGAATAATGGGCGCTCACAGTACATTAATGATAACTAGAAGTCGTGCGTTAGCATACTTGCGAGACGAAACGCCAACTGACGATGAACTAGCACGCGAATTAGATGCTCGCTTATATAATAGATTGTATAACTGTATGATAGTAGACGACAGTTATGAAGACAACGACGACGGTGTGTTATAATGTGGGTTTTAGTTTATATAGTATTAATCGGCGAGCCTAAAATGGCGGTTATTGAGCCACCATTTAAAACTTTAAATGAGTGTTTCAGTAAACGCGATGAGCTGCTTGTGCAAATGGGACTTTATAGCGGCAGATTCCCACAGGGAGTCGGTGCATTTTGTATTCGGGCGAGAAAGGAGTGAGTAAATAATGATTGATAAAATATTACCGCAGTATGTACAAATGCTACACAATAAAATAGAGCTACTTGAAGAAGATATAGAGTGCGTTCATATGTTTCTTGATGGTAAAGATATACTAAGGGGAGAAGAATCCGGAGCTGAGTACTCGTTGGTTGGTAGAATAAACTTATATAAGAAAAGCGCAGTGTTGTAATGATCGTAATCATAAAGGGCGGATCTGTTAGACAAAAGGAACTTGCCGAGTCAATAGCAACGTTTGCAGCGTATACGCTAATGTCTAAAAAGCTTGCAGACAGGATAGAAATAAACTTACACATACGGCAAGACTTAGTAAAGAAAGAAGGCGCCGAAGGTATGTGTATTTGGGAGGATTCAAATTACCGCCCTAAAGAATTTACAATTACTATTGATAGAGGATTAAAGCAGCGTATGTTCCTCGAAACCGTTGCACACGAAATGGTGCACGTAAAGCAATGGGCCAAGGGCGAGATGTTTGACTTTGTAACCGAAGTTGGTGTATGTCGTTTTCACGGCAAGAAGATAGACTCGTCTAAGATGAACTACTACGACTTCCCTTGGGAGATAGAAGCACTAGGCAGACAAGAAGGATTGTTCCTGCGATGGCTAGGCGAAAACAACTACAATAACGCAGAATGGGCCCAACGGCGTAAATAGGTTGACAAATCAAATATAGATGTTATAATATACTATGAATAAAATTACTAAAGAAAGTGAAATATTTACTGCCCAAGGCATTACAAAGATTGAAAAATTAAGAAAGGCAAAGTACGTGTGCGAAACATGTATTAGCGTCAATGGTGAATGGGCCAACCAGCCCGTTGCCATCTTTTACGGACAGGCAGAACATCCTGTTAGTAAGAGTCGCTACTTTGGCTTATACGTTAACGAGCAAGATCAGGTCATGGTAATAAATGGCCAGACGGCAGTTGACGAACCTATTACAGGAGTTATTGCTGATGACGGTGAAATTATTTACAGCCGTTACAAACAAGACTTCCGTAAGTCTAAAGACGGATCTGTTTTTGTTGACGGCGGGCGAGACCACATAAGATCGCCGGTACTATCAGAAGACCGTTATGTTAAACTAATAATTGTCGACGGAGATTTCAAAGTTGACGATACCACAACCCCAGTAGGAGAAGTAAAATGAGAGTTCCAGTTAAAATGCCAAATGGCAAAGTATTAACAGCTAGTGTCGGCGGTCTTACAGGCGGTGGTTATCGCGTAGCGTATGTGCGTGTAGAAGACACGTCAGGCGCACAGGTATCAGTAAGCGGCCGTGTTACAACACGTCATGGCTACGCTGGTCAGACATTGCCGTTCGAAGTTAACATGAACGGTGTAAATGCAATCGACGCATTCCGCGCCGACGAAGCACTTTACTCTAAGTAAGGAAAAGAATATGCCGAAGTTATACATGCTCATCGGAGTGCCAGCATCAGGTAAAAGCACTTGGCTTAAAAAGAATATGGCACCAGACGGTGTTGTAGTGTCAAGTGACGACCATGTTGAGCGACTTGCAGCAATGCAAGGTAAAACGTATAGCCAGGCATTTAAGGACGTGGCAGGAGATGCTACTAAAGCTATGATGACCGACCTTAGTGATGCTATTGCAGCACAAAAGGATATTTATTGGGATCAGACTAACCCCAGCAAAAAGGCACGCGCTAAGAAATTAAGGCAAGTGCCAAATAACTATGAAAAAGTTGCTGTGTATTTTCCGACCCCCAATGACGAGGAGCACCAGAAGCGCCTTGCGTCACGTCCTGATAAAACAATACCAGACTTTGTTATAAAGTCTATGAAGAGTAGCTTACAAGCCCCATCACGCGATGAAGGCTTTGATGAGATTATAGTAGCATGAACATAACAGAAATCTTAGTAATATTAGTAGCACACTGGGTCGCAGACTTTGTCTTTCAAACAGACAAGATGGCAAAAGGTAAGAGCTCAAGCAACTACATGTTGTCTCTGCATATAGCATCATACACTACTCTTATAGCATTCTTTATGTTATCACTTCTGTCACTAAAGATGGCAATAGCGTTTGCGTTACTTAACGGTGTGCTACATTTTATCACAGATTACTTTTCGTCAAGAGCCTCTAGCAAGCTATGGGCAAAGGGCGATGTACATAACTTTTTCGTAGTGATTGGATTAGACCAAACAATACATTACGCTACATTATTTATAACTTACTATTACCTGTTTTAAGAGGCACACCATGACAGAAAAAGACAACGACTTCGTACTGTATATTTTAATGCGTACAGACTTAGACTCAATGAATCCAGGGAAGGCGATTGCGCAAGGCGCACACGCAGCAAATGCGTTTATAGAAGAGCATCTGCGTGATTCCGGTAAACCCGAGATAGAAGCTTCGATTCGTGATTGGCGTAAACAAACTACACAAGGCTTTGGCACAGTTATTACATTAGGCGTATGCGAAGCGCAAATGACAAGAGCTGTTTTGTTTGCCAAAGAACGAGGCCTGCGATCAGGAATTGCACACGACCCAGGTTACCCGATCCGTGACGGTAGCGCTATGCACAAAATACCGCTTGACACTTGCGGTTACGTCTTTGGGTCACACTCTGATCCAAAAGTTAAAGCCATAGTTGGAGAGTTTAACCTTCACCCTTAGTTAAGTACACTAAACAAATAGCACACAAGGTTAGCGGGCCAGTTGTAATACCGCTGTGGAAAAAGCACGGACTTAGTCCGGCACACGTACATACTGAGAGAAACCCCCCTGGGTGTACATTGGTATAGGATATATGCTATTATCCGAAAAACACTACATAGTTCATAAAAACCCCTTAGTACTCGGAACGAAACGGGGGACAGAAAGTGTTGCTTAAAATGTACAATGTATATTTTAAGCAACACTTTTGACGTCGATGTAGGCTGGGAGAGGTCGGAGCCCATTGAGCTGGTGTATAAACTAAGTACCTACTTCCAAGTCTATGGCTTTCACATACTCACATGAAAACTTTTTTTTTGATGGAACTGTAACAAGTTCCGTCAGACCAAACACGATCTACATGAAGCATTATCCTTTAAGGATATTATATTATTACAATACTTAAATCATCTAATTAATCATACGAAGTACAATAGTGTTGAGCGATAGCGAAACACAGATGAGTGCAACTCATCTTAAAGTATTATATTAATCTCTTGACATATTATAGAGTTGTGTTATAATATTCACTTAACTTACATAACACAGAGACAAATTAGCATGGATATCATTTTTGACGTGGACGGTACGCTGGCCAATACCCAGCATCGTATGAAGTACATTAAGAGTGCGCCTAAGAACTGGAAGCTATTTTTTAGTACAAGTATCAAGGACGAAGTATATCAACCTGTACTTGATACCCTATTAGCTTTTAAGGCGCAAGGTCATCGTATTATTATTATGACAGGTCGTCCTTCTAACCAGTGCGAAGCAGATACAATAGCATGGCTGACAGAGAAAGGCATCTATCAACACGTCGACGCACTATACATGCGTAAGCCTAAAGATAGCCGTCCTGACTACGTAGCAAAAGGCGAACTGCTAGACGATGCTATTGCAGACGGATACGATCCTAAGTTTGTATTTGACGACCGGCCGGGCGTTATTGCAATGTTTCGTGAACGCGGCTTGTACGTATTCAACTGTGACCAAGTAGGCACAGACTAACACCAACAAAAGACTGTTAATCCAGTCTTTTTACTTGACAATAACTAAAACTATGTTATACTTGTTACACAAATAAGGCATACTGTCTTTACTTTTAAACTAAACTAACTAAGAGAAACTTTTATGGATATTCAGAAATTAAACAATATTAGCCCGACGAAGATCGTGGCGAAAATTTGCGGAGGAGTTGCGGCTGTATTTATTTTGTACACTGTGCTCTTTAACACGTGGTTTACTACTGAAGAAGGCTTTTCGTATTATGTACAGAACAAAATAACTGGCAACACTGCTGCTTTTTCAGAACCTGGCATACACGCAAAACTACCGTTCTTTACAACCATCCACGCATATAAACGTGTAGCAACTATTGACGCTACGCCACAGGGCGGAAACTTTACACGTGACTTGCAGCCAATCAGCGTAAACTTCGCTGATACATATACAGGCACTGTTCCGGCAACCTTTCGGTATCGTTTGCCTACTGACGTTGACAACTTCCGTAAGCTGCATCAAGAATTTCGATCCTTTGATAACCTTGTAGATTCGTTACTTATTCAGAATTCACGTAACGTGGCCGTAGTTACTGCAACACAGTATACAGGCGAAGAGTTTATTCAAGGCGGCGTTAACGCTTACAAAGCGCAAATGGAAGATCAGCTACGTAACGGACTATATGTTACTGAACGCAGACAAGTTGAAATACAAGATGCGGGTTACGCTCCTGTTAGCTCGACTAACAGTAACGCAAACAAAGTTGAAAACGTAACGCGCCTTGTATGGAAAAACGTTGTAGTGATTGATCCTGAAACAGGACAACCTAAACGACTAGATAATCCGTTAGCACAGTATGGCATTACAGTGTCACAGGTTACTATAGGAAAGCCTATTCCGGACCCAATGCTTGACAGCTTGTTAGGTAAGAAACGAACACTTGTAGGTGAGAAGATTGCGGCGCAACAAGCAATCGAAACTAACCGTACTAAAGCTGAAGCAGCTAAACAAGAACGTGAGATTGATAAGCAACGCGCTATTCAAGATGCACAAAAGACTAAAGAACTTGCGGTTATTGCACAGCAACAAGAAGTTGAAGTTGAGCAGCAACGAGCTCTTAGAGAACTTGTTCAGCAGAATAAGCAAAAAGACGTAGCAGTTGTACAAAAGCAGAAAGAACTTGAAGTAGCACAAGCTAATAGAGATATTCAAGAAGCTAACGCTATTGCAGCAACGTTTGAAGCACAAGCGATCCTTGAAAAAGGTCTTGCAGAAGCACAAGTGCAACAAGCTAAACTACAAGCGAAACAAGCGGCATCAGAGATATACATGGCTGAGATACAGCGTGACATATCGCGTGTAATGTACCCAGCACTGAAAGATGTAACAATTACTATGCCACAGTTTTTTATGAGCGGCAGTGATGCTACATCAGCTCCTAACAGCTTAGAAGTGTTTACTACACTAGGCTCTAAGCAGTTACTTGATAACTTAAACAACGCAGCAACTCCGAAAGACGTTACTGCAAAGTAAAGTAATATCGTACACAAAAAAAGACTGGTATATCCAGTCTTTTTTCTTGACTTTTATTTGAACTGTGTTACAATAGTTTATACATTAACACTTAGAGACAAAGACATGAAATATAAATTTCCATTTATTAAGCACATAAACGATGTACTGCCGCATATCAAAGATGCTTCGGAATTTAAAATAATGGAGCGCGAGCACTACGATGTTGTTAACTACGTTGTGACATCGCCCGACACGTTTCCGGCAGATCACAACACAGGTTCATTGATACGTCGAGAGTGCCGTGGCTTGATATTTGATAAAGCCGGCAACGTGTTGTCGCGTAGATTTCATAAGTTTTTTAACGTAAACGAACGCGACGAAACACAGACAGCAAAAGTAGACTTAGCTGAACCTCACGTTATCTTAGAAAAGCTAGACGGTTCAATGATTACTCCGCTTTGGATAAGTGATCATTTGCGTTGGGGCACTAAAGCAGGTGTAACTGATGTGGCTATGTTAGCTGAAGGATATGTTGCTACCCGTCCGGAATACGAAGAGTTTGCAGAATATTGCCGCAATAGCTATTATACACCGATTTTTGAATTCTGTTCACGCAGACAGCGCATTGTTGTTGACTACCCGACTGATCAGTTAGTGTTACTTGCTGTACGTCACAACAATACAGGCGAGTATGTACCTTACACAGAGATGCTAAAACATGCTGCAAAGTACGGTATAGACGTTGTTAAAGCTTATCCTGGCACAGTAGAGTCAATGAAGCATCTTGTAAGCACAGTAGTTGACGAGCAAGAAGGCGAAGGCTGGGTTGTACGCTTTGATGACGGTCACATGGTTAAGATTAAAAACGAATGTTATGTAAGATTGCACAGAACCAAAGAACGTATAGAGTTTGAGCGTCAGGTAGTTGCTGCTATTTTAGACGAAGAAATTGACGACTTAAAGCCATTTATGATAGACACTGACCTTAAGCGAATAAACATATACGAAGCTCAGTTTTGGA
>TARA_R110000850_G_scaffold265250_7_pt1 | contig 11561 bp, 11 predicted proteins | sample TARA_R110000850 | Tara Oceans TARA_R110000850 (sample SAMEA4397586) | marine metagenome | biome: Polar Biome; feature: [SRF] surface water layer (ENVO:00010504); material: water (ENVO:00002006), including particulate matter (ENVO:01000060) such as... | depth 5 m | reverse complement strand
TTTTTTGTCCGTCGTTTGTCTATGGCGCAATCCGCGCGCGCCACGCATGCCGAGAAAAACTAGTCGAGAAAAAATTGCGCAACGCGATGTGATTGCGCTTTGGCGCATTCAAGATTGCGCACATCGGCCCAGAATTGTTCTGCGCCGTCATGACTGCGGCAATACCACTGAATATGTTTTCGCCCGACGCGAACACCTCTGTTAGTGCCATACAACTCGTACAGCGCCTCAAGATGGGTCAGCAGTGTCTGGCCAACTTCCATTCGCGAAGGCGGCGGTCTGTGCTGACCCAGAAACAGATAGTCGGAGAGTTCTGCGAACATCCATGGTCGCCCCAATGCGGCGCGACCAATCATCAAGCCATCCGCGCCTGTCTCCTTGAGGACCGCTCGCGCCTTTCGGCCCGAGTCGATATCGCCATTGGCAATAACAGGAATCGATACGGATGATTTCACGCGAGCAATCGTTTCGTATTCGGCTTCACCCCGATACTGATCCTGCCGCGTGCGTCCATGAACACTCAGCGCAGCGATGCCAGCGTCTTCGGCAATCTGTGCAATGCGCACTGCATTGCGTTCCTGTGGGCACCAGCCGGTGCGGATTTTCAGCGTCACGGGTACCGGGACAGCTTCCACCACCGCAGCGAGAATTCTTGCAACCAGGGGTTCGTCGCGTAGCAGGGCAGAACCAGCGTCGACCTTGCAGACTTTCTTGGCAGGGCATCCCATATTGATGTCGATGATCTGGGCACCTTGTTCGACATTGAACTGTGCTGCCAGCGCCATCGCTTGAGGGTCGTAGCCCGCGATCTGCACGCTGATCGGTCCGCTTTCCAGATCGTGTTGTCGACGTGTGCGAGATTTCTCCGTGTGCCACAGCTTCGGGTCCGATGACACCATTTCCGACACCACCAGGCCGGCGCCCAAACTGCGGCACAGTGACCTGAATGCGCGATCAGTGACGCCGGCCATGGGCGCCAGCACCAGAGGTGGATCAATCGTATAGGGGCCAATCCGGAGCGGTGAGATCACGAAAAGAGCATTAATCTGCAGGTATTTGCGATTCTACAGCTAGCAAAATCAGACCATGTCGGACGAGCGGTAACTGACGGCGCCTGAACGAATGTTCAAGTAATGTTGCGGGTGTTAGATTCAGCAGCATAACCCTCAGGGAGAACCTGCTCTTGAGCATGAGCGGAAAAACGGCGCTGATTATTGATGATTCCAAATCTGCGCGTTTTGCGTTGCGCCGATATCTGGAAGGCCATCGCTATGACGTAGATGCGGTAGAGAGTGCCGAAGAGGCGATGCGCTTTCTCAGCGGTGCCAAGCCTGGCGTTATCTTCCTTGATCACGTCATGCCCGGCGTCGATGGCTTCACCGTGCTCAAGACCCTGAAGTCCCAAGCTGATACAGCGGGTATTCCGGTCGTGATCTGCTCGTCCAACGAAGGGCCGCAATTTAATACGCAGGCACGTCATTCGGGTGCTCATTGCGTATTGCAGAAGCCGCCGAATCCGGAGATTCTGGGACGCATCCTCAAGGAGATCGAGTCTGGTCGTGGCGACGCAACAATGCCAAGACCGGTCAGCCCACCGGTTGCAACCACGCCACCGGCTGCCCCGGCAGCGAAGGAGCCGCCGGTGCTGTCACTGGTATCACGGGAGCCGCAGCCAGCGGCGAGCGCTCATCCGGTTTCGAGTGCGAGCCTTGTCCCGAAAACCAATGGTGCGCCGGCAAAAGACGCGGGTGACCTCGGCTCAGGTGCGGAGGAGGTCGTGCGCGATCAGTTGGAAACGCGCATGAAGAAGGTCTCTCAGGGCCTGTTCGTGCAGTTTGCTGAAATCAAGGCAACGGTTGCGCATCTCACCAGCCAGCAGACACGGCTTGCCGAACAACCCGCGAACCTGCGCAATGAAATGCGAAAGCGCCTGGACGAAACCAGCGAGGCACTGGCACTGGTGAGTTCGCGCATTGAAGGAATCGAAAGAGAAGTATTTTCTCAACTCACCGCAATGCGGGCTCATCTTGATGAGTCATTGCAGTCTCACTCTGACCGCGTCAACGAACTGGCAGAAACTGCTCGCCAGGCTGCCGCCGAAGAAGCCCAGCTCGTTGCGGAGCGCACCGTCATGTCTGCTGCGATGCGTATTTCTGATCAGCTCACCGATGCGATTATTGGTGCTGCTGGTCGACGCTAGGCCACATCAAGAAGCGATGCCCTGACTGCGCCAGGCCGTCCACGCCAGCACAGACCAACCCGCGAGAAACAGGATGCCGCCGATAGGGGTGATGGCGCCAAGCCATCGCGTTCCGGTCAGTGCAAGGATGTAGAGACTTCCGCTGAATACAACGATGCCAGCCATGAACAGGATGCTCGCGGTGTCCAGTCCTGGCGAGCGCAGGCTTCGCGCCAGAATGCCGACCAGCAGCAGTGCGAGCGCGTGATAGAAGTGATACTCCGTCGCCGTTTTCCAGATGCCGAGCATCTCCGGGTCCAGACGGGCGCGCAGTCCGTGAGCGCCGAATGCGCCGAGCACGACGGCGAGGAATCCAAAAATGGCGCCCCAGATGATGGCCAGTTGTGCCATGTCAGTTGCTCTCCACGACGGTGAAGCCAATGCCTGCTTTTTGCAGCCGCTTGATCAGCTTGTCGCCCATCGCAGTGGCGGGCGTCAGCAGGCCGGAGCGTTTGGGTAATCGATCTTTCGCGAGGCACATGGCGGATTCGGCGAGCATCTTGGCTGTTTCACCGTAGCCGGGATCGCCGCCGGTGACTTCGGTAATGACCTGTTTTCCGCCACCCTTGCCAATGAAGCGAACGCGAAACCAGGCCTTGGCGCGGGTCTCTGCATTAGGCCCGTTGCCGGGATCACGAAACTTGAGGAGCTTGCGACGCGTGAACTTGAACTGTGCGCCCAGCATGGCAAGGCTCGCGCCGCCGACCAACGCGGCGACCTTGGGCAGGCTCTTGACCTGAATGTAGTGCCCGTAGCGAAATGCCGGCCCGTAACGCTCGTCTGAAGCAGCAGAGCGGCGGACAACTTGCGGGTCAATGCCGGGGAAGGGAACCACCCAGGAACCGAGAACCTTCGAGTAGCGGATGCCTTGTTGTGTAGATCCGATGCGCCGATCGCTGGGCCAGGATTCACGGGCACGACGCTGTTTGCCGGCCTCAATGGTCTTGCGCAGGCGCGAGAAAGCGGTAATGGCCGAATGCCAGGTGCCGCCGGAAATATCGCCGCCAGCGCGTACGAAGCCTTCCACCTCGATGGGCACGCCCTCGGGCAGCTGCTGAACCGTGAACAGAGCGCCCAGATCGTGGGGAATGGAGTCAAAGCCGCAAGAGGTGACGATACGCGCGCCGCTTGACTGGGCCTGCTCTTGGTAGGCCAGCCACATGCGGTCCACAAACTCGGGCTCGCCCGTCAGGTCAACGTAATCGGTGCCGCACTCGGCGCATGCTGCAACCAGCGCCTCGCCGTAGCGAATGTAGGGTCCCACGGTGGTGATGATGACGCTCGCGGCTGCGGCAACTTCCTTCAAGGCTGCGGCATCACCTGCATCAGCCAGGAGAATGTCGATGTCCGCGCAGGCAGGATTGATCGCGGCCAGTCCCTGACGAACCTGCTCCAGCCGAGCACGATTCCGGCCTGCAATGGCCCAGGTCAGATTTGAATCACCTTGACTGGCGAGATACTGCGCTGTCAGTTCCCCGGTGAACCCCGTCGCTCCAAAAAGAACAATGTCATATTTGCGGTTCTTGGCCATGGTTCAGATTGAAGTCCAGTGTGGTCGATGATTGCCGGAGATGCTCGCCAGCAGGGCGCAAAAGTTTGGCACATCAAACTCATCGCCACTGCAGCAAAATGAGCCCGGCAGCGGCTGGCCCTGCATCTTGCAAGCCAAGAGTTGCTCGTAGGGCTATTCTTGGTCTACGAAATTCGCCTGAAGAAAGCCCGCGAGGAAAGGAGAGCGTGAATGAACTTTGAAGTGAACAGCATTTTTGGCCTGATTCTGCTGATTCTTGATGTTTATGCCATCGTGAAAATCACACAAAGTTCCGCTGATACGGGCGCAAAAGTGATCTGGATCGTCGTGATTATCCTGTTGCCAGTTGTGGGCCTGGTCTGCTGGGCCTTGTTTGGTCCAAAGGGGCCGGCGGCGAGTTGAGCGGGTGCGCTCAGTGCAGCGTACGCATCATTGATGTTTTGCCAGCGCCGATATGCGGGCCGCGCTGACTGACGACGGAAATGAAAAGGCCGGACCCGAGGGTCCGGCCTTGCACATCAAGATGACTGAGCCTCTCAGGCCAGCTTCTTGTGTCTGGCCCGGCGATTGACCCCCGGCTCGGCACCATTGCGACGCCGAAAGTCATCTTCGTACTCGCGATAGTTGCCTTCCATGAAGGTGATTTCCCCTGAGTCTTCAAAAGCCAGGATGTGCGTGGCAATGCGGTCCAGGAACCAGCGGTCATGCGAAATGACCATGGCGCAACCGGAAAAATCGAGCAGCGCTTCTTCCAGCGCACGCAGGGTCTCCACGTCCAGATCATTTGTCGGTTCGTCGAGCAGCAGCACGTTGCCACCGGAGAGCAGCAGCTTGGCCAGGTGCAAACGATTGCGCTCACCGCCAGACAGATCCTTCACCCGCTTCTGTTGTGAGTCGCCCTTGAAATTGAAGCGGCCGATATAGGCGCGGGCCGGCATTTCAAAATTGCCGACGCGGACCAGATCATTGCCGCCCGACACTTCTTCAAAGACGCTCTTGTTGCCATCCAGCGCATCGCGGCTCTGATCAACGTAGGCGAGTTTGACGGTTTCACCAATGACCACTTCGCCAGCGTCCGGCTTTTCCTGCCCGAGCAGCATGCGGAACAAGGTGGTCTTGCCACGTCCATTGGCGCCGATGATGCCGACCAATGCGCCCTTGGGCACCTGAAAATTCAGGCCTTCGTAAAGGGTTCGGTCGCCGTACTTCTTGGCCACATTGTTGACTTCAATCACCTTGTCACCAAGGCGCGGACCGGGCGGAATGTACAACTCGCGAGTTTCGGCGCGCTTCTGGAATTCCTGGCTGGCCATTTCCTCGTAGGCCTTGAGGCGTGCCTTTGATTTGGATTGCCGCCCCTTGGCGTTCTTGCGTACCCACTCCAGCTCTTCTTTCATCGCACGGCTGTGCGCGTCTTCCTGCTTCTGCTCGGTGGCGTGGCGGTTCTGCTTTTGCTCCAGCCAGGAAGAATAATTGCCTTCCCAGGGGATACCAGTGCCTCGGTCGAGCTCCAGAATCCAGCCGGCAACGTTGTCGAGGAAGTAGCGATCATGCGTGACTGCGATGATCGTTCCCGGAAAATCTTTCAGGAATTTTTCCAGCCAGGCGACGGATTCAGCGTCGAGGTGGTTGGTGGGCTCATCCAGCAGAATCATGTCCGGCTTGGAAAGAAGAAGCCGGCACAGGGCAACGCGGCGACGTTCACCGCCGGAGAGTTTGGTGACGTCGGCATCCCAGGGCGGCAGGTTCAAGGCCTCGGCAGCCTTGTCCAGCACAACGTCCAGATTATTGCCGTCGCTGCTCTCCAGCTTGGCTTCCAGCTCGGCCTGCTTGGCCGCGAGCTTGTCGAAATCTGCGTCTGCCTCGGCATACGCCGCGTACACCGCGTCCAGTTCGGCTTGCACATTGGTGATTTCGGAGAGGGCCTCCATCACGTTTTCACGAACGTTCTTGGCAGGGTCCAGCTGAGGCTCCTGCGGCAGATACCCCATCTTCAGCCCTGGCTGCGGGCGGGCTTCGCCGACGATGTCGGTGTCCAGTCCTGCCATGATTTTCAGCAAGGTGGATTTGCCGGCACCGTTGTAACCGAGCACGCCGATCTTGGCGCCCGGGAAGAAAGACAAGGAAATATTGCGCAGAATTTCCTTCTTGGGCGGAACAATCTTGCCCACCTTGTTCATGGTGTAAACGTACTGGGCCATAGTCGCGGTTCGAATCAGGGTTGAAAGGGGGCGCACATTATCCACGGACCTCGCGGACAATGCAGAATCGGGGACCGTTCATTTTCCAGCCAAGGCCCAGACATGGATTTGCGTACTCACTTCGAGCTGCTGGCCGAATACAACCAGTGGATGAATCAGAAGGTCTATGAAGCCGCGGAGAAACTCGCGCCGGGCGAAGTGGACGCTGACCGCGGCGCCTTCTTTTCTTCCATTCTGGGGACGCTCAACCACATTGTGGTGGCCGATACGATATGGCTGAGGCGCTTCATGACCATGCCCTCACAAGAAGCAATGCGAAAGTCGCTGCCGATCTGGCCGAATCCGCAGGCCTTGAATGACACCGTTTTTGATCGCATTGGGCCCCTGTGGGCGCACCGGCAGAATGTCGATTACCACATCCGGTTGTGGGTCAGTGCGTTCACCGAGGCTGACTTGTCTTACGTACTGGAATATTCCAACACCAAGGGCGAATTGAAGCATCAGGTGTTTTCGGTGCTGCTCCTGCACTTCTTCAATCACCAGACGCATCATCGCGGGCAGGTGACCACCTTGCTCAATCAGCGTGGTGTGGATTTGGGGTCAACGGATCTCATCAGCCGCGTGCCGCTCGCACTGCCTTGAGACATAATTTCCCCCAAACAATGGGGGGAGCAAACATGAGAATGATCCTTATGTTGGCGTCGATGCTGGCGCTGAGTCATGTCGTCCGCGCCGAGGTTTATCTCTGCGAGGCAGATGGCAAGAAGGTGTACACGGACAACCCCTGCACGCCGGGCGACAAACCACACCAGATGCCCGAGATCAGTACGGTCCCGTCCGTAGAAGGTATTGATCTGGCAGAGCAATACGACGCCCGAGCGAAGAAGTCGCGTCAAGCGCGTGACGGCGAGGACAAAGCCTGGCTGGAATCGCACGACGCGGGGAAGGCGCGCGACAAGAAGATGCGCGAGGCCATTTTCGACAAGCGGGTGCTCAAGGATATGAGTTCGGACGAAGTCCGCCTCGCCATCGGGAGTCCGGATGAGGTGGAGTACAGTGGCGGTCAGGAGCGCTGGATCTATCGAAATGGGCGCCAGAAGCGGGTAGTGACCCTGCAGGATGGGCGCGTCAGCGCCGCCGGAGCGTTTCGCTAGATCTGTAATGCGGGTGGGCCAGGCACCAGAGCTTGTGGACGCGGGTACTGACATCTTGAAAAATGCGCGAAAGGTCCCAGCTAACAACCACCCACCACTCTTGAACAGAAGTCTCTAGGCCATGCCTCTATACGAATATGCTTGCGGCGCTTGTGGAACCGTCTCTGAAATCAATCATCGAATTTCCGCCCCGGCGCCGACGGACTGTCCCGAGTGTGGAAAGCCGGCCCTGAGCAAGTTGATGTCAGCTTCCAATTTCCGGCTCAAGGGCGCGGGCTGGTACGAGACTGACTTCAAGTCCGAGGGCAAGCGAAATCTGGCCGGAGATGGTGAATCTGCTGAAAAATCAGCAGGTTCGACGGAATATGCGAGTGCCACTTCTACAGCGGGATCCGAGACCAAAGCGGCCGCAGCGCCAAAGTCGGAGGCCAAGGCTGACAAGCCCAAGGCAGATGCCAAGCCCGCCGCAAAAGCTCCGCCCCCAGCCGCTTCCAAGCCGGCCAAGCCGAGCGGCGCAGCCGCCTGACGCGGTACTTTCCAAGCAAGCGAGCAGGGTCGCGGCTACAATCCGCGACCCCAATTTTGCTGGCGAAGCTGAATCCATGCGTTCCCATTACTGCGGTCAGGTTAACGAAACACTGATCGGCGAAACCGTTACGGTCTGTGGCTGGGTGCACCGCCGCCGAGACCACGGTGGTGTCATTTTTATTGATCTTCGTGATCGCGAAGGCCTGCTCCAGTGCGTGTTTGACCCCGATACGGTCGAGGCCTTTGCACTGGCCGACCGTTTTCGCTCGGAGTTTGTCGTGCGCATCACGGGTCGAGTGCGCCCCAGGCCGGCGGGCACCGAGAATGCCAACCTGAGCACGGGCCAGATTGAAGTGCTGGGCAAGCAGGCGGAGCTATTGAGCAGCGCGCTGACGCCGCCGTTCCATCTGGATGATGAGAATGTCGGTGAGGAGACGCGCCTCAAGTATCGCTATGTCGATCTGCGCAGACCTGCCCTGCAAAAGAATCTCAAGCTGCGCCACGACATCATCCGGCGCATTCGCAATCACATGGATGAGAACGGGTTTCTTGAAGTGGAAACCCCGATTCTCACCCGCGCAACACCCGAGGGTGCGCGCGACTACTTGGTGCCCTCGCGTACTCATCCAGGGCATTTCTTTGCGCTGCCGCAGTCGCCGCAGCTGTTCAAGCAGCTGTTGATGGTGGGTGGCCTGGATCGCTACTACCAGATTGCGCGCTGCTTCCGCGATGAAGATCTCCGTGCGGATCGCCAGCCTGAATTCACCCAGCTGGATATCGAAACCTCCTTCCAGACACAGGACCAGATCATGCAAATGATCGAGTCGCTGGTGCGGGACCTATTTCAGAAGGTGCTGGACGTTGATCTTGGCGATATGCCGAGAATGCCCTATGCAGAGGCCATGGCCCGCTTTGGCTCGGATAAACCCGACCTGCGTAATCCGCTGGAGCTGGTCGATATCAAGGATCTGGTTGCCGATTCTGACTTCAAGGTTTTTGCGCGGCCGGCTCAGGATCCGAAATGCCGAGTCAGTGCCTTGCGAGTGCCGGAGGGAGCCACGAAGCTTTCTCGCGGCCAGATCGACGCCTACACCGGGTTCGTCGGCCAGTACGGTGCCAAGGGGCTGGCCTGGATCAAGGTCAACGACGCGGCCAAAGGTCGTGAAGGTCTGCAGTCGCCTATCGTCAAGAATCTGTCTGATGCAGCGCTGAGCGGCATTCTCGAGCGCACCGGTGCTCAGGATGGCGACCTGATTTTCTTCGGTGCGGACAAGTTCTCAGTGGTCAGCGATGCGCTCGGCGCGTTGCGCCTGAAGGTGGCTGCGGATATCGGCATGGTCAGCAGCGGCTGGAAGGCGCTGTGGATCGTTGACTGGCCAATGTTTGAATACGACGACAAGGACGGACGCTGGATCTCTCCGCATCATCCTTTCACCGCGCCGCAGCAGTTTGATGCAGATGCCATCCGCAAGGACCCGGGTTCCATCGTTTCGCAGGGTTATGACATCGTGCTCAACGGTGTTGAACTCGGCGGAGGGTCGGTGCGTATTCACCGCGCTGACGTTCAGCAGGCCGTGTTTGAGCTTCTGGGCATCTCCGAAGAAGAGCAGAAGGAAAAATTTGGCTTCCTGCTTGAGGCCTTGTCTTTCGGGGCGCCGCCTCACGGCGGGCTGGCGATCGGCATTGATCGCCTGGTCATGTTGATGACGGGGTCGACTTCCATCCGCGAGGTCATCGCCTTTCCGAAGACTCAGACGGCGCATGACCCGCTGACCAATGCGCCGGGTGAGGTCGATGTGCGCAATCTTCGCGAACTCCATCTGCGAAGCACGGTCACAAAGCAGGCCTCGGCCCCAACAGAGTAGAACCACATCCCATGCGCGAGCATCAGAGGAACAGGACGTACATGAACCGATTTCAATTGACGGCAGCCGCCTCGCTTGCCCTGGTGCTGATGGGCTGCGGCAGCATTGGTGACGGCAGCAAGCCTGAAACCCTGACCATTGTCGACAACACTCTGTTGACCGGCAGCACCACACTGAATGATTTGGCGCTGAATTCGGACGGCACTGGCGAGGCGCTGGAGTGCATTGCAAAACAGCTGCGCTTGCTGATTCGGTTTACTGACGGTTCCCTGGGTGACTTCACCACGCGTGCAACGTGGAGCAGCAGTGACCCGTCCGTTTTGGCAATCAGCAATGCATTTGACACCACTATCCCTGGTCGAGATGGCGAGTTCTTCATTCCTGGCACGCTATTGCCGGCATCCGAGACTGGAGCTGGTTCCACCGTCACGATCACGGCGGAGTATCAGGGCCTGAGTCAGACCTTTGAAGTGGAAGTGGATGCGCTGGATCCGGGACCGTTTTCAATTGCTCAGGGTTCGGGTTTCAGTGCAACAGAGGTACCGGACGTCGTTGCGCTGGCACCTGTGAGCTCGGTGCTCTACTCCGTGCGAGCCATGGTCAACGGCGAGCCGCGGGATGTCACCGGGTCCGCTACCTTCGGTTTTGAGACGCCGATGGACGATCTGGTTGTGATCGGGCTGGATGGTCGGGTCGTGACCACGGGCACCGATCGCACCGCCTTCCCTTTGCCGCAGTCCCTGACGATGCAGGCCATTCCCGTCGTGGAAGCTTGTAGCGGTCGCAAGGCGACACTTGATCTTCGGGTCGCAGAGCCGGTGTCCGTCTCCCTTGAGCAGGAAGAAGGTTTCTATCCGGCGGACGCTGCGGCCGATGAGAATCGCCTAGTCGTGGGCTTCTCCCAACTGCTCAAGGTGATCGGCAATTTTGGCGATCTCGATGGTGACGGTACTGATGAGACTCAGGATCTGAGTTCTCAGATCAGGACGCAATTCGACCTGGTGGATGCCTCGGTGACGGATTGCAGCACCGCCTTCCCGGACCCGGAAGACACTGAAGACACCGAAGTGACCGAAGATGAGGAGGAAGAAGTTGCGCTTCCGATCCTGAATTTCGGCTCCTCACTGTTTGCACGTGGCAACCAGACCTTTGGTGCAAACCCGGGCGTTACCGGAATCTGCAGTCGTTACGGCCCTGTAGAGCGTGTTGATGATGAAGATCGATACACGCCCAACAGTGCACCGATAGTGATAGAAGTGATCGCCGGTCTGGATGCCGAGGAGAATGCGACCACCATCTCAAGCCCTCTGACGGTGACACCGGAAAGAACACCGGCCTTGATTGACGAAATCAACGGTCAATTGAAGTACACGGCAAGGGGCACCTTTACGCCCGCTGGCGAAGGTGCAGTCCCGGTGAGCTTTGATGTGGGCCGGCATGTTTTCTGGACGGTGGATCCAGCTGTGGACATGGACGATGAAGAACGCGTGGTTGCCGGCGTCACAAACTTTGGCAACGGGCCAGATCCGGGCATCGCGATTTCCTTGCTCAGCGAAGGAGACGAGGAGGCGACGGTAAACGTCAATGCGACCCTGGTCCGCGGTACCTTGGACGAGTCTGCGGTGAGTGAAGACGACATCACGGACGTCACCGGCCAGGCCTCATTGACGGTGACAGCACCAGCGGCCGACACGCCCTGAGCTTGCTGCTCGATCCAAGCTGAATGGCAACGGCGGCGCCTGCGACTCAACGCAAGCGCCGCCGTTTTCTTATGAGCGTTCTGGAGGTGTCCGCCTGGCGCGGATCTGCCCTTGAGCGAGCAGCAGTTCGAATTCGGCATCAGCCGGAACCTGATTCGGATTGCGCAGAACTGTGCCGTCCTGCAGACGGGCAAGCGCGTAGCCGCGGTCGAGCACGGCTTTTGGGCTCAGGCTCTTGAGAATCGCCGATGCGCGATCAAGCTGCGCCTCGTGCTGGCGAAGCATTCCGCGTTGTGCGTGGATCAGGCGTTGCAATGATGCATCCAGCCGCATGCCAATCTGG
>TARA_R110000850_G_scaffold247917_1_pt1 | contig 11575 bp, 2 predicted proteins | sample TARA_R110000850 | Tara Oceans TARA_R110000850 (sample SAMEA4397586) | marine metagenome | biome: Polar Biome; feature: [SRF] surface water layer (ENVO:00010504); material: water (ENVO:00002006), including particulate matter (ENVO:01000060) such as... | depth 5 m | reverse complement strand
TGATATTTAAGCCTAACAAGAACCATGTTTTCCACTAACTTAAGGCTAGAACCTAAAAATCTATTCCTGAACCTTAAGTATACATAAGAACACCTATTTTTTATCGGTTGACCTACGACGCCATTATCTATTCTGACAAAATAAGAGGCCCTATTTGAATTGACAGTTCTTCATTAACGTTTCGTTATTAGTTGTATACTCTAATATTTTAAAGGTTCGTAAAGCTTGGTACCACTTAGATCAAAACATGGATCTCGACTTCATGGTGCATCCCATCATCTGTTAGAGGAATAACATTTCCTCTCCCCTTCTCATTAGCCATTTGCCACCATGATCCTTCTATATTTTTCTCCTGAAATATTGTAATAGTATAGGCGGTGGTTTTGAAACGATAGTTAATTGTTACAGAAGGCCATTGCTCAGGAAAACAAGGCGTGAATTTGAGTTTGTCTACTAACAGCTCCATCCCCAGTAAGGAACCAATTATAAATTGATTCATCCATCCAGCAGAACCAGTATACCAAGTCCATCCTCCACGGCCACGATGGGTTTCATTTGCATACACGTCAGCTGCCATCACATAAGGCTCCACCTTGTAAATCTGAACATCTTCGTTATTTAAAGCGTGATTTACAGGCTGTATCATATTAAAAAGTTCATAAGTTCGCTCTCGATCACCTAGCGCTGCAAATGCCATCAAGGTCCATATGGCAGCATGGGAATATTGCCCTCCATTTTCCCTAACTCCTGGCACGTAACCTTTAATATATCCTGGATTCAAATCAGATTTATCGAATGGAGGATCCAGCAGCTGGATGATTTTCATCTCTCTATTCACAAGATATTTATTTAAGGAATCCATAGCTTGATGTCTTCTTTCCTCAGGTGCGGCATTTGTCAAAACTGACCAACTTTGGGAGATCGCATCTATGCTACATTCTTCATTAACTTTTGAACCGAGGGGTGTTCCATCATCGAACCAAGCGCGCTGATACCATTCACCGTCCCATGCCGATTTTTCGATATTTAATTGCAATTGAATCGCCTCTTGTTTACAAGTTGATGCAAATTCTAAATCGCCATAATTATTGGCGACTTTCTCAAAATTCAACAGAATATCATAAAAGAAGAATGCCAGCCAAACGCTTTCTCCTTTACCTTCATTCCCTACCTGATCCATTCCGTCATTCCAATCGCCAGAACCCATGAAAGGCAAACCATGTTCTCCAAAACGGAGACTATGTATAATTGCTAAACGGCAATGATGGTACAAATCAGCAATTAAACTTCCACATATCGGCAAATCATAAAGGGAGTCTTCTCCTTCATGCAAGGGTCTAGATTCTAAAAACCCAGTTTGCTCTTTCAAAATCCCTATATCACCAGTTGCATTCAAGTACCTATAAAGCACAAATGGGAGCCACAAAAGATCATCCGAACACCTCGTACGTACACCCCTTCCTTCTGGAGGATGCCACCAATGTTGTACATCGCCTTCTTTAAACTGACGGGAAGCGTTCAGAAGTATTTGCTCTCTAGCGAGTTCTGGCTTATTGTGCAATAAAGATAGTACATCTTGAATCTGGTCTCTGAAACCAAAAGCTCCTCCGGACTGATAGAATCCGCTTCTTGCAAATAGTCTGGAAGCGATTGTCTGATAAGTTAACCATCCATTTGCTAAAAGATTCAATGCTTCATCAGGGGTCTGAACTTGTACCTTATCAATTATTTCATTCCAATAATCTTTTATCTCAGTAAATGAGAGATTAATAGTTTTTAGGTCTGAAAATTTCTGGACTAGTTTAATAACAGAGTTTGTGTCTTCACCACTTCCAATCAGAAAAGCAATCTCTCTTTCTTCTCCAGGTAACAAATCGAATTTTCCCTGCAAAGCCGCGCAGGTGTCATGCCCCGCCCCAATTCTTCCTCTGAGATCTAAACGCGCTAAGGACTCAGGGTTTGAAAGATTTCTATTTCTACCAATAAACTTTGACCTATCAGTAGAGTAACTGTATTTACTTGCTCCTATCAGTTTGAAAAATGCAACTCGATTAGCAAATGCATCATTATACCTATTTCTAAAGAAAAGACATTCATTTTGCACATCGTATTCTGAAAGAATATGCATATTTGATTTCGAACGCACATTTCCCAATACTATTTCCATGTATCCAGTACTGGAAATCTTTCTCAATCTGTTTGATTTATTTTTAATTGTAATTACTACAAACTTAATGGGCTCCAGCTTGTCCACAAAAACCCTCATCTTGGAGGCTATGCCGTTTTCCACGTGTTCAAACTGGGAATATCCAAACCCATGAGTTGTCATGTAATTTGCTTCTCCTTTTGCAGGAAATGGAGATGGCGACCAAAATAATCCAGTTTCCTCGTCACGAAGATAAAAAGCTTCTCCGCTCGTATCAGTTACCGGATCATTATGCCATGGAGTAATTCGGTATTCATGAGCATTCACAGCCCAGGTATAAGCTGAGCCACTTTCAGATACCACGGTTCCTATAATAGGGTTTGCAATGATGTTCACCCAAGGAGCTGGCGTAGAAGCATTCCTATCAGTTTGAATTTTGTATTCCTTTCCATCCGCTGTAAAGCCTCCGGTTCCGTTGAAGTATTTCAGGTCCTCTGGAAGCATTAAGTTTTCAAGACCTATTTTGTCTTGAACTTGAGACTTAACTTCTAATAAAGGGGATGAACCTATTTCTCTAAACCTTCCTGATACTTGATCTGATAAAGTGCCATAACTATCAGTAATAATAATTTTTGCAACACTTTCAAAAAGGATTCGATCTTCAGAAGAAATTTGATCTGTGGATTTTACATATATTTTCCCAGGAATATGTCCAGTTAGGGTATTTAAAGCTGAGATCATTCCAACAATCTGGTCTTGTAATTCATTCCTATATGAACCATGATCTTCATTCCAGATCATCAGATCTACCGCCAATCCTTTCAATTGCCAGTAACCGTGAGCCTTAATCATTTGTGACACCAAGCTCAGATTCTCTTGGTCAAATATTTGTAGCAATACTATTGGAAGATCTCCAGACACTGAATGGCTCCAAAGTCCGGATTGCCCCCTATAATTACTTTTTATTACTGATTCATTGGCACGTAAACCTGAATTTGAATAAATAACAGATGCAGCCAATTTCCCAAAGAGTTGGGCATCTGCTTCCGAAGCGTCGATCTGTCGCAGCAATACTTGGCTGTGTGTCCAAGAAAGATCCAGCGCCCGTTTCTTTAAGTTTTTATCCCTGTACTTATGCATGAGCGCCTCACTTGCTTCACGGCTCTCGCAGATTCCATAAATAAGATCTATAGTAGCAGTCTTAAAGGGGGCGATCGTAATACGATATTTCGTAGCCATGATAGGATCTAGCACCGCACCTTGATTGCCGGCTAATTTTCTAGAGTCCAGCGCCAAGGGATGTTCTAACGTTCTTCCCCTACCAATAAATTGCATTCTATCTGTTTCATAGGAAACTTCCTCCACTTCACATCCATAGGCATCCGTTAAGTGGAAAAGATGAGGTGGTACTTCGTCTTTGGAACGAGGTCTTCTAGTGCCAAATATGGCACTGTATTCAGGTTTGATCTCCGTTTGAACGAAAAGGTTACTAAATGCCGGATGCGCCTCATCTGATGCTTGGGAAGCTAAAACAATCTCGCTGTAGCTGGTGACTTCCAGAACTTTGGGAACTTGAGAGCGATTGGTAATCCTTATTTTTCTTATCTCAACATTATCTTCTGGAGATACCACAATTTGGGTTTTGGTTTCAAAACCCAAATCTTGTCTGTGAAACTCTATGGTACCCTGGGAGAATATTGTTTCATAACTCTTTGCAGGCTGGAGTGTTGGATGATGAGTATTTGACCAAAAATTCCCACTATTGATATCTTTGATATAGCAAAAGATTCCATAATTATCCTTAATAGCATCTTCCCTCCATCTGGTTACTGCGATATTTTTCCAGCGGCTGTATCCTCCTCCGGAATTGGTGACCATCACTTGATAATTCCCATTACTTAACAACTGTAATTCTGGTGCAGGAGTATTTGGAGTATTTATAATTCTTAACTGTGAATAGGTTTTGGCTGTAAGTATTTCGCTTACTTTAGCTGTATGGGCCTGAAAAATGGATGTCTTAGGTATTCGCTCTTGTAATAGCAATAATGTGGCTTGAAAACGCAGTTCCGCCGCAAAACGATTTTGCATTGGTTTGTTTACTAAAACATATGCGATAGACAAAAAACCCATCCCCTGATGATGAGCCATATAGGAATTGATAACTACATGGTTTTCCCCACGAGGAACGCGTGTTTGCGTATAATCTATAGCTTCATAAAAGCCATATTCTCCTTCAAAACCTAGTTCAGTTAGCAGCTTCAAATTCGATGTTGCATTTTTAGGAGAAACCATTAGCGCCAGCATAGTTGCATAGGGTGCTATCACCAGGTCATCCTCCAATCCACGCTTTAATCCTAACCCCGGGACTCCAAATGCTTGGTATTGATAATTTAAACTTGTGTCCACCCTGTTGTAGCCGGATTCCGAAATTCCCCAAGGCACATCGCGTTTTGTAGCATAATCTATCTGCCTTTTTACCATGGCCCAATTTGTCGCATGCAACAGCGTATTCTCATAGGTTGGCATTACTAACTGCGGCATCAAATATTCAAACATAGACCCACTCCATGACAGGAGAACAGGGCCATTTTTTGATTCAGTCAATAAACGCCCTAAAGAGAACCAGCTTTCCTGTGGCAATAATCCTTGAGCAATACCTACAAAAACGCCCAACCTAGCTTCTGACGCAAGCATATCATAAAAGCTTTCATCTCTTCTCAGCTCGTCCACATTATAACCAATCGAAAGATGACTGGTGTCTTTGTTGAATAGAAAATCATATTCTACTATACTAAATTGCTCCAGTTCCTCAGCCATTTCCTCGAGTAGTCTGAGTTTTTCCGGAATAAAATCAAGACCGTTGTCAAGAATAGATTCTACTTTGATCAACCATTCAAAGTCTGACTCTTGGGTTGTCTCTTTTTTGTATTGTTCAATCTGCGAAGTCATGTCAACACTTACTTCCTGGAGAGTGAGAAGCGAATGATTGTAATCTATTTTGGAGAGCCTAGTTAATGAATCCGGAATAGGCAATAACTTCAGCCACGGAATCTGACTATATAAATCTACCCGTATATTTTTAATATGATTTTTTAAATTTATTGCCCACTTTCCTATTTCAGTATGTTCATCATAATCACTTATCTTCTCACTAAGGGCTGCCAGCTCATCCAAATTTTGTTTTATAACTGATAAGGAATTACTTTTTTTACGAATAGCCTTAACCAGCGAATTCTCTAAATCTTCTATATTTTGAGTGCTTTCCTTCAGCAAATCCCGAAAAACTCCTAGGGTAGCATGTATACCTTTATAGCTTTCTGTATTGAAAATGGGTTTGGATTTGAAAGCTAGAATCCCTTGACGCAAAATCAAAAGATGTCCCACCAGATTTCCACTATCAACCGTAGACACATAGGCAGGCCTCATAATTGATAAGGATCGAGTGTCATACCAATTATAAAAATGACCTTTATAGCGGTCCATTTTATTTAAAGTTTTAAGCGTGTTGCTACATCTTAAAACCACCTCATCCATCACAATATACCCGAAGTCGTAGGCCGTAAGATTTGAAAGCAATGACAGGCCGATATTTGTTGGAGATGTTCTGTGTGCAATTACAGGGGCTGGGTGTTTTTGGAAATTGTCAGGAGGAAGCCAGTTTTCTCCTTCATTTACAAAGTGTTCGAAAAAACCCCATGTTTTTCTTGCTGTTTTACGCAGAAATATTTTTTCATTTAGGCTAAGATTGGGCGCATTGCCTTTCTCTGCAAGGCTTAATCTCCAAGCAAGAGAAGGGGATAGAAACCATAAAATGAGAATAGGTATGGAAACAAAAAATGCAGGTGAATTGGAGTTTAGAAATAGTAAGAGACACAGAAACGCTAAAACCGGCCCTATCCACATTTTCCTAGAAATGAACCATAAACTATTTTTTGATTGGCTGGAAGCAGTGGCGGAGGGTGTCCATTCCAATAGTTTTTTTCCGCTTACAAGCATTCTCCAGTTAGTGCGGAATATAGCATCTGTAAAACGAAAAGCCTCATAGGGCAATACTGCTATTCCAAACATAAAGCGTAATAACACCTCCTTGACCGAATTACCTACATCGGTAATATGAGCCTTAAAGTCCAAATCCTCTGGACAGTGAAACAACTGCAGAAATGCTGCAGCCATCACAGGTAACAGTATTATTAAGGTGAAGGCAAGTGTCCAAAACCAGGGTTTGGGTAATATGGACCAACCAAGGACCAAGATTAATAGTAGAGAAATGGGCAATAAACTTCTACGAAGATTATCGGCTATTTTCCAACGAGATAAAGTAGAGAGATTATTTGTAACCAAATTTCCGCGTGCATTTCTTACAAAAGGCAATATCCATGAAGCTATTTGCCAATCTCCCCTGATCCACCGATGATGCCGTTTTATATCTGCCTCATAATTGGAAGGATTGCTCTCATATAATACAACATCGCTTACCAAGCCTGAGCGGGTATAGCACCCTTCCAAGAGATCATGACTTAAAATACGGTTTTGAGGAAAACGATTTCTTAAGACATTTTCAAACACATTCACATCGTAGATGCCCTTTCCAATAAAAGAACCTTCCTCAAAAATATCCTGATAAACATCAGAGGATGCCCTGGTATATGGATCAATACCTTTCATGTCCCCTTGTAAACGCAGATAGAGGGAAGTTTTATTTTTAGGAAAATCGGAAGCTACTCTAGGTTGAAGAATTCCATAGCCTTCCAAGACTCGTTTTTTGCTTTCGTCATAAACGGCGTGATTTAGGGGATGGGCCATAGTGGCGATCAATTTCCAAGCTGCTTCTCTTGGAAGTTGAGTATCTGAATCAAGAGAGATTACATATTTTATACCTTTCAGGGCACTATAATCACCAACTATATGACTAAACTCATCTCTAGTACCATATCTTAAAAGAGAATTTAAAGCAGAAAGTTTTCCCCTCTTGCGCTCATACCCCATCCACTTATCTTCTATAGGATTCCATTTTCTAGGGCGATGAAAAAGATAAAAAATATCTGGCTGTTCACTTTGCTTATATTTCTCATTTAATTGTTGAATTCTTTCCCTTACCAAATTGACAAAAAGATGATCATTAGGCTTTGTCTCTGAGTCCGAATCAGTAAAATCTGTTAATAAACTGAAGTATAAATTTTTTTCTCGATTTGCTAAAAACCGAATCTCAAGCGCTTCAACATTCTCTTCAATTTCATTTTTGCTCGAAAGCATCGTTGGAATAGTTACAAGCGTGCGGTATTCTATTGGGATGCCTTTTGAAAAATCCAGCCTAGGTAGAATTCTTGGTTTTACCCAAATCGTTGCCAACCAGTTAGTGTAGGAAATAGCCAGATGTGCGCCACCTGCCAAACATAATACACCCACCAAGAACAAGATGGACGCACTAAAATCTCCATAGATCCAGGCTATAGAAAGCATCCCGAGAGCGATGAATAGCGTAAGAATTCCAATTGAAAAAAGGTAAATAAACACTGGCCGTTTCTCCATGAAGATGGTCAATGTTTGTTTAATAGTAGAGCGCATCTGCGATTCTTTCCGCAATACGACTAAACCTTTACCTATTAAATAATACCCTACATGTTGTTCTTTAGAAAAACGGTCCTTATCTAAAGGATGTCTTTTTGTTAAATCAATAGTTTTCTCAGCAATTTCTGTTTCGGACAGAGGACAGTGCGCCGCGATAGATTCAATCACATGCCTGTACCTGTCTCTGGTTGCAAAGTCTAATTGTGCATAAATTCCTGTAATATCCTTCCTTAAGGTTTGCTCGACTATGCTTGATACTTCAACAAATTTGCGCCAATCAGATGACCCTATAAATCTCAATGTGACTATACAGTTTTTTACTGATACCTGATCAGCAGCTTGTTTTTGATTTTCATTCCAAACTAGGTCTGTTCCTGCTATTCCTTCTTTGGATAACTGCTGTTCCAGCCAGCTGATTGGTAAAGCAAACGTGGGACCCTTCCCTTGAAGTTTGCGAGTAAATCCAGCAACAAAAGGACTATTCAAAACAGGTTTTGATCTCGCCATATCAGCGATGGTCAATACTAGATCAGCAGGATCATTCTTGACTGTTTCTATCATTTGCTCACTCCAATAATCTGCTAGATTATTATCAATCATGTCAAGAGCTGTATTTTCTGCTATCCTTCTTAGGTTCTCTATAACAGCAAGCTTTAACATGATCGGGATAGCCCATAGTTCTCCCAGCGTAAGGATTTTCTCTGTTTGATAGGATGATATAAAGCCTCTTAATCCATTAGAGTCTACATGACCATCACTGTGTGAAATTATCTCTAGAGCGATGTCGTAAACTCTGGGCATACCGCTAGAATTCCCATTCGCCAGATACGGTAAGCCTTCGCTATATTTTTTAGGGAGGTGTTTTTTCGCCGTTACAATTTGTTCTTCTATTAAATAGAAATTGTCTAACAGCCACTCTGCTGCAGGAGTGATTGACTGCCCGGATTGGATGCTTTCAACCAACAGGTCACGAACGTCCACCAGGGTTTTTTCATTGTTATCCAATCTTTTTAAAAGCTTATCCTCCCTTTTCCCTTTAAATATCTGGTGCGAACGGGCCACTATTTCGGCATGGGCGTTCATTTGATTAAAATTGTATAATTCTGAGCGTATAGGGTCTGATGCATTTGAATTCAGAAAGGAATTACCCTTCTGAAAATACTCACGCATACTGGATAGCATTTCAAAAACTGTATTGCTTTTAAGCATCATAATCAAACGGGAATGATTTGCGAATAAAACAAATGATAATCATTATATTTTCAATTATCTAATAGCCTTTAAATTGATGTGGAAAATATTAGTGTTTATCAGACAAAATCTTGACTGAAACTATTAATACTGGAGGTACTACCACGAATTTAACGGAAGTCCGGTAATGAAAATCTACCTCCTAACTGAATAACGCTTAAAGGAGCCTGATATTCAATCTTAAGAGATTATTCCCCGATAAACAACTGACTTAAAGCAAATTATAACTTAGTCTATTACTTTTTCATACTATGACTAATCCCGGATAGAAATTCTAACTTTCCTTGTCCTAAAAAATATCGACACCAAAGCCATTAAAATTGAAAACGAAAGTAATCACTAAAAGACATGAAGTTTGAAATCCTGTTCACTATATTAAAACCACAACGCATGAGTAGTGCGGTTTTAGTCTGGTTTTTAGTTGCCTTCAGCAGATCAATGACGGCATGCTCAAACAGATAAGTATGGCGTTCATAGCCCGATGCCCAAGAGGGCTGAACCGTCTTTACTTTACCGTTCGGGGCCTTGATCCGGGGAAGTCTACACTTGATGAAAGTCTTGTATTGCATCGTGTCAAGATGCCTCCATTCACGCTCGGGTGCATGGTCATATACTTTGCATAACTCACCGGTTTGATCATCTACCAATTCCTCCAAACTGCAACTGATACGGATATAAATTTCAGCTTTTCCAAGGTCTGTTTCAATAGATTGGACTTCCCAACCATCCTCCAAATTAAGCAGTGTTGTGAAAAAATTCTCGGTAAACATTTTTTGTCCTAAAGACACCTATTCCATTAAATTCGTGGTAGAACCAAATAAGTAAATCAATAACAGGCCTATCAGAAAGTTTAATTACTTATCTCCTAAAGAGAAATTAGCAACTTACAGAGCTGTTGCATTAGTGACTTAAACATAGCATTCCTTATACTATGTAGTTAAAATAGCTATGCTAGATTATATGTATTGAGCATAATAATATGATTAATTAATCGGTAACTATTACCCCAATTAATCGGCATATTACACCCCAACTACTTCTTATTTTTTAAAGAAGAATCAATTATAATGCCTTCATCGATCATGATCCATGTTTTTTTATTGGGTATAAATATTGGGATAAGTTGAAAGAAATAGATATAGTTTGACTGGATGTCACATGCAATTCTGAAAATGCGTGAATTATATACTTTATTTTTCAGCTAGGGTATCGATATAATTTCAACTACATGCAGCTTTATTAAGAAGATTTGCTTCAAGAAGTAGCTCCAAAACAGGATTGGAAAAAGGTAATAATCAGAACTGAATCTAAATTTCATACTTTAATAATTTCAGAATTTGTTTAGCATAATAAATTCTATCTAAGCTTATAAAATATGTCCACACAAACAGTAAATCCAAACACAAATAAAACTTTGTAAGGAGCCTAAAGTGCATTAACAGCAAACAAATGCATGATGGAGTCTCATATTAATAATCACCTCACAATAAATACCAATAAAATGCCAATACAATCAGTCACACAAGAAGTACTTAATAAACTGCTATCTGCTACAGAAGCACCATGCATCTCCCTTTACATGCCCACCCATCGGACGCATCCTGAAAATAAGCAGGATTTGATTCGATACAAAAATTTAGTCAAACAAGTCAGGGAGTCGGTAACTGAAAAATATCCTACTGCCAACATTGATAAGTTATTGGAGCCTTTTGAAGCACTTGCCATGGATCATGAATATTGGAATCATGCGAGCAATGGCCTTGCGGTGTTGGGTTCTTCCGAACATTTCGAAGTGATTCGCATGCAGCTACCTGTTGAAGCCCTGGTGATGGTAGCCGATAGCTTCCACACCAAACCGCTGCGGAATATTCTGCAGTCAATAGATCGTTATCATGTACTGGCCCTAACCCAGGATGCCATCCAGCTTTATGAAGGCAATAGGTACTCACTCCATGAAATCGATCTTCCCGATGATTTTCCAAAAACAATGGAAGCAGCACTGGGCAAGGAATTGACGGAGAAACATTCTACCGTAGCCTCTTATGGTGGTGTAAGTGGCAATAGTACAAACATGCATCACGGACAAGGCGGTAAAAAAGAGGAAGTAGACAATGATGCGGAACGGTTTTTTCGTGTGATATCCAATGCTGTTTATGAACGTTACTCAAACCCTGAAGGGATACCCTTGATCCTCGCCACCTTGCCCGAACATCATTTTCTTTATAAGCAGGTAGATAAAAATCCATTTTTACTGCCGAAAGGAATTGACATCAATCCCCAGGCTGTTTCAATAGAAAAGCTGACAGAACTATCCTGGGAAGTGATGCAACCGGTATATCTAAAAAAACTGGAGACACTAGCAGAAAAATACAATCAGGTAAAGTCCAAAGGCTTAGGTAGCGATAGTATGGATGAGGTGCTGGAAGCCGCGGAAGCCGGCAGAGTAGAAACCATTCTTTTGGAAACACATCGGGTCATTGCCGACAGATTAAGAAATAAAGTAACAGGTACGTATGAAATGGCTGATTTAACGCAACCATTATTAGTCGATCACCTGGATGAATTAGGTGAATTGGTCCATAAAATGGGCGGTTCGGTAGTTGTTGTGCC
>TARA_R110000850_G_scaffold113968_4_pt1 | contig 11593 bp, 11 predicted proteins | sample TARA_R110000850 | Tara Oceans TARA_R110000850 (sample SAMEA4397586) | marine metagenome | biome: Polar Biome; feature: [SRF] surface water layer (ENVO:00010504); material: water (ENVO:00002006), including particulate matter (ENVO:01000060) such as... | depth 5 m | reverse complement strand
CGCTGTTCCAAATATATTCCGCCTTCGCAACAGCTGAAGAGACCGCCGGTCTACGCAAACAGTATGCTGAAGGTATTGGTTGGGGCGATGCGAAAAACCAAGTATTTGAATATTTGAATGCCCACTTAAGTGCGCCTCGTGAACGCTATAATGCGTTGATGGAAGACCCCGCTCACATTGAGTCGGTTTTGCAAAAAGGTGCAGAGCGGGCACGTGAAGAAGCAGCAGCAACGATGGATCGCTTGCGCTCTGCCGTTGGTCTTGGGCGGTTTGTTTGATAGCAGATTTATTCTGACTGCTAATAGAAGTATATCAACAACGGCAAAGCCCCTTCCAATTGGAAGGGGCTTTGCTTTTTTCAGGTAGTACTTAGGCTTTACGGGATAGCTTAGCCTTCAATCGGGGCGCGCCAGTCGTCCGAACCGGAAGTACCTGCCACCGTATGTTCCCAATCAATCTTACGGTAAGCCAGTGATACGTCCATCAACTGAGTGAACTCAGATTTGTTGATGTCCTGGGCATGCGGCATGCGCAGGTTGATGTCAACAATAGTGGCATCGGTCAATGAAGTGGTGAAGAAGTGTTCTTGTTTACCTTCAACAGAAGTCCGGTACCACTTAAGGGCTACGTTAGGCAGCATTTCACCAGAAGCCAGTGCGTTGTACATCAGCGGCACTGATTTGTTGAGTGCAACGGTAAATACAAATGGCTTATGAGCACGTTGGCCAGAGGGCTGACCCGACTGAGGGTCAGTCGGTACGGTAACAACATGCTTGAACTCTTGGACCAGCATTTCATCTTCGTGGCCTTCAACATAAATGTTGCCGACAGAATCAGGAGTAAAGGCGCCAGCGGTGATGTTGCCCTGAGTTTGGCCTTCGATGCTGATATAACATGGTGTTGGCATGATCTGCTCCTTGAGTGAACTAGCAAAAGTATGTCGTGTGGACATTTAGTTAGAGCAAATGATGTGCCAGTAATTTTTTTATCATAATTTTCAATTGCTTGAGTTTTTTATTATTTTTTATTAAATATTATTAGGCAATAAGTTGCCTGATTTAAGCAACTCTTTGCTTGTGTGGCAACCAGTTGCTTATTTTGTGTTAGCAACTATTTGTGACATCTTTATGAGTAAGCTAAGTGCTATTTTAAGTTTTAATTGGTAACGAAATTATGCTGTATGGCATCTTCTAGTTAGTAATTAATAATTCATTACCCTCTCTTTTTAACGACTATTCACTTCTTGTCAAAATGATTTGTGCGTTATTTCTGTCAATATCCTTAAGAGATTGCCGATAGAATTTGTAAGCTATATCTCACAAATTTAAATTAGCATTATGATTAAAATTTATCGTGCCTCTATATTCAGTAAAATTCGTCAAAATAGCTTCTAAAGTGTCAAAAAATGAAGGCGGCCTGTAATGGTGCTAAATATTGCACTGCCTTTTAACAAAAAAGGGGCTTTGGAAACACGTTGCATAATTCGTTACCTTCTCGGGATTGAGAACCATTCACGGTTACATTGATAAATCTCTCTCCAGGGCTAACTATCATGGCAAAGCAAGGTACCGTCGCGCCTAAAGAGCGCATCAACATCAAATATGTGCCGGCTACCGGTGATCAACAGGCAGATACAGAGCTACCGTTGAAGTTGTTAGTCGTCGGTGACTTCAAGGGGGGGGAGGAGGAGACTCCTATTGAAGAGCGCCAGTCTGTTTCTGTTGATAAAAACAACTTCCAGTCAGTGATGCGTGAAGCGGGCTTAAGCCTGCAAACGGCCGTACCTAATCGCCTAGATGAAAGCGAAGAGCCAGCGGATATAGCCGTTAATCTTAACTTCAAATCCCTGGAAGATTTCTCCCCTGACGCTGTTGCAAAGCAATTGCCCGAATTGCGGAAGCTAGTCGAGCTGCGTGAAGCGCTGGTTGCGTTAAAGGGACCGCTGGGCAATGTGCCCGCTTTCCGTGATCGGTTACAGAAGCTGTTAGAAAACGATGAGGCCCGCCAGCAGTTACTGAATGAACTGGCATTGCTGGACGCGGATAAAGGCAAATAACAGCCTTTTGCCAGCATCGGTTTTTATTGTATATCAGCGAATTCGAGGCACAGCTATGAGCAAGACAGCAAAGCAACAGAATGCAGTGGCAGAGACTGAGACAGACATCTCATTACTTGACCAAGTAATGGCGCAAACGCGCATGGCGCCAGCCGATGAAGGTTATGACGTTGCCAAGCAGGGAGTGGCCGCTTTCATAGCTGAACTGCTTAACGGCGATGAAACCGCTCCAAAGGTTAACAAAGCGCTTGTTGATAATATGATCGTCGAGCTGGATCGTAAAATTAGCCATCAGGTCGATGAGGTTTTGCACGAGCCGAATTTCCAACAGCTAGAGTCGGCTTGGCGAGGTTTAAAGCTGCTGGTTGATCGCACTGATTTCCGCGAAAACATCAAACTCGATGTGTTGCATGCCACCAAGCAGGAACTGCTTGAAGACTTTGAGTTTGCACCTGAAATTAGTCAGAGCGGTCTTTATCACCATGTATATAACGCGGGTTACGGTCAGTTTGGTGGAGAGCCTGTCGCGGGAATCATAGGGCATTATGATTTTTCTCCCTCCACGCCAGATATGAAGCTGCTACAGCACTCCGCTGCAGTAGGCGCCATGGCTCATGCGCCTTTCATGTCCTCGGTTGCCCCCTCCTTTTTTGGTATTGAAAGCTTTGAAGAACTGCCGAATATCAAAGATTTCAAGGCTATTTTTGAAGGCCCAAAATACGCTCGCTGGCGTAGCCTTCGTGAGTCAGAAGATGCCCGTTACCTGGGGCTAACAGCACCGCGATTCTTACTGCGTACGCCTTATGATCCGGTAGAGAACCCCATTAAGACATTCAACTACCGCGAAAATGTCAGTGAAAAGCACGAACACTATTTGTGGGGTAATACGGCTTATTTGCTGGCGGAACGCCTCACCGATAGCTTTGCCAAGTACCGCTGGTGTCCGAATATTATTGGTCCCCAAAGCGGTGGAGCGGTCGAAAATTTACCCGTGCATACCTATGAAGCATTTGGCCAACTGCAGGCCAAAATCCCTACCGAGGTGCTGATCACTGACCGCCGCGAATTTGAAATGGCCGAAGAGGGCTTCATTTCATTAACCATGCGTAAAGGTAGTGATAATGCCGCCTTTTTCTCAGCCAACTCTGTTCAAAAACCTAAAGTCTTTCCAAATACGGCAGAAGGTAAAGCCGCCGAGACTAATTTCAAACTCGGTACCCAGCTTCCCTATATGTTCATCATTAATCGCTTGGCGCATTACGTAAAAGTGCTTCAGCGAGAGCAAATTGGCTCATGGAAAGAGCGTCAGGATCTGGAGCGTGAACTTAACGCTTGGATCCGTCAGTACGTTGCCGATCAAGAAAATCCACCAGCTGATGTCCGCAGCCGCCGTCCGCTGCGCGCCGCCTCTATCCAGGTTTCGGATGTCGAAGGTGATCCAGGCTGGTATCAGGTTTCCATGGCGGTACGTCCGCACTTTAAATACATGGGCGCCAACTTCGAACTCTCACTTGTTGGTCGCCTCGACAAAGAGTAAAGGACGACAGTCATGGCAACTGACAGCGGGCTGTTGGGAAATGAGTTATTAGGAAGCCGCTTGTTTGAAAGACTCGCTGCTCCAGATCAGCCAGTTCAGCGGAAGGAAGGTGACGAGCTGATCGGGGTGGTCGAGTCGGTAAAGCGCCACTTGGTTGAATTGCTGAACAGCCATCCAGGAAACAGTGCCTGTGCGCCGGAGTTAGGTTTACTCGACTTTAACGACGCCACAATTGGTGTGCTGGACTTGGAGCGTAATGTTCAGCAGGCCATTTGTCAGTGCATTGAACGTTATGAGCCCCGAGTCAAACGTGTGGAAGTAGAGTCTTTGCCTAATCATGGCGACCCGTTGCAGCTGCGCTTTCAAGTGCATGCCACCGTCGCGTTAGGAAGAGAAAACACGCAAGCGACGATCGATTTGTTGCTTAACAACAAGCGTTATCAGTGTCTCAACTGATAGGCCTGAGAGGCACGAATGCTTAATCGCTACTATCGTGACGAGCTCAATTTTTTAAAGCGTCAGGGACGAGAGTTTGCCGATGCAAACCCTGGTTTAAGCCGGTTTTTGTCCGAGCGCAGCACTGACCCTGACGTAGAGCGTCTGTTGGAAGGCTTTGCCTTTCTTACTGGCCGTATGCGCGAAAAAGTCGAGGATGAATTTCCCGAGCTTACCCACTCGTTGATAAGCATGCTGTGGCCAAATTACCTCCGGCCAGTGCCGAGCATGACGGTGGTGCAGTTTACGCCTAGCTGGTACTCCTTGAGCCAACAACAGCGGGTGGAGCGTGGGACTGAGCTTGCCAGTGAGCCGATAGAAGGCACGTCATGCCTGTTTAGAACTTGCCATGATGTAACGCTCTATCCATTGGCACCAATAGGTGTCGATGCGCGGCATACGCGTGAATCCTCAATCGTTGAGCTAGCGATGGAAGTTCGCAGTGATCAACCGATGAACACCATGGGCATAGACTCGTTACGTTTGCATTTGGGAGGCGATAATTACACCGCGCGCACGCTGTACTTATGGATGAGTCATTACTTGGCAAGGTTGGAACTTGAAATTGATGGTCAAACGCAGCTGTTACCTTCAAATGCGCTTAAAGCAGTAGGGTTTGAGCGCGATCAAGCACTTTTACCTTATCCGCAGAATGTTCATCAAGGGTATCGCATTCTTCAGGAATACCTTTGCTTCCCTGAGGCTTTCCACTTTTTTGATGTGTCAGGACTTGGGCATTATTTACCTGCTAATACGGCAAGCAATGTCACTTTGCGCTTTGTGTTTTCACGGACGCTACCGACTGATGTGCGTGTGCAGGATGAGCACCTGGCGCTTTACTGCACTCCGGCAATTAATCTTTTTGAGCACGACGCTGAGCCTATTGATTTGAGTGGCGAGCGCAGTGAATACCGTATTCGGCCTAACAGCCGAGCACCTTCTCATTACGAAATTTTTAGTGTTGATGATGTTAAGGGCTCTCTTGAAGGGGAGAGAACGGGGAGACAGGAAAGGCCGCGCCGTTATGTTCCTTTTGAGAGTTTTCAGCATCAAATTGAACGTGATCGAGGCAGAGAAGCGCTCTATTTTCGAGTTCGAGTGCGCGATAGCCTACGTAGTGATGGTTTCGATCACGATATTGCCTTCATTCGTGGCGATGAACCTACCTGTATAGGGCGCCGTGAAACGATCTCTTTGCAGCTGACGTGCAGTAATCGTGAACTACCCGAGCAGTTGACGATAGGGGATTTATGCGTCGCTACGGAGGAGAGCCCCGCTTATGCCACCTTCCGCAATATCACTCGGCCAACCCCAGTGCTCCGTCCTGCGCTAGATGATGGCCTGCTGTGGATACTTATTTCTAATTTGTCGCTGAATTACCTCTCCTTGCTAGAGCGTGATGCGCTGTGTTCGGTGCTACGTGCTTACGATTTCCGGGCCTTAGTGGATAGGCAGGCGGAACGGGTCGCGCAGAAAAGGTTAGCCGGCATTCTAGACATTGATACTCAGTCTGTTGATCGGTTGCGCAAAGGGCTGCCAGTACGTGGACTGCGTTCGGTGATGACACTGGACCAAGAAGCTTTCGGTGACGAAGGCAGCCTTTATCTGTTTGGCAGCGTGCTGGCGAGATTCTTCTCGCTATACGCAAGTATCAACTCATTTCACGAATTGCATGTCATTAACCGTCATAACCAAGAGCGCTATCAATGGACCTTACAGGAGGGGCAGCAGCCCCTGATGTAGCGCTGGCGCCGGTTATTCGGGGAGCGCGACGTTACGAATTTTACCAGCTAGTAGAGTTGCTGCACCGTCATCACGGCGATGATTTAGAGCAGCGGCATGGCGGTAGCGTGCCTTCATTTCAGCGCGTGCGTTATACCGCTTCGGCCTCGTTAGGCTTTCCAGGTAGCGATGTACTGGCCCTGAGTGAAAGCCAAACCGGCAAATATGAAATGGAAGTCAGCTTCCTAGGGCTACAAGGTGCGCAGTCGCCGCTCCCTGGCTATTACTTGGAATCGTTGGCGCATAACGCTGCTCATCAGGAAGGGGCCGCTGGTGATTTTCTCGACTTCTTTAATCATCGGCTGCTAACGCTCGTTCATCGGAGCTGGCGTAAATACCGCCATTACGTTCGCTACCAGGATGATGCAAAAGATGGTTTTTCAGCCGCTATCTTTGCTTTGGTGGGACTCGCTGACAGTGATCTACGCGGCGAGACGCCAATCAACTGGAGCAAAATGCTGGCTTATGCAGGCCTGTTAGCAGGGCGCTCGCGCTCGCCAGATGTGGTGAGCGGCATTGTTGGGCATTGCTTCGACTTGATACGTGTAGAGATAGAAGAGTGGGTACAACGTTGGGTAGAAATTCCGCTTGATCAGCGCAGTTGCATGGGCATCTCGGGGATGACACTGGGCGGTGACATGGTCGCAGGTGAGCGTGTTGCTGATGTAAATGGCAAATTTGCGCTGTGTTTGCGCGGCTTAAGCCTGGCGAGGTTTAGAGATTTTCTTCCTGATGGTGAAGAGCATGGCCCTCTCAAAACCCTGGTCAGCTTTGTTTTGCGTGAGCCCTTGGCCTACGACCTTGAACTCGAATTGTTGGAGAGTGAAGTAAAGCCCATGTGTTTGGGTGAGGCCGGAACATGCCAGCTTGGCTGGACCACTTTTGTTGATCCAGAGAACGATGACCGCACCTCGCGCCGTCGCGTCCGTATTCAGATGACGAGTTAACTCATGCATCCCAATCAACTTGACGCCATTACGTTAGTCGTTACCAACAGTGAGCAGCTTGAAGGGCGATCAACCAGTAGCTTCATCTTCAATAAGGATGGAGGAACGCTGGGTAGTAGCTTACACGATGACTGGTTGCTGCAAGATCATAGCGGACTAATTAGGCCCAGCCATGCCGAAATTATCAAAATTGACGGCAAGTTCTGTTTGATCGATGTGAGTGGTCATACGTTTATCAACCGTACCACCCTGCCGATTGGGCGCCACCGTAAAGTCGCTTTACGCGATGGTGACGAGCTATTGATTGGCGAGTATTGCCTAAAGGTTCATCTCGGTGATCGACATGCGTGGCAACCCGGCGTGAACTCGCTTGCCACGCTGATTGACGACGAGCATGACGAAGTCACAACGGATGGAACGGTCTGGTCAGTAAGGGGTGTTCAAACCTTCAATCATGACGCGAAACAAGACGACCCGATGGAGGCGCTAGGAGGGGCGCTGCCAGGTTCGATTGAGCATGACCCGATGGTGGCGTTAGACCATGAGGTGACGACGTCAGACCCCATGGAGCCGCTTGAGGCGATGTCGCTCTCACATCGCCAGCAAGCGTATCAAGGGCATGCTTTTCAAGGACATGAATATCAAGCACCAGCATATCCAAACAGTCGGGGACAGTGGCAGCACCAAGAGCGCCATGATGAAGCCTTAAGCCTACCCGACATAAGAACACCGAAAGGTACAACAAAGCAGAGGAGCAATGGTATGGATGAGCGGCAGATAAACGATTTGGAGCGCTCCGTTGGAGAGCAATTAGAAGATCGCTGGCAAAAGCCGACAGCGCAATCGCTTGGCCATGTTGGAGCAGATCCTTTGCTAAGGGGCTTAGGCCTCGATCTACCCTTCCGTGATAGCGAAGAGCAGCAAGCGTTTCTAGAGGAAGCGGGGCAAACACTGCGCGCGACCATAGATGGACTGCGTGTGTTGCAACAGTCACAGAACGATAGTAAGTACCCGCTCCGAGACCGTCGTTTACAGCCGATAGAAGACAATCCTCTCCGGCTAGGTCAGTCCTATGACGAGACCGCTGAAACCCTATTTTCTGCCCAGCGTAGTCCTGTGCATTTATCAGCACCTGAGGCAGTAGCAGAGTGTTTACGGCACCAAGGCCAACATCAAGCTGCTGTTGAAGAAGCGATTGGTCATGCGTTGGGCGCCATACTGGATGCGTTCTCGCCGGAAGCGCTGCTCAAGCGTTTCCATGCTTATCGTGGTGCTGGTAATCGCATTGAAGACGAAGGTGGCTGGGCGTGGGAGATGTACCACTACTACTACCGCGAGCTTAACTCTGGTCGCCAACAAGGCTTTCAAAAACTGTTTTGGGAAGTCTTTGAACAAGCTTACGACCAATCGGTGCGTCGTCAACAGCGGGAGGAGGCATGAACGTGCGGAGCATAAGCGTACGGAACATGGCTCGGGTTGTTTGGCTGCTTTGCATTATGTCGCTGTTGGCAGGTTGTGCCTCAACTCGTGAAGCCACGGGCAAGGCGTGGCAGGTCATGCGGGACCCCTCAATTCCCGTCGGCTACCCCGAAGATCGGCCCACGACAGTTGATCTAAGCATGATTGCTGAGCCAAACGTCAACCCCAATGTGGATGGCGAAGGAACGCCGCTACGCTTTCAGGTGCTGCAGTTAAAAGATGACTCCATGTTGATGGCGGCCGACCTGGGCCAGTTGAGTCGTGATTTGGAGGAAGCGCTAGGTACTAATTACCTCACCCATGATGACTTTACGCTGCTGCCTGGGCAGTGGAAGTTTTATGAGCCGTTCGACATCGATGAGGAGACCCGTTACATCGGGCTAATTGCCTTTTACGCAACCCCCAACGAAGCCGAATGGAAAAAGGTCGTGAAGGTGAAGAGCAGTGGCGAACACTACCATCTGCTAGTGCACCTTCGGGATAGCGAAGTAGAACTAAGGAAGGAAGAGTAATGGCCAGCCGAAATCGTGTGGTCTGGAGCGAAGGGCTATTTATTAAGCCTCAGCATTTCCAGCAACAGCAGCGCAGTTTAGAAGGGCTGATAGATGCACGGCTAAAGGGCATTAGCCATTACCTTTATGGTTTTCATACGCTGGAGTTGAATAGTGAGTTCCTCAGCTTCGGGCGTATTGCCATCAGTCGTGCCAGCGGTGTTATGCCAGATGGCGTCGCTTTCCAACTACCGGCTGATGATGTTGAGCCTAGCCCGCTAGAAATTAGTGACGCCAGCATTACCAACCAGGTGGTCTACTTAGGCCTGCCGTTGGCAACCGACGGTGTGGGCGAGGTGCGCTGGCCTGGAGACGATCTACCAGCCCGTTATCGCCTATCCTCGCGCAGCGTACGCGACCTTCACTCTCGCGATGGAGCTACGGCGGAGCTAGAGGTAGCCCGGGTTTCTCCACGTTTGCTACTTGAGAGCGATGACCGCAGCGGCTATGCCTGCCTATCGGTAGCACGGATTATCGAGCGCCGCCCGGATGGCAGCTTAGTACTCGATGAGCAATTTTTGCCCACCTTGCTCAATGTTCAGGCGGCCCCAGGATTACAGCGGTTTGTAGGCGAGATGGCCGGTTTAATGCGGGAGCGGGCGCGCAATATTGCCCAGCGACTTTCGACACCTCATCAAGCAGGCGTTGCTAATGTTGCCGACTTCATGCTGCTGCAACTGCTTAATCGTGCCCAGCCGCGTTTTCAACACCTGGCACGCCTGGGCCAGCTCCACCCTGAGCGGCTTTACGACACCATGCACGAAGTGGCCTGTGAGTTGGTGACCTTCACCGACGAGTCGCGGTTACCGCCAGAATGTCCGGCCTATGATCACGATCATCCTGAGCGGGCTTTCCGGCCATTGATGAAAATGCTACGCCAGGCGCTTTCCACCGTTCTAGAGCCTCGAGCTGTCGCCATTCAGCTACAGACGCGCCGTTTTGGTCTGCTGGTGGCTCCCCTTACTGACGTTAGTCTCATCGAATCGGCCGAGTTCATTCTGGCGGTTCGTGCCGACATGCCGAACGAGCGCTTGCGTAAACTCTTTTTGCAACAAACCAAAGTGGCCAGCGTCGAGCGTATTCGCGACCTCATCAGCCTACAGCTACCCGGTGTGCTGCTTGAACCTTTGCCGGTCGCGCCTCGCGAGCTGCCCTATCACGCCGGCTATACCTATTTCCAACTGGATCGCCAGAGTGAAGCGTGGGGAATGCTCAACGGGGCCAGTGGGTTTGCCTTCCATGTCGCCGGTGAATTTCCAGGGCTGGAAATGCAGTTCTGGGCCATCAGGAGTTAAGCCATGCAACATCTCGCAACCAATGATCAACGCTTTGTCCGGCCGCGTGGCGCGCGCGACAAAATTCGCCATGAAGACCTGATTAATGAGCGTGGCCTGGATCATCTAATACATAGCCATGCTGAGCAGCTTGATGCCGATGAGGACTACTGGTTTCGTCTGCGTGGGCACAATCTAAACCCATTGGTGGATGCCGCCAGCAGCCTGCTGGGCATGGTGGTACGCGTGCGTCAGCTCGACAGCGCGGGTGATGTTGAGCGCCTTTATCGCCAAGTAGTGGATGAGATTGCCGCTATAGAAATCGAGCTGACTGAGCAGGGTTATGACCGAGCCACACTGCTCGCTTACCGCTACGTTCTTTGTTCTTTCATCGACGAAGCCGTCATGGGAATGCCCTGGGGGCGGCAGAGCAAATGGGCGGAGCACTCGCTGTTAACACGCTTTCATAATGAAACCTGGGGTGGTGAAAAAGTCTTTTCTATCCTCTCGCGCTTACAGCAAGAGCCTCAGCGCTACCGCGATATGTTGGCGTTTATCTATCTCTGCCTTTGCCTTGGTTTTGAAGGCCGTTATCGAGTCGCCTCTCACGGGCGCGACGAGTATGAACAGATAGTGCGTGCACTGGGTGACCAATTGGCCACGCTTGACCAGCCACCTGAAGAAGCGCTGACCCAACCGTTGCGTAATGTAGTGAAAGGGCGGCAAAGCCTGCGAAGCGGATTTCCTATATGGGGCATCTTCACCCTGTTTGGGATAGCCATGGTGGCGCTCTATTTGGGTCTGTCGTGGTCGCTTGACCAACAAGCCGAACAGATCACCTCGCTTCTTAACCAAATTTACCGTTAGGAGACCCCATGCTCAGGGTAGAGCTACCAGCGCTTATTGGCCGTCTGAATACGATTGCTCGCCAAGGCCTCGAACAGGCCGCTGTACTGTGTGCACAACAACAGGCACCTGAAGTCACGGCCGCGCACCTGTTGCAAGCGTTGCTTGACCAACCGCTATGCGATGTTCGCTGCCTGTGCGAAACATTCGATATCGATGTTGCAGAGTTACGTGCTCAGCTTGCTGAAGAGACGCGACCACCCCGGGATCTAGATATACAGACCCCCAGTTTTTCGCCCCTATTGGTGGAACTGCTCCAGGATGCTTGGCTGTTGGCCACCACGGAGTACCAGCATAGCGAACTGCGCAGTGGGGCGGTGTTAACGGCCTTGCTGCATAACGTCGATCGTTATCTGGGCGTAGGCTCTGTTCGGCTGCTGGCAGACATCAATCGCGAAAACTTACGCCGTCACTTGGAACGTCTTACGGCCGACTCAGCCGAAGCGCCTAGGGATGGTGCCGACGCTAAACAGCGCCAGGCTGCCCATCCTACTGGCGATGACAGCGCCATTGCCCGTTTTGCTACCTCGCTGACCGAACAGGCGCGTAATGGTGAGCTTGACCCC
>TARA_R110000850_G_scaffold93339_3_pt1 | contig 11617 bp, 3 predicted proteins | sample TARA_R110000850 | Tara Oceans TARA_R110000850 (sample SAMEA4397586) | marine metagenome | biome: Polar Biome; feature: [SRF] surface water layer (ENVO:00010504); material: water (ENVO:00002006), including particulate matter (ENVO:01000060) such as... | depth 5 m | reverse complement strand
TTTATTAATTTTATTATATATTATATTATGGCAAAAACAACAAAAAAAGCTTACGCAGGAGATCCTGGCGATGAGCATGTAGAAAAAGTAGCAACACCGGTTATGGAAACTCCAAAACCAAAAACAAAAGTTGAACCTAAAAAACCAACTTGGGAAATAAAAGATAGATTATACAATTTAAAAGGTGGGAAAAAACCTCTGTCTAGATCAATAAAAGCAGCTAATGTTTATTACTTTGATGAAGAGAAAGGTTATGAAAGAGAACTTAAATATTGTCAAAATCAAAAAACACCATTTGTAGATGAAATGCAAGGTGACCAAAGATTAGAACACATTATATTTAGAGCTGGAACTTTATTTGTTCCAAAAGAAAAAACAGTTTTACAAAAACTATTATCTCTATACCACCCAGATAAAGATAAAATATATTACGAATACAAGCCAGTTCAAGAAGCTGCTGAAGATATTGAAATATTAGAACTTGAAGCTGATGCAATTATTGCAGCTAGAGATATAGATATAGATATGGCAGAAGCAATTATGCGTGTTGAGAAAGGTTCTGAGGTGTCTAAGATGAGTTCTAAGGAGCTTAAAAGAGATTTGTTACTATTTGCTAGAAACAATCCTATTTTATTCTTAGAATTGTTAAATGATGACAATGTTGTTCTTAGAAACTTTGGTATAAAAGCTACAGAAATGGGTATACTTAAATTATCTTCTGATAATAGAACTTTTACATGGGGTTCTAATAATAGAAAACTATTAAACGTACCATTTGATGAGCATCCGTATTCAGCTTTAGCCGCTTGGTTTAAAACTGATGAAGGTATGGAGATCTATTCAAATATAGAAAAACAATTACAATAATCAAACTGTAGGAGCGGTCGCTCTACGGGGCGACTGCAAACTACAATAAAAAAATATGGTAAATATAGACACAGTATATCAAACAGTGTTAGCACTTGCTAACAAAGAACAAAGAGGTTATATAACGCCACAAGAATTTAACTTGTTTGCCGCTCAAGCACAGATGAGTATTTTTGAACAATATTTTTACGACTTAAGCCAGTTTTTAAGAGCACCTGGTAACAACACTTCACACGCTGATATGGTTGATTTGTTAGAAGAAAAAATAAGTTTATTTGAAAAAACAGGCGTGCCAGTTGCCGGTGGAACTGTTTTACCAGCCAACTTATACAAGCTGCAACAAATTTTGTGGAAAGAGTCTGGTCAAGGTAATAACAATCAAACATACAACGTTGAACCAGTTGATCAAAAAACATATAGTGAAATGAGAGGGATTAGTCTCATTAAGCCTACCGATAAAAGACTAGTGTATATTAGAAACAACAACGGCATATCTGTTGTAGGTAAACAACAAAAAACAAGTAGCGTAACGTGTAATTATATTAAAGCACCTGAAAAACCTAATTGGACTTATGTTGTTGTTGAAGAACAAGCTTTATATAATGCTAATGCAATTAACCACCAACATTTTGAACTGCATCTTTCCGAACAAACAGAGCTTGTTACAAGGATCTTAGGTTTAGCTGGTATAACTTTAAAAGATCAAAGCCTTTATCAAATAGCTTCTGCAGAAGACTCAAAACAAATACAACAACAAAAAAGATAAAAAATGCCTAATTATACAGTAAATCAAAATAGAATTCAAAAAGATTATTACGAGGGAAATAGTTATGGTGATTATCAGTTTACATCTCTTCAAGATATTATAAATCAATTTTTAGTAGTTTATGTTGGTGAAGGTAAGATAATAAACAAAGTAAGTAAAACAGATGTTGCTTTTCACGCTCAAAGAGCTTTGCAAGAGTTATCGTTCGATACTTTTAAATCTGTTAAGGCCCAGGAAATAATTTTACCACCATCTCTTCAGATGATACTTCCACATGACTATATAAACTACACAAATTTATCTTGGTCAGATGCTTCTGGTGTACAACACACTATTTATCCAACAAATAAAACTTCAAACCCTTTTAGTATCAATCAAGATGAAAATGGTAATTATGATTTTGGTGGTAACTCTGGTGGTTTTTCAAACTTTAATAATAATCTTTTTTCAACTTCACTTGATGCAACAACTGATTGGGTTGCTACTAGAGCAAAAGTAAACCCAGGGCAAAACCCTCCGGGTTCAGGTAATCCAGAACCAACAAATCCTAACGGAGCAACTACAACAGATTTTTTCAACTCTTCCTCCTCAACATTACTTGCTAGAATCCACAAAGAAACTTTTACTAACAATCAAGGTACTCTTTTTACTTTTGGTAGACATTATAGTTGTTGGCAAGCGGTTGATGTTAACGATATAGACGAAATAAACTTATCAGGTCTTGGAAATGCACCAGCGAATACAACAGGAGCTAGCGGTGCAATTGTTAGACTTGGTATTAGTAGTACACCTGGTGATATTGTAACTCACCCTCATAAAAATAGAGGCCCTAGTTTAAATGGGCAGACTTATGGTATTGCAACTAAAGGACCAAATTTTATACCTTATGATGGTAGTTCAGATGGTAAAGCTTATATGCAATGGACTGGTGGTACAGTGCTAGATAATAGAGTACAATCTATGAGTGGTATAGATGTTAGTGGCTACAACGAAGTGTTTGTTTTGGTAACAATGTTTGTTCCTGGTAATCTTTCTGGCATGGCAAACGCTTCTAATGTAAAATTAAGATTAGACAATGTTATGTTAAGCTGGGAAGGTAGTTTTAATAACTTACAACAAAGCCCTGAGTCTACAACTTGGAAAAACTACAAAGCTGCTAATACATCAACAAGCGAAAATAAAGAGTATGATTCTCAAAACCGTGACTTATCTGTTGGTCAAAGATATGGTTTAGATCCACAACACTCTCAATCAAACGGATCTTTTTATATAGACAACTTAAAAGGTTTAATACACTTTAGCTCTAACATTTCAGGAAAAACTGTGATCTTAAAATATATAAGTGATAGTCTAGGTACTGACAATGAAATGCAGGTGCACAAACTAGCTCAAGAGGCTTTGTACAAACATATAATGTATTCTGTGTTATCTACAAAATCAGGTGTGCCAGAATATGTAGTTAGAAGATATAAGCAAGAAAAGTTTGCTTCTACAAGACAAGCAAAACTACGACTATCAAATATCAAGTTAGAAGAAATAACACAAATACTTAGAGGTAAATCTAAGTTGATAAAACACTAATATATGCCAGAGATTAAAAACACTTTTACTCAAGGTAGAATGAATAAAGACCTTGATGAAAGAATTATTCCTAATGGAGAGTATAGAGATGCCTTAAATATTAAGGTGAATTCTTCTGACGATGCTAGCGTTGGTACTGTTCAAAATATACTAGGTAATAAAGGAGTAGATTTAAATGGTATTGTGCCATCAGACTATTTGTGTATAGCAACTATTGCTGATGAAAAAACAAACAAACTTTATTGGTTTGTAACAAAAGAATTAATTCCAATACACGCTATATTACAATACGATTTAAATGCACCTAAATATGATGCGGTAAAAGTTGTTTTGTTAGATAAAAATAACTCTGCTTTAAAATTTACTAGAAACATTATTACAGGTATTAATATTATTGATAATCTATTGTTTTGGACAGATAATAATAGTGAACCTAAAAAAATAAATATAGACGACTGTATAAAAGGTAGTGTAACAATGGACTTAGATACAGCGCCACAAACAGTTTTAGTAGATAGTGAAGGTGTTAAAACTTTTATTGAAATTGAAGAAAAGCATATTACTGTTATAAAAAAAGCACCTAGACTAGCTCCGTTTACAACTATCATTCCTAACTACAACTTAGAAAAAGAAACTCCTCTTTTTGAAAAAGTTTTCCCAAGATTTTCTTATAGATACAAATACAAAGACGGAGAGTATTCTTCTTTTGGTCCTTTTACTGACGTAATATTTAAACCTATATATAAAGAAAATATAAATATAGACAATGCTTATTCTCTTGAAGAGGGAAATAATACTGGTATGACCAACAATATTAAAGCTATTTTATTTTCAAAATATAACTACGAGAACACACCAGATGATGTTGTACAAATAGAGTTGCTTTATAAAGAAGAAGGATCTTCTACTGTTTTTTCTGTTAAAAAAATAAACAACGATGATTACGCTTGGACTCAAAATAGTTTTACTTTAGAATCAAAAAATATATTTGCTGCTATTCCAGAAAACCAACTACTAAGACCTTGGGACAACGTTCCTTTAAAAGCATTATCACAAGAGGTTACTGGTAATAGAATTGTTTATGGTAACTATACTCAAGGTAGAAATTTAATTACTAGCGATAGTTCTAAAGCAGTTCCAATTATTACCGCTAGTTATGAGCAAAGAAACTTAAATTATTTTCCAGCAAACAGTGATATTAACTTAGGTGGAGTAAAATCTTTAAAGTCAAAAAGAGAGTATAGTGTAGGTTATGTTTGGGGTGATAAATACGGTAGAGAAACTCCTGTTTTAGACAACATAAAAAATGTTTCTATTCCTTGGTTTGATTCAGAAATAAACTTAACAGCAAGTAATTCTACTTCTTTACAAGTTAATCTTATTGGTAATAAACCTTATTGGGCTGATTATTATAAGTTTTATGTTAAAGAAAAGTCTGGCGAATATTACAATTTATTAATGGAGAAAGCTTACTTTACAGAAAAAGTAAATATTTTTGATAAAGATGAAGAGCGTATTTGGTTAGGTTTTATATCAGCAGATAGAAACAAAGTATTAGAAGACGGTTACATAACTCTTAAAAAGAAAATTGGAGGTAACCAAAGACAAGTAGCTTTAGATAATAAGTTTAAAATACTAGATATACAAAACGAAGCTCCAGATGCTATAAAATACAAGTATGTAGATCTTGGTACTGTTACACAAACAACATTATCTGGTTCAGGTGTTTTACAAACTATATTTAGTGACGCAGATAATAGACCTGATGATCAAATAGATATGCTTTATATACACAGGTCTGAGTGGGTTAATAGCGTTGGAGGTTCTTTGCAGCAAAAAAACGACAATGCAGAGATGTGGGTTGATGCTGTTTTATATGCTTCTTGGAAAGACAATGTTACTGGTCAACACTCTGAAAGATATAAAATAATATCTTCTGTGTTTAATGGCAATGAATACATGTTAAAGTTAGATAGAGTGATAAGTAAAACAGACGCAGACATTGCTAAAAATGAATCTGATGGAACATTATTAGGTGATAACTTACAATTTACAATAGAAAAAAGAGAAGAAGTTGAAGCTGAAGAGTTTGCTGGTAAGTTTTTTGTGCAGATTAGTTCTTTATCGACAGTGCAAAGTTCACCAGAAATTATTTCTTTAGAAAATTTTCAGGTTACAAGTGATGCTAATACTTTTTGGTTTTATGATGACGCAACAACACCTGTTTTTGGACCAGGTACAACAACACCTTCTCCAGAGCCAGCAACTGTAGCTAGTGTAACTACGATGAGTATAACTGATTATACAAATACACCAGAAGAGTGGGCAGAATTAGCACAGGAGGCATTTGGTGATAGCGGTAAAGGTTTTTTTATAGACAATCTTTTTATGGCTGCAGGGCAAATGTCAAGCTCTAACTACGCAAAAAGTACTGGACGTACGTGGACAGGTAGAAGTGACATGCACGCTCCAACTCCTTTGTGGGGTAAGTTGTTAACTACTGATGATACTGCAAGCACAATCAACCCACCAGAACGTCCATACGGTTGGGGATTATTTCCTGCTGAGCAAGATGGAGAACAAACAAACGTGCCTCTTGTTGATTATATATTTGATAACAATGAAGATTCAAAATCTGGAACATCATGGCCTTCAGGCATGTGGAGTCAAGGGCAATTTTTAACTACTCAATCTATACCACATATTCCACGAACAGTTCAAAGTATGGAAGGTATTTTTACTACTAGTTCAAAGCATTATTTAGGTTCACCTTTTCCTGGTGATAATGGTTATAGAAGATGGAGAAAAGAAGGTAGTGTATCATATAATGCTTTGCCATTTCGCGGTTATTGGAATAATTTTACTCCAGAACAAACTTATGGCGATGAATCTGGTGTTCACTATGTGCAAGTTTCATTTTTAGCTCCAGGAGAAAATCTTCACGATGGTAACTTTGACGGCTTACAAGACGACTGCCGTAAGTGGGGAGAGGGAAGTATTGGAAATTATTTACAAGCTATATGGGGCGGTGGAATTTTTGCTGGTGGAGCTTCTGGTGGCTCTCCAAATTTTGATTTAGATGACTATTTAGATGATCCAGACAGTTTGAACTCATTAGTTGTTGAAATGGAAGGTAATTACGATCCTGTTACTAACGCTCCTCTTGAAGATGCTCCAGCTCCTGGCATTGGTTATGGTTACGACACGAGCCAAGATTATGTAGATAAACACAATAATCAATGGAATCCTTATTGGAAAAATGATCCAGATGGTAAAATTAAAGCATTTATCGATAACATATCTGCAGGTAGTACATTTGTGTTTCCAACAGCACCAGATGAAAAGTTTACAATACTAGCAAACCCTATAGTTAAACATGTATACAATCACACTGTTTGGAACAGGGATTATAGATACAACGGTGTTGATGATTATACAGAACTTACAGGCGCTCAAAGTGTAAGTAATAGAGTTTTAAAATGGGCTAATAATACAAGTGGAAGTGGAGGTCAGCAATCTAGTATGACTAATCTTCAAAACGCTATTTTCAACTTTGGTAAAGCAGACAATAGAAGAGTTGTTTATATATTTCCTGTAGACAAAAACCCTTTAGCTGTTGGAGGTATAACTGATGCAAACTTTAATACAGAATTAGATTTAAATATTAAATTTGTATCAAACGATAGTAGCACTGTGCTAAGTCAAATAATGACAGAACCCGCTATTTGGGAAACAGAACCTAAAGAAAGTGAAGGTTTAGATATTTATTATGAAGTTAGTCAAGCATATCCTACTGTTTTAACAAATAAAACAAACGTAGAGTTTGCGCCAGTAGGTTGTTACGTAGAAATATCTGCAGGTAGCGCTAGAAATGGACAGTTTATTATAGAAAATAAAATGAGGTTAGCAGAGTGGATAGATGAAAACACTTTTAAAATAGCCACTAAAGAAATAAATAAAGGTTTTAATACTTATGAAAGTGATGGTTCAACTTTAGTAAATTATGAAGATGCTTTAGTTAAATTCTACAGAAGAGATGGTAGTTACACAACTGCCAAAATTACAGGACAACCTGGCGTTGCAAATGTTACTGAATTTGAAAATGTTGATGAAGATGGTGTGGGGTATGGATCGTATGAACTACTTACATCAGATTACTATAATACTTTTACCATACAAGAAATAGATCCTTCTTTAGGTACTGGATTAAGTTATTACAATTGTTTTAGCTTTGGTAACGGTATTGAGTCTAATAGAATTAGAGATGATTTTAATTCTCCTACTATTAAAAACGGTGTTAAAGCTTCTATAGTTTTAGAATCAGATTATAAAGAAGAAAAAAGAAAATCAGGTTTAATATTTTCAGGTATTTATAACTCAAACTCTGGTGTTAATAATTTAAATCAGTTTATAATGGCTGATAACATAACTAAAGATTTAAACCCAACGTATGGTAGTATACAAAAATTATTTCAAAGAAGAATAAGTCTAGTTGCTCTTTGTGAAGATAAAGTTGTTAGTATAACATCTAACAAAGATGCTTTGTTTAATGCTGATGGAAACGCTCAGCTAGTATCTACAAACGCTGTTTTAGGTGACGCAACTCCTTTTGTTGGTGATTTTGGTATATCTAAAAACCCAGAGTCATTTGCTAAAGAAAGCTATAGAGCTTACTTTGCAGACAAACAAAGAGGTGCTGTTTTAAGATTATCTATGGACGGTTTAACTCCTATATCTGATTCTGGCATGAGTGATTATTTTAGAGATAATTTAAAGCTTTCAGGTCAAATAGTTGGTAGCTACGATGCTTACAGTAGAGACTACAACTTATCATTAAAGTCTCAAATAGCTTCAGAAAACTTTATATCTAACGCTTTTCTTGATGACGGAAACAATTTAATTGAAGACACACCTGTTGGGTCTATTGATTTAGTAAGAAATGGTAATGTAAACAACTCTACACCTTTGATTCAACCAGCTGAAAACCTAACAGTAAATCAAGGTTTTGGCGAGTTAAATAACAGGTACTTGAATTTTAAAGTAGATATTACAAACCATGACGAAATACTAGCGGGTAGCTTAGCACCTTCTTCTGAAAACACTACCTTAACACAACAAACTTTTAAAACATTTTCAAACAGTACTATAACTGTTAATCAAATGGGCTTACATGGAGGCTCAAACTCAGGAAATCCATTTACAGCTACTGGTAGTGGTTATGGAGGTTCAGATAAAAAGTATAGAGCTTTAAGAACTTATACATCAACTTTTGTTACAGAAAACAATGCTGGTAACGTAGTTTGGCCAAGTACATCAGCAGGCATATATTCCTCAAATAGTGGTTTGTGGTATACAGGTTTAGACCCATCAAACCCAAACGTAGCTGTAGGGCCAAGTGGAGATATTTTTTGGAACTCAGTAAGCGACGGTTATTTTGCACAAGGTGCTATTGCTAATGAAGCTCCTTTTGGAGTAACCTCTTCGCACAGAAACCCTTGGTTTAACACGACTAGTAGTCCTAATAGTGGTAGAGGAATATGCTTTGACAAAACAGACTCAACTCAATATTTAATACTTCCTGGTGATAAAGTAAATTCAAATGACGTAACAACTCCACCACCTGTTTTAGCTAAATATACAAACGCAGTGCCAACAACAATATTTAATGGTGAAGAAATTAGAATATTGTTTAACGCTAGAGGTTTGTCATATGTAACTCCTAACTCACCACAAACAGGAAGTTCTAGTGATCATCATCGTTATGCTACAATACATCTTTACGATGGCGCGATAGCTTTAACAGATTCTGTAATTATGGATCCTGCTAATTTACAAGGATCAATAACTCAAGGTTACGCTGATTATGACTACGTGCCAATTATACAATCATCACAAGGAACTTCCGATGAGTGTAGGATAGGTTTTCAAACTACAGTAGACGTAGACTTTCCACCGTTAGAACACAATACGGTTAGAGCTCATGATGTTTCTTTTAAATTTACTAACGGCACTGATGAAAGTGAAGCTATTATTGTTCAAGATCTTAGAGTTCATATAAGATTTGCAGATGTTGATGGCAACCAAGTAGATGAGCTATATGGTTCAGTTGAAAGCTTTGCAATGCAAAAACGATATTATATGTCTGATGTTGATACTTTTTCCATGGTTACTAGTAGTAATGGAGATTTTGTACCACAAGAAGATATTGGTGCTTGGGCAGAAGTTAATAGAATAGGTTTTGATAATTGGGTGGTGCAAGATGAAATAGGACCAATTGATGAAGAAGGTTTTGCACCAAATAGTTTAATTGATTTTGGAAATGATTATATTGCCGTGCCAACAAACATTACTCAACTTTTCTCACAGAATAATGTGTTGATGAGTAACGTTGTACCAACATTTTTAATGCCTCCAGATCCTTCTGGTACAAACGGTGTTGTTGCTTATAATGATTATGTTACAGGAACGGAAACTGTTAACGATAAATTTGCTTGGGTAGGAGACGGTAACAACCACAATTACTTAGTGCAAAGTTTCACCGCAACTGTTGGTGAAAAATATGCAATAGCTTTAACAAAACCATCTAGTCCAACAGGTGATGCACCAACGTTAGAAAGTTATAACCTTCCATTTGTACTAACTCAAGTTCATTTTGATTTTGAGCCTGATCAACCTTTAATTGATGCTTATCTATGTATATTTGATGGTGACGATAGTATAAGTGAACTAAAAATTAAACTTCCTAGTAATGCTAGTTTTGAAATAGAAAGTATCAACATGATAAAGGTCACAGATATTTGGTCTGGCGGTGCTGCTAATGAATGGAATTTTAATATTGGAACACAAGGTAATCCAAGCCCAGAAACTTCTTTTGACACTCCTAAACTTTACGCAACTGATTCTGACGGTATACATTTCCACAACACCTTTGGAGGATATCTCAGTGCTTTTCAGCAACAACTAAACTTGGAAGACCCTCAAAGTATAAATAATCTTGGCAATGGTGGTTTAAAACTTTCTTTTACAGCTTCAAACGTTGCTCAAGGAGCTTTAAGTTTTTTCCTAATAGATGGCAATGGTGCTGGTCAATGGGGAGATAACATTGTGGATAGAAATGGTTTATATGAAATAGATTTAAACCTAGACGCTGGTGTTTATGATGTGGAGATAGATGGTACAGTGACACATCAAACACAAGATGTTTCAAACCACGGCACAAGTCAAACAAATATTTTAAACTTTTTTGACTCTTCTGGTTTTGTTGGAGATATTGATAATATTAAACTAACAAACTTACAAGCAACGTACTCTGGTGGAAGCGCTAATAGTTTTACTTTTTCTGGTCCTCTTGGTTGGGATCCAGTTCTTGATAATTACATAACGTTTTACATGGATAATAATGGTGATGGAGCAATACAGTTTAATGATTGCCCAGGTGTACAGCCAACTTCCCCTGTAAGTTTTTATCAACTACAACAAGAGTTAGGACAAGATACAGCGATTGGTGAAAAATATAAAGTAAGATTTAATCATGATTTTACAACAGGTGGTGTAAATGGTTACTATTACAATTCAAATGGGCAAGGGTTTATAATAGGTAATGGAGCTATAACTGGTACAGATACTTACAACGTTATACACACTATAGGAGATCATGTCAACCCAAACCCAAGTGTTTATTTAACAAACACCCTTGTTATATATTCTAACAGCGGTGGTCCTAACTCAAGCACAAACGGGTTTATAGATAACATTTTGTTTAGACAAGAGTTTACAACTGGTAATGAAGAAACAATTTCGTTTAGCGAAGATGTTAGAGGTTGGACTAGTTTTAAATCTTTTTTACCAGAACAAGGCGTTAGTATATCAAGTTCTTATTTTACATTTAATACGGGTCAAATATACGAGCACAATATTAAAACTTACGTTGATATTAACGACGTAACACATGATCACCCTAGAAATGAGTTTTACGGCGTGCCTTATTTCTCATCTATAACAGCGGTTTTAAACTCGGAGCCTTCTATTATAAAATCTTTTAACACGTTAAATTATGAAGGTAGTCAATCTAATGTGGTTAAAGGAGATCAATATGTAAGAAGTGGAAATACTTACAGCACGGTTAAAAATTATAATATTTTACCAAAAAAAGGTTGGAGTGTTGAATATATTCAAACAAACAAACAAGAAGGTAGTTTAAAAGAGTTTATAGAAAAAGAAGGTAAATGGTTTAATTACGTAAAAGGCAGCAGCGATCCATTAACACCAGACACAAGTGATTTAAGTTTTCAAGGTTTAGGTACAATTAATAAAGTAGATTAATAATGAAAAAACTAATACAAAAAGTAACAGTAGATCAGTCTAACTTGGTTGCGGCAGGGCAAACCAGAGAGATTTTTGTTT
>TARA_R110000850_G_scaffold5346_1_pt1 | contig 11626 bp, 9 predicted proteins | sample TARA_R110000850 | Tara Oceans TARA_R110000850 (sample SAMEA4397586) | marine metagenome | biome: Polar Biome; feature: [SRF] surface water layer (ENVO:00010504); material: water (ENVO:00002006), including particulate matter (ENVO:01000060) such as... | depth 5 m | reverse complement strand
GGCCAGCAGGCTCGCCCTGGCCGAGTCGGCAAGCGCCTGGTTGCGCCCCCAGAAGTCCAGCTGGTAACGGGCGGTAAGAGTGGCCCCGTAGGAGGCGCTGGCGCCACTGTCATTGCCGCTGCGACCGAGATCCAGACCGGCTTCGGCCTGGGGCAGCAGCGTGGCCCGTGCCTGACGCAATTGTGCCTCGGCCTGCAACAGACGGCTGGCCGCCGCTGCCAGGTCAAGGTTGCCGGCTTCGGCGCGGGCGAGCAGCGTGTCCAGCGCCGGGCTATCGTATTGCTGCCACCAGCGGCGCTCCGGCCACCGGGTCAGCTCCGGCACCTGGCTCCAATGCGCCGGTGCCACCACCGCGCTGTCCGGCAACGGTGTGGTGAGGCTGCAGCCCGAGAGCAACAGCGACAGCATGAGCAGGTATCTGTTAGTCAGCACTGAGAGCCACCACGGGGTCGAGATTGGCCGCCTTGTGAGCAGGCATGTAACCGAAGATCAGGCCGGTCGCGAAGGCGCAGCCAAAGGCCAGGAGTACCGGTCCGGATGTGAATTCGATTGCTGTGCCGAACGCCTGAAGCCCGGCGGCAAAGGCCAGACCGAAGGCGACTCCGAGCAGGCCGCCGATAGCTGAGACCACCAGAGCCTCGACAATGAACTGCTGCAGGATGTGGCGCGTGCGTGCCCCCGTGGCGACGCGGATGCCGATCTCGCGCGTCCGCTCGGTGACATTGACCAGCATGATGTTCATGACGCCGATTCCGCCGACCAGTAGCGAGATCGCGGCGATCGAGCCCAGCAGCACGGTAAAGGTGTTCTGGGTGTCCGCCACGTTCTCCAGCAGGGAAGCCATGTTGCGTATCTGGAAGTCCTCGACGCCGCCGTGGGCGTGGAGCAGTGTCTGACGCAGGGCCTCCTGGGTAAGCTCGGCCTGGCTCAGGTCATCGATCATCACGGTGATGGAGTTCAGATGGCGCTGCCCTATAAGCCGCAGGCTGCCGGTATTCAGGGGCACGAACACCACATCATCCTGGTCCGCCCCCCAGGGGGTAGCGCCCTTCGGGGCCATCACGCCGATCACCTGAAAAGGGACGTTGTTGATCAGCACGTACTCGCCCAGTGGTGCTGCTGCTGGACCGAACAGATTGTCCGCGACTGTTCGGCCGAGCACGGCGACTGCGGCATAACGCTGGTTGTCCTGGGCGTCGAGAAAAACACCGCTGGCTACCGACCAGTCGCGTGCCAGGGGCAAAGCCGGGCTGGTCGCGGTGATCTGCGTCTGATAATCGGTATTGCCGGCGCGCAGGGTGGCTCTGCCACTCATCTCCGGTACGGCGGCAACCACGTTGTCCAGCTGGCCGGCGAGCTCCGCATCCAGCGGCGTCAGGGTGTTGGTCAGACCGTCCTGGGAGCGGCGCGTGTTGGGCGCGCCAGGCCTGACCAGCAGCAGGTTGGTGCCCAGCGAGCTGATCCGTTCGATGACCTCCTGGCGGGCCCCGTTGCCGACGGCCAGCATGACCACCACCGAAGCCACGCCGATAACGATGCCCAGGAGGGTCAGCACGGTGCGAAAAATGTTCGCGCGCAGGGCGCGTAGTGCCATGCGTACGGCTTCGCCGGTATCGGCCAGAGTGGAAGCCACGGCCGTATCCGAGGGTTCTGCCGTCGGTGCGGGGGCTGATTCACGCGCCTCGACAGGCGGCGTGCCGGGGCCGCTATCGGCAATGATCCGGCCGTCCCGGACCTCGATCAATCGCTGGGCGTGGCTGGCGACCTCCGCGTCGTGGGTAATGATGATGACCGTCTTGCCCTGGCGGTGCAGCTCGCTCAGAAGAGCAAGCACATCCTGGCCACTCTGACTGTCGAGTGCGCCGGTGGGTTCGTCGGCCAGGATGATGCGGGCGTCATTCATCAACGCCCGGGCGATGGAGACGCGTTGCTGCTGCCCGCCCGACAATTGACTGGGCTTGTTGCTCAGCCGTTCGCCCAGTCCCAGGTCGGTCAGCAGCATTCTGGCCCGCTGACGTCGCTGCGGGCGGGGCAGTCCGGCATAGACAGCAGGTACTTCGACATTCTCGGTCGCGCTCGCCGAAGCAATCAGGTGGTAGCTCTGGAAGATGAAGCCGAATGTCCGCTGGCGCAGCTGTGCCAGGTCGTCGCGCTCCAGACTCGCCACATCCCGTCCGTCCAGCAGATAGCGGCCGGTGCTCGGGCGATCCAGACAGCCGAGCAGATGCATCAGGGTCGACTTGCCCGAACCCGAGGCGCCCATGATGGCGACAAATTCGCCGCGGTGTATTTCCAGGTCAAGGTCATGCAATACCGTGGTGGCAAGCTCGCCGTTTCGGTAGGTTCGACTGATGCCTTGCAGGTGAATAAGGGGAGCGGTCATGGTCACATGGCCCGTCCGGGACCGCGACCGGGCGTGTCGGTCGGACCGCTGGTGATCACCAGCTCACCTTCACTCAGCCCTTCAAGCACCTGCGCCTGGACCCTGTTGCGTGTGCCGATCAGCACCTCGCGCGGCTCCGCCTCGCCCCGTTCGTTGAGTACCCGGACCCGGTAGCGTGTTCCGACGTGTGCCTTTGCTCCGTTATCCGTAGGGGCGGTCGATGCGGCAAGGGGCTGGCCGAGGGCGGCAATGGGTATGGTCAGCGCGTTCTCGGCGGCCTCGCGGACGAAAAATACCTGAGCGCTCATCTGTGGCAGGAGCTCGCCGTCACTGTTGTCCACGTCGAACAGCGCGTTGAACAGCACCACGTTATTGATCACCTCCGGGGTAGGAAGGATCTGCCGCAAGGTGCCTTCCCAGCGCCGCTCCGGCTGCCCCAGGGTGGAAAAATAGGCCGGCATGCCGACATCCAGACGGCTGATATCAGCTTCTGAGACCTGGGTGCGCACGGTCATGGTGGACAGGTCGGCGATCTGCACGACTACGGGCGCTGTCTGGTTGGCGTTCAGGGTTTGACCCTGGTTGGCCAACTGCTGCACGACGGTGCCCGCCATGGGCGCATGAATGCGGGTGTAGTCCAGGTCTGCCTGATCGCCACGCAGGGTGGATTCGGTCTGCCTGATCTGCGCCTTGATCGCGGCGATCTGCGCCTGGGCCGAACGCAGCGTGGCCTGCGCGCTCTCGACCGCCTCCCGGCTGGTCGCGTCCAGCGCTATCAGGCTTTCCTGTCGCTCGGACTGGAGGCGGGCGAGGGTGTGCTGGGCCTGGCGATCAGCCAGCTGCGCCCGCAGATTTTCCAGCTGGGCGGTGCTTGCCTCAACGCGGGCCAGGTACAGCGTCGGGTCGATCTCTGCCAGCAGCTGGCCCTGTTCCACCCGGTCACCGAGCTCCACATGCAGGCGCATGAGCTGGCCGGAAACCTGGGTGCCCACGTCCACGTACTCCAGGGGGCCCAGGGTCCCCAGTGCGGTGACGCTGTCTTCGATATCGCTGCGCTGCACTTCGGCGGTCAGGTAGTCATCGGAGCCGTTTTGCGGAGCCAGCCAGAGAAACCAGGCCAGGGCAGCGATGACCGTCAGACCCAGTGCCAGGGGCAGCAGGACGATGAATGAAAAACGAGCCATACCAGCTTGCATGAACCTGCCCTGTGTCGAATGTCTGCGGCAAGTCTACCGGTGCCAGCGTCAGGTCGGGCAGGAGAAAGGTAAAGACTCTGTAAAGAGGCGTATCAGTGATCGGCTACATCGTAAACGCGGCGATACTCCGGATTGCTCCTGAACAGCTGATCCCGTGCGCCGCTGCTGACCAGGCGCTGCAAGCCGGCATTGAAGGTGGACAACAATGCCTGCGCATCGGGATGCGCGCGCGGCACGATCAGATGCAGCGTCACATCGGCCAACGGCTCGGGGAGCGCGCGCACGTTGGGCAGCGTGAGTTTTGGCGGCACGGCCTGCCAGGCCAGTTCATCGGGATTGCTGACGACAACGTCCACGCGTCCCAGCTGCAGCATGGCATGACACTGCGCCATGCTGCGCGGGCGCACGAACACCAGCCGGTCGCTTTCTGCCCGAATCCAGCCGCTGACCTCATAGCCAGCCGGCAGGCAAAAGGTGGCGTTGCGCATTTCCTCGGGGCTACCGGTCTGCCAGGGGCTGTCACGGCGCACATAGAGCCGCAGGCTGAGCTGGTAGAGCGGTTCCGAAAAAAGGAAGTCAGCCGTGCGGCGCGGCGTGCTGAGATACGGGAAGGTGGCGTCATACCCCAGCCGCAGGGTTTCCTCGTAGCCGCGGGTCCAGGGTTTGAAATCGATGTCGATGGCCGTGCCGCTGGCGTCGAACGCCTGACGCACCAGTTCGGTCAGGACTCCGCCGCCCGCCAGGTCGCTGCCGGTGAAGGGTGGATACTCGTTGCCAGTGACCAGACTGAGCGCTTCTGCCGTCACCGGCTGCCCCAAGAGACAGGATGACGAGAAAACCAGAGCGCGAAACGCGGATTTCAGATCAGGCACGGTGGATATCCTTTCTACCGTTGGTATGAGCCGGCCGGAGCGACCTCAGACCGCTTTACCGGTCACAGAAGCTCGTTCAGACAATTCTATCCATGTTCCGTCAGGGTCGTATACGAAGGCAATACGGGCAGTGTTGCCAAGCGTTACCGGGGCCCGGCCGCTGACAGCGCCGGCCTGGATGGCCCGAGCGTAGGCGGCGTCGCAATCGAAGACCTGGAACGTCAGGTAGCGCAAACCCGTCGCCGCCAGGGGCGCCTCTGCAGCGGGGGGCTGACCGCTTTCTTCAAGCCGCAGCCGGGCACGGCCGCAGCGCAGCACACCCGGCGAGTCTTCGGTCAGTCCGAGGGCGTCCACATAGAAGGTGCGGCTCGAATTCGGACTGGTTACCGACAGACGTACCGTAAGCCCCTCGTTGCCTTCGTAGCCAACGGGTACACAGGTCACCCGGTTTCCATCGGGGTCGACGCTGGTGGTGGGCGAGTGGCACTCGGGGCTGGCAATGATCAGTTCGATCAAGGGGTTGCCCTCGGGTCTCGGTGCCAGAGGGTCCCGTGCGTCATTGATCTTCAATACGGCTTCATCGGCCTGGTAACGGTGCTGCAATACACCGCCCCCGAGTTTCAACGTGTGATCGAAAGACAGACCCAGGCCGCTGTAGAAAGCGCGCACGGCTTCGGCCTGATTGGTAAACAGACCGACATCGAAGAAATCCTTGGCAAAGGGCATGGTCGCAAACTCGCTGTTCAAAACACAGACGGTAGCTGATTTGCAGGCAGATTGAACCAAGCAATCAGCGGAGCAATTCAGCAAGATCGATGGGGGTGATACCCGGCACTGTCGGTCGCCTGGTACCGAGGATGAGCGCTTGCGTCCCGGCCAGTAACGGGCAGCGAGCCCTCTGGACTGCACCTGTCCGGAGCATTTGCCGACAGCGCGCGCTGTTAGCGTGCAAGCTGATGGCCGCATTGTGCCGTTTTGCAGTCTGCCCGACATGCCCGTTCACGGGTCTGTGCAACCATCCGCGACGGCGCGGTGAGTGATCGGTATTTGCATGAAAATGAAAGGCTTGGATATCTCCACAGGGCTCCGGGGGGTTGCCGGCTGTGGAGGTATCAGCCCGCCGGATGCCGCCAACTCAGATTATGGCACGCATTCTGCTTTGTTCCCTGCAGGCCCATGTTGTAGCGGCCGGCACTTACAGATCAAACGGGCAACGGCGTCCACCTCGGTATCGATATCTATCGGTCAGCAGGGGACGCCGTTTTTTTGTGTGTTTATTTCGGGGGACGGGATTATGGATGACAGCTTTTCCAACGATGGGCAGAACAAGCCGGCCAGCAATATCAAGCGCCGGGACTTTCTCAAATACTCCATAGCTGCGGTGGGCGGCGCGGCACTTCTGAGCTCCGTACCGCCAGGCATGCGATCCATGGCCTGGGCCGCCGGCAGCGACAAGCTGGAAACCACCAAGGCCAAGCTGGGGTTCATCGCCCTGACAGACGCGGCGCCCCTGTTCGTGGCCGACGAGAAGGGCTTTTTCAAGAAGCACGGGATGACCGATGTGGAGGTGCTCAAGCAGTCTTCCTGGGGTACCACCCGTGACAACCTGGTGCTGGGGTCGGCGAGCAACGGCATTGATGGTGCGCATATTCTGACCCCCATGCCCTACCTGATCAGCACCGGCGCCATGACCGCCAACAACATTCCCACACCGATGTATATCCTCGCGCGGCTGAATCTGGGCGGCCAGTGCATCTCTGTCGGCCAGGAATATATGGATCAGAAAGTGGGCCTTGATAGCGCACCCTTCAAGACGGCGCTGGAGGCCAAGAAGGCCAGCGGCAAGACCGTCAGCGCTGCAATGACCTTCCCGGGTGGCACCCATGACCTGTGGATTCGTTACTGGATGGCGGCGGGCGGTATAGACCCCAACAGTGATATCGCCACGATCGTGGTGCCGCCGGCGCAGATGGTCGCCAACATGAAGGTCGGCAGCATGGACACCTTCTGTGTCTGCGAACCCTGGAACGAGCAACTGATCAACCAGAAGATCGGTTATACCGCGCTCACCACCAGCGAGCTCTGGCACAACCATCCGGAGAAGGCTTTTGGCATGCGGGCTGACTGGGTCGATGCCCACCCCAATTCAACCCAGGCCCTGATCATGGCGGTGATGGAGGCGCAAATGTATTGCGAGGATCCGGCCAACCGTGAAGAGGTGGCGAAGATCTGCTCCAAGCGTCGCTGGATCAATGCGCCGTTCAATGATGTGGTCGAGCGCATGAAAGGCAATTTCGACTACGGCACTGGCCGCGTGGTAGAGAACAGCCCGCATCAGATGCGCTACTGGAAGGACAACGCCTCCTACCCCTACAAGAGCCATGACAAGTGGTTTTTGACCGAGGACATCCGTTGGGGGTATCTGCCGGCTGACCTGGACATGGACGCCTGGGTCGACAAGGTCAATCGCGAGGATCTCTGGCGCGCGGCTGCGACCACCCTGGGCGTTCCCGCTGCGCAGATTCCCACGTCCACTTCCCGTGGCGTGGAGACCTTCTTCGATGGCAAGACCTTCGACCCCGAGAACCCCCAGGCCTATCTCGACAGTCTGGCCATCAAGGCCATCCGGTCCTGAGACGCCCACCATTGAGCAGACGGAGAACGCCATGAACGCCAATGTGAAAATCGATCCGGTCAAGGCTACCGCCTTTCTTCCGGACCCGCGCCACGCCGCCCAGCCTCCGGCCTGGCTGGTGCGCAGCAGCCAGGTCTTTGCCCAGCGGGTACTGCCCCCGCTGGTCATCCTGTTGGCCGCGCTGTTGATCTGGGAACTGCTCTGCTCCATGGAGGGCGCGGCGTTGCCGCCGCCCACCCAGGTGGTCAGCGACACCTGGGAGCTGATCACCAATCCCTTCTACGACAACGGTGGCAACGATGTGGGCATGGCCTGGCAGATCCTCGCCAGTCTCGAGCGGGTTGCCTACGGCTACCTGCTGGCGGTGATAGCCGGTGTGGGGCTGGGTGTGCTGGTGGGGCAGTCAACCTGGGCCCTGCGTGGCCTGGATCCGGTATTCCAGGTGTTGCGGACGGTGCCGCCACTGGCCTGGCTGCCGATTTCCCTGGCGGGTTTCCAGGACAGCAACCCGTCGGCCATCTTCGTGATATTCATCACCGCGATCTGGCCGATCATCATCAATACCTCGGTGGGCATCCGCAACATACCCGAGGACTACCGCAATGTGGCCAGAGTCCTGCGTCTGAACGGCGCAGAATACTTCGCCAAGATCATGCTGCCGGCTGCCGCGCCCTATATCTTTTCCGGGTTGCGTATCGGTGTGGGTCTGTCCTGGCTGGCGATCGTTGCGGCTGAGATGCTGATCGGTGGTGTGGGCATCGGCTTCTTCATCTGGGATGCCTGGAATGCCTCATTGATCAGCGACATCATCCTCGCGTTGATCTACGTCGGCATCGTCGGCTTCATTCTCGACCGCCTGGTGGCCTGGGTGGGTCAACTGGTTACCCGCGGCACATCTGCCGGTTAAGGAGCAGCAATCATGAGCAAGGCTTATCTGACCATAGAAGGCATGTCGAAGACGTTCACCAAGGGGGCCGCATCAACCGAGGTGCTGACGGACATCAATCTCAAGGTCGATCGGGGTGAGTACATCTCGATCATCGGCCATTCCGGGTGCGGCAAGTCGACCGTGCTGAACATCGTTGCCGGGCTGATCGAGTCCAGCAGCGGCGTAGTGATCCTCGATGGCAAGGAAGTACGCGACCCGGGCCCGGATCGGAGCATGGTGTTCCAGAACCATTCTCTGCTGCCCTGGCTGACGGTGTATCAGAATGTCGCCATCGCGGTGAACAAGGTCTCGAAGAACAAGTCCGCCAGGGAGAAGGACGAGTGGATCCGCCACAACCTCGACATGGTGCACATGAGCCACGCGCTGGACAAACTGCCGAGCGAGATCTCCGGTGGCATGAAGCAGCGGGTGGGCATTGCCCGCGCCCTGGCGATCGAGCCCAAGGTACTGCTGCTGGATGAACCCTTCGGGGCGCTGGACGCGCTGACCCGTGCGCATCTGCAGGATGAGGTCATGCGTATTCAGGGCGAACTGAAAAATACCGTGCTGATGATCACCCACGATGTGGATGAGGCGGTGTTGCTCTCGGATCGCATCGTCATGATGACCAACGGCCCGCGGGCAACGATAGGAGAAATCCTGAATATCGACCTGCCCAAGCCCCGGGACCGCATCGAGATGACCGACGATCCGAAGTACAACCAGTATCGGCAGGCCGTGCTGCGCTTTCTGTACGAAAAGCAGAAAAAGGTGGCCGACGCCGCCTAGAGACCTCGGCAATCGCATCCCGCGTTCGGCTGATGCACTTGTGTATTCAACACTGCACGCGGGCTGATGCGATTGATGTTCCGATGGCCGTCAAAGCGCTTCCTGATACTCCGCTCTTGATGCCAGCCCGTCCCTGAGGTGCTCGATCAACTGGCGCACCTTGGGCGACAGATGCCGTTGCTGCGGATAGAGGGCCCAGACGGCGGTATGCGGTGGCTGGTGTTGCTCCAGTAGTGAGCGGAGTGTGCCGCCGCGCAGGTGTTCGCGCACATAATAATCCGGTAGCTGGCACAGACCGAAGCCGAGCAGAGCCGCCTCCAGTACAGCCTTGCCGCTATTGCAGCGCCAGTTGCCGTGCACCCTGATTGCGATTTCACGACCGTTCTGCTGAAAGTCCCAGCTGTCACTGCTGCCGATCAGACAGTTGTGCCGCGGCAGCTCCGAGAGGCTGTGCGGTGCGCCGTGATGCGCCAGGTAGGCTGGTGAGGCGCACAGATACATGCGCCGGGGTGCCAGACGGGTGGCCACCATGCTGGAATCCTGCAGCCGCCCCAGCCGAATCGCCAGATCATAGCTGCCGTGCAGCAGATCCAGGGTCTGGTTGGTCAGGGTGGTTTCGATCCGCAGTTGCGGATGGCGCTGCATGAACCGGTTGACCAGCGGCATGATGAAGTCCTCCCCGTAGGCTACCGCGCAGGTCATGCGCAGCAGCCCCTTGGGTTCGCCACCCAGGTCGCCGATCGCCTGAATGGCTTCCTCGCGCGCGTCCTGCAGCCGCTGGCAATGTTGCAGAAAGGTCTTGCCGGCCTCGGTCAGGCTGACGCGGCGGGTGCTGCGATAGAGCAGGCGCGTCTGCAGCCGGTCCTCCAGTCGCGCAATCTGTCGGCTCACGTGGGAGGACGAAACGCCCAGCTTATCGGCCGCCCCGCTGAAGTGCCCCAGCTCGGCAACACATACGAACTCGTCCAACCCGTCCCATTGACCCATGACTGCTCCCCGATTATCCCTGAATGGCAATAATGTTTTGTCCTGCAGCCTATTATCCACGCCTGGTGCGTCTACTACACTCTTTGCATCCGATAATCCGCTGGAGAGTCCCATGATCAAATCCCGAGCTGCCGTCGCTTTTGAAGCCGGCAAACCCCTGCAAATCGTCGAAGTCGACGTGGCACCGCCGCAGAAAGGCGAAGTGCTGGTGCGTATTGTGGCCAGCGGCGTCTGTCATACCGACGCATTCACGCTGTCAGGCGAAGATCCCGAGGGCATCTTCCCGGCGATTCTCGGCCACGAGGGCGGCGGCATAGTAGAGGCGGTGGGAGAGGGCGTGACCTCGCTGGAAGTGGGCGATCATGTGATCCCGCTGTATACGGCCGAGTGCCGCGAGTGCAAGTTCTGCAAGTCGGGCAAGACCAACCTGTGCCAGGCCGTGCGCGGTACCCAGGGCAAGGGCGTGATGCCCGATGGCACCTCGCGGTTTTCCTATCAGGGCAAGCCGATATACCACTACATGGGCTGCTCGACCTTCTCCGAATACACCGTGCTGCCGGAAATCTCCCTGGCCAAGATCCCCAAGGACGCGCCCCTGGAAAAGGTCTGCCTGCTGGGCTGTGGTGTGACCACCGGGATCGGCGCGGTACTGAATACCGCCAAGGTCGAAGAGGGCGCCATCGTGGCCATCTTCGGTCTCGGCGGCATCGGTCTGGCGGCCATTATCGGCGCGACCATGGCCAAGGCCAGCCGCATCATCGCTATCGATATCAACCCGTCGAAGTTCGATATCGCCCGCGAGCTGGGCGCCACTGATTTCGTCAATCCCAAGGACCATGACAAGCCGATCCAGGAAGTCATTGTCGAGATGACCGGCGGCGGTGTGGACTATTCCTTCGAGTGCGTCGGCAACGTACAGCTGATGCGCGCGGCGCTGGAATGCGCCCACAAGGGCTGGGGTGAGTCGACCATCATCGGTGTGGCTGGCGCGGGCCAGGAAATCAGCACGCGTCCGTTCCAGCTGGTGACCGGCCGGGTCTGGCGTGGCAGCGCCTTTGGTGGCGTCAAGGGTCGTACCGAACTACCCGGCTACGTGGCCAAATCCCAGAGTGGCGAAATTCCGCTGGATACCTTCATTACCCACACCATGGGGCTCGAAGATATCAATACGGCGTTCGACCTGATGCATGAGGGCAAGAGCATCCGTACGGTCATTCACTTTTAAACAAGCTGGAAGCTGGAAGCTGGAAGCCGGAAGCCGGAAGCCGGAAGCTTGAAGCAGTCCGAGCTTGAGCAGAGATCGGTGAGTGATTGAGGTTCGGTACTGATACGGGAGCCCGATAACCACTCTGGTTTTACTTCCAGCTCCAAGCTTCCAGCTTCCAGCTTTCAGCTAACGGCTTCCCGCTCCAAGCTCCAAGCTCAACGAGGATTTCCCATGTCCGACATCGAACTGATTGCCGCCAACAAAAGCTTTGGTGGCTGGCACAAGCGTTACCGTCATCGCTCCACGGCGACGGCCTGCGATATGATCTTTGCGATCTACCTGCCGCCCCAGGCCGATCAGGGCCAGCCTCTGCCGGTCGCCTACTGGCTATCCGGGCTGACCTGTACCGACGAGAACTTCATGCAGAAAGCCGGTGCCCAGCGGGTGGCGGCCGAGCTTGGTCTGGTGATTGTCGCGCCGGACACCAGCCCCCGTGGCGAGGGCGTGCCGGACGATCCCGATGGCGCCTATGACTTCGGCATGGGTGCGGGCTTCTACCTGAACGCGACGGAGGAGCCCTGGGCGCGCAACTATCGGATGTACGACTATGTGACCGAGGAGTTGCCCAG
>TARA_R110000850_G_scaffold99217_2_pt1 | contig 11643 bp, 7 predicted proteins | sample TARA_R110000850 | Tara Oceans TARA_R110000850 (sample SAMEA4397586) | marine metagenome | biome: Polar Biome; feature: [SRF] surface water layer (ENVO:00010504); material: water (ENVO:00002006), including particulate matter (ENVO:01000060) such as... | depth 5 m | reverse complement strand
CTTAAAAGAGATCTTTTACTATTTGCTAAAAGAAATCCTAAACTTCTTATAGAGCTAGCTAATGACGAAAATGTAGAGCTTAGAAACTTTGCTATAAAAGCAACTGAAGCTAATATTATAGAAATAGCTAATGATGGCAGAACAGTTAAATGGAAAAGCAATGGCAAGAAGCTAATGACTGCTCCATTTGAAGAAAACGCTTATTCAGCAATGGCTGCTTGGTTTAAAACTGATGAAGGACTTGAGATATATAAGTCTATACAGAAAAAACTAAAATAACAAGTGATTATAAATAAGGGTGGTTTACGCCACCCTTTTTTTTTAAATAAACAAATATGGAATTAAACGTAAATACAGTTTATACTACAGTGTTAAGTATTCTTAATAAAGAACAAAGAGGATATATGACACCAGATGAATTTAATAAAGTTGCTACACAAGTACAACTAGAAATATTTGAGGGATTTTTTCAAGATCTTAATCAGTATTTACGAATGCCAAAAACAGATGAAGAATTTGCTAGTAGAATAGCTCACATAGAAGAAGAGATACAAGTTTTTGAAGAATATAAATCTGCATCTAGTCATGCTAGTGGAGTGTATGATTTTCCTCAAGATTCTAGTAATAAAAACGAAGTTTACAGACTAGGTTCTGTATACTTTAATGCTGTGCCAGGTACTCCTCAAATAGAATTAGTTGGTAGAAAAGAATACAAACAACAACTAATGTCTCCACTTACCCAACCTAGCAAAAGCTTTCCAATAGGTATATTGAAAAATGACAAAGTTGAAGTATATCCAAAAGTAACTACATTTAACCCAGCAAGAGCCACTAGCATTAGTGATGTTAAATTTAGCTATATTAGAAAACCAAAAGATATTTTATGGGGATATAGTTTAGGAAATTTAGGTCAATACATATACGATAGTAGAACTTACTCTTCTACTATGCTATTGATAGGGTCAACATATACACCATTTAATATTCCTGGTGGAACTACTGTAGATGCTCAAAGTTCAACATATAAAAATATACCAACAACTACTAGCGGTAGTGGTTCAGGAGCTATTTTAAACGCACAAGTGAGTGGAACTGGTAATGTTGCGGTTACTTCTTCTAATATTGTTTTTTCAATAAATTCAACATTAGACAAAAGTAATGGTTACGCGGCAGGTGACACATTAACAGTGGCTGCTGGCTCTTTTGGAAACCTAAGTGGAAACATAAGTCTAAATGCTATAACAGCTAATCAAATAGCAGGTACTAACCCTACTACACAGGGTAGTTCGCAGTTTGAAATAGATTCGTCTAATCAAACAACTGTTATTTTAGAAATATTAAAATATTCTGGAATAATAATAAGAGATCCTCAAATAATACAAGCAGCTCAACAAGAGCTAGTTCAAAACGAAGCTAACGAAAAAAGATAAAACATGGCAACATTAACTAATTACGAAAGCCCAGGGCTTGTTACTCAAAATAATTCTGAATATTACACAGGAGAAAAAACTTACGTACTAGGCGTTAGTGGAGCAACTTATGCTTGGCCTACTGAACTAGCTCCTTTAATATGGACAGATGCACCTGTTGCAGCTACTCCTCAAGCTATTAATAATTACGACGTATATATAGACAATGTTTTAATGGTTCCGACTGTTGGCGGTTACACTAGTGATTCTGTGACTACTGCTTTAACTAATTCTAATGATCCAGCTACAGCTGCTCAAACTGTAACTGTTAATTTTGCAGCTCCTATAACAGCTGGCTCTTTACTTACTATAAGACTACAACAAACTACAATATGGGATAACTATCAAAGTTATCAATACAATAGCTTAAAAGACATAGTAGCTAATTTTATGTTATCTTACGTAGGTACTGATAGAACTATATTAAGAGCTAAAAGATCAGAAGTTATATTTCATGCAAAAAGAGGATTACAAGAATTTAGTTACGATACTTTAAAATCTGTAAACATACAGGAATTAACAATACCGGCTAATTTATCTTTACCTCTACCTCAGGACTACGTGAACTACGTACAGTTATCACACATAGATAGTATGGGTATAAAACATATTATATATCCAACTACTCTTACTACAAATCCAACTGCTCCTTTAATTCAAGATAATCAAGGTATACCAGTTCAAGATGATTTTGGTAATAATGTAGAGTCACAGCAATCTATAACTAATGAAAATTGGAGAAATGCAAATCAAAGAAACTTAACAGGCACTAATTTTGAATCTACCGATGCGAACGTATATAATTGGAATTGGTGGAAAACAGCATATGGACAGAGATATGGTATGCAGCCAGAAATATCTCAACAAAACGGTTGGTTTACTATAGATGACAGAAGAGGTGCTTTTGCTTTTAGTGGCGATCTACAGGGCAAATTAATAACTTTAGAATACATATCAGATGGATTAGCCTATGGTGATGATACTAAGGTACCTAAGATGGCCGAGGATGCGTTATATTCTCATATGTTATATTCTATAACTGCTACAAGAAATAACATCCCAGAATACGTTGTTCAAAGATATAAAAAAGACAGAGCTACAAAGCTAAGAAATGCTAAAATAAGATTATCAAATATTAAACTATCAGAATTCACACAAGTAATGCGTGGAAAATCTAAATGGATTAAACATTAATTATGACAAAAATTACAACTAATTTTATAAAGTCTAAAATGAATAAAGATTTAGACGACAGGTTGTTACCTACAGGCGAGTATAGAGATGCTACCAATATAGCCATTAGCGCTTCTGAAGGAGATAGTGTAGGTACAGTAGAAACTATACTTGGTAATGTTTCTGTAGCAGATTTTGGATATGCTAATAATCCTAGAGTTTTTATAAATGGTAATTTAGTTGACGAGGTAAATAATACAATGTATATATTTTTAACGGATTATACTGATTCCTCTAGTGATACATTAAGTTACTTCGCTCCTTCTAATTCTATTTGTCAAATATGGTCTTTCAATTTTTCTAATAATAAATCTAATCTTTTAGTTTCTGGTAATTTTTTAAATTTATCTTTAACTCATCCAGTTATAAGTATTGACATAATAGAAAATTTACTTTTTTTTACGGATAATAGAAATCAACCTAGAAAAATAAATGTAGAAGCAGCAAATCCTAATTTTGACACAGTTCCTAGTTTTTATGTTAATGAAGATCAAATATCAGTAGCTAAATATTATCCTTTTCAAGCTATAGATTTAATAAAAGACGTTATTGCTAGTGTTACTATAACCAATAGTGGAGGTAGTGGTAATCCAGGTGCTCCTTCTGGTTACTATAATTTATTTAATAATGGAAATGGTAATGGTCTTCCTTGTGTAGGCGGTACTGGTTTTGGACTAACAGTAAACATAACAAGTGTTAGTTCTGATGGTTCTATAACTGGAGTTGAAATAAATAATCCTGGTTTAGACTATACAAATGGAAACGTTGTTAGTGTTGCTCCAAAAACAGGTAGTGCAACTTTGACTTTAATTGTTGAAACACAATCTACAATGAGAGACAGATGTAATGAATATTTACCACCAAGTATTACTGGTAATATAGTTAGTCAAACAGGTTCAACAACACTTAATATTGATTCTGGTTTAACACCATCACCAGCTCAAACTTGGAAAATTGAAAATATAGACGCTCCTCAAACAGGTCCAGCTAAATTTAATGCACAACTAGGAGGCGCATCGTTTAACATGCAATACCCTATAGGTTCTGGCGGAGCTCCTGACACAATTCCTACAGAGTGGATTCCAGGCAATACTTTGACTTTTTCAGCGCCTAATCCAGATTACATTTCTGATTGGCCTGGAGATTGTGAGTATTTAAAAAATAAATTTGTTAGATTTAGCTATAGATATAAGTTTATTGACAACGAGTATTCTTTGTCTGCTCCTTTTACTCAAGAATGCTTTGTTCCTAAACAAGATGGTTACATACAATCAGGCGACGAACAAAGAGCGCTAGATGCTACTGACTTAGAATTTTTTACTAATTCAATAAACGAGGTAGATTTAATAATACCATGTCCTACTAGTTCTTATTCTACTTTAAATTCAGATTTACATGTATCTAGTATTGAAATACTCTACAAAGAATCTCAAGAGAACGTAATAAAAGTTGTTGCTGAAATACCTTTTCAACAGTTTATTCAAAATACTACAAAAAGCTTCATATATACTTACCAATCTAGAGCACCTTATAAAATTCTTTCTACCGCTGAAACAACTAGAGTTAGTGACTCTGTTCCTGTTAAAGCACAATCCCAAGCTATAAGTGGTAATAGAATTATATATGGAAACTATTTAAATAGACATACTTCTTTAGATACTTTAGATTATAAAGTAGGTATAGGAGATAAGCCACAAGATACTGAAGAAAAAACTCAACAAGAATATCAAAATCATACATTAAAACAAAACAGAACATATCAAGTTGGTATAGTTTTAGCAGATAGATACGGCAGACAGTCAGATGTTATATTATCAAGTGTAACTCAACTACCTGGTACTTTTGCAGGTATTGACTTTGGAGGATCTACTGTATATGCTCCTTTTAAACCTGAAGGTTTTGAAACTAATATTATAAATGCTGTAACTACTTGGCCAGGAGATAATTTAATAGTTTTATTTAATTCACCTATACCTAATTCGTATAGTCAACCAGGCTACCCTGGTGTTTATGCTGGTATGGACCAAGACGAAGTATCAAATTTATTTTCAGGAAGTGGTTATTCATTATTTAACAATCCTGTGGCTACAACTGGAGGTAATGGAACTGGTTTAACTGTTAATATAACTCAAAATAATGGTGCTGGAAACATACTTCAATTAGAAATAGCAAGTGAAGGTTCTGGGTATTTAAATGGAGATGTTATAACAATAACTGGAGGAAGTGGAACTGCTAATTTTGTGTATAATCCTTTGGCTCAACCAAATCACTTAGGTTGGTACAGTTATAAAATAGTAGTAAAGCAACAAGAACAAGAATATTATAATGCATATTTACCTGGTGTATTAAACGGATCTTTAGACACTAGTACTAGTGACAACTCTAGTCAAGCAAAAATTTCTATATTTTCAGACAATGTTAATAAAATACCTAAAGATTTATCAGACGTTGGTCCAGCTCAAGTAGCTTTTAGGTCTAATGAACTTTTATCTTTTAGAGTTAATAATTTTTCTACAAATAATAAACAATATTATCCTGGAACCTCTCTTGATAAAGTAGTTCAAATAGGTACTATGTCAGATTTAGGAATAGCAAATCCTGGTTCTACTCAAAAATTAATAGCTAGTGGTCAAGGGCCTACTCCAACTGTAATTTTTCTTGAATGGACTGATGAAGATGATGTTCCTTTTGGATCTTTAGTTACGGCTGTAGATTCATCTGGAGTTAACGTGTCTGGTTTAGAAGAAAGTGATGAAGTTTATGTATTAGCTTACTACAAGTACACTGCTAGTGATGATGGAGCAGTTTTACTTTCTCAATCAGTGACTGTTTCAGCAGATGATGTTTTAAGTTTTTTACCACCTTTACCCATATATAACGCTAAAAATAATCCTTTTATAGGAACAGTTAGTACTAACAGTGTTTTAGGTACTAGAATTTCAAATAATTTTTCAACTCAACTTACTGTTGCTGAAACTTTACCTGTTTTTTCAAATTTAAATATTTATTGGGAAACAACTACATCTGGTTTAGTATCTGAATTAAACGATGATATAAATTCAGGAACTGACATAATTCCTATTGGATTAACTCAAATATTTTATAATCAAAATGAAGGAATGGCTTCGGGCTCTGTTGTTACAAATGCTTTTTTTCCAAGAGACAGTGCTAATGCAGCTATTCAAAATGTTAATAGCATAGGCACTTTATTATTTGTGACAGATGGAAATAATAGTAATAGACTTTCTGATTTTACTTTAGAAAACCTCAATAATGGTAGTTTTAGAATTAAAACTAATAACACTTTTGCGATAACAAGTGATTCTGCTAGCTTTGATTTTACTTTTAAAGTTCAAGTAGAAGTTAATGGATATAAAGTAGACCAAATTTTCCAAGGATCTTGTGATAATATAGCTCCTATATGGGAAGATGCAGATCCTTTAAATGTTGGTTATACTACTATTACAGTTGACAGATCTTTAATTGTAAACACTGGCGCAGCATATTTTTACGAATTTACAAATGTTAAAAATGGAAGCTCTGATTCTGGTAAAGATAATGAAGGCTTGCAGTGGGAGGTTATAGATATTAAACTAAGGATGGTTAATGCGCAAGATGCCGCAACTTTTACTTCTAATGAAGGAGTAAACGGTGTAGTTGGTGGAAGTTCACTTAGGCCTTTTGGAACTATAAACCAACTTGGCTATGTAATGCCAACTATTTATCCTTTTGTACCTACTCTTCCTGATTTAATTAATCCTAATGTTTATGGAGATATTAATGTCGGAGCAGAAACACCATCTGGCCCAATTAGTTTAATGTTAGGTCAACAAACGTATTTTGATCCAATAAATAATCCAGGTGCTAATCAATCACAAGGTAATGGCTTAGGCGGTCAATGGGATCAAAATGGCCAGTATAATTTATCTCCTAGTGATTATGGTACTGCTGTTTTTGGAACTGTTGATAGTCAAAACAGTACTAAATTGTATCTATTTCCAAAATTTGATACAGATATTGGTGTAGGTGTTAATTTTACTGGACCTTTTTATCAAGCTGATTATAATTTAAGACTCACTGATGGTGGAGGGTTGTCTACTGACTACTTAGTTAAATTAATAATAACACAAACATAAACATGCCAGCTACAGTTAAAGTAAAATATTTTAATTCTTTTTGGATAAAAAAAGTATTAAATCAACAATCACCAGCTAGACCAATATGGCCTGGTAGACCTTGGAACCCTACTGGTTATCCAACATTTCCTGGAAATGCTAAGACTACTAGCGCTACTGACAATTGGATACTTGAAGAGTCTAGAATAAAAGGAGGTTATAATAATAGCAGTATTTCACTTGGTGTTAAAGCTTTTATAAATGAAGAAGATCCTATACAAGAAAGAAGAGGAGCTAGTGTTATATTTTCTGGTATATTTAATTCTAAAACAGGTAATAATGACACAAATGTTTTTTCATTAGCTTCTCCTATATCTAAAGATTTAAATCCTGGAAACGGAAGTATACAAAAATTGTATGCTGAAGACACTAATTTAATAATTTTACAAGAACTAAAATCTGGATATTTATTAATAAACAAAAATACTATATACACTGGAGATCAAGGCGCAGCAGAAAGAGCTGGAATACCAACTTTAGGACAATATGTTCCATTCGCTGGAGAATATGGTATATCAAAAGACCCACAATCATTTGCTCAGTTTGGTACAAGAAAGTATTACACAGACAAAAACAGAGGTGTTGTTTTAAGGCTATCAAGAGACGGTATAACTGAAATATCTCAGTATGGGATGAAAGACTATTTTAGAGACAACTTGCAATTAGTTAGTGACTCAAGTAGGTTAATAAGATTAGCTTGGACTTTTAAGGCTGGTCAAACTTTTACAAGTGCTGTAAATAGTTTCAATGTTATTTGTGATAAATCTATAAAAGTTTTAAAAGGTAGTTTGTTTCAAAGAACTGTAAGCAACGTTATTGAAACACAGGCTGTAGTTACTAATGTAGTTGACACAGGAACTACTAACGAGATAACAATTACTTTAGATAGAAATGTTGTTATAACAGGAAATGAAGATAATGAGCCTAAGGGTTTTTTCCAGTATTCTTACAAAGGTTTAATAACAGGTGGTTATGATAATTTTAGTAGAAATTATACTTTATCTCTACAGCAAACACCTAATTATATTGATCAAAACAATTACAGTACATTAAGTTTTGATGAAAGTATTAAAGGATGGGTTAGTTTTTACACTTATAAACCTAGCTTTATAACAAGTATTAATGGTAAATTTTACTCTATTACAGGTAATAATATATATGAGCATTACTCAGGTAGTAATTATATGAATTTTTACAATAATCAAGGTGTAGGTAATGTACAATTTGTTTTTAATACTTCACCTTCATTAATGAAAAATTTTAAAACTATAAGTTATGAAGGAGATAATGGCTGGAATGTAAATGTAATGACTAGTGGTAGTAATAAATATAATAGAAGATTTCCTTTAACTACCCCTATTGCTTATTCTACAGACAATAAAGATGAAACTGTTTCAATAGCTAGTTATGAATCTGGTAGATATACAGATCCTAGAACTGGTCAAGAAGCTTACGCAGGCTTTACAAGAAAAGAAAATCAATACGTTGCAAACCTAGTAAACGACAGTATAGCTGCAGCTGGAGAAATAAGATTTGGCAATAAAATGACAGGTATAAAAGGTTATTTTGCTAAAGTTTCTTTTTCTACAGATCAAGTTACGGACATTGGTGGACCTAAAGAAATATGGAGCTTAAGTAGTGAAGTAGTAAGATCATCTTAAGTTAAATAATAAAGAATTAATAATTAAAATAAAAAATATGCCAATACCATTACTAATAGTAGCAGCTCCTCTTATTATTGGAGGAATACAAAAAGCTATTTCTCAAAACAAAGCAAACTCAATGGAAAATGACATTTCTTCTGCTAATGGAGTTGTAACAGACATCATGAATAATAGAGATGAAGTTTATGATGGCTCTGATAAAATAAGAGCTATGAAAAGTTTAGTTAGTAATCCATATGCTAATTTAGGTGTTGCTACGCAAGCTGCAGAGATGCAAGCTGAAGAAGCTGACATAGCTTTAGCAAATACTTTAGAAACTATTCAAGCTACTGGAATGGGAGCAGGTGGTGCAACCGCATTAGCTATGGCAGCTGCTAAATCTAAGCAAGGTGTATCAGCTAGTATAGAACAACAAGAAGTTCAAAATCAAAAACTAAGAGCTCAAGGAGAACAGCAAAAACAGGCACAATTAATTAATATAGAATCACAAGCTATATCTGCAGAAGAAAGAACTGCAGCAGGTGAAGATGCTAGAACACAAGCTGAATTAGATAGAGCTTATGGAGAAGTTGACTTTTTAAGATCAAGACAAATGGGATTAGAAGACGCAGGTGATGCAGCATTAATGGCTGGAGTAAGTGGAAGTACTAGTGCATTAGGAGCTGGTTTAGGCTCCGGTGGTGCTTTTACTAAAGCCGGGGGATACTAGCGGGAGCGGTCCCAGGTCAAATTCCGATGGAACAATTAGCTTATATGATCTACAACGTATTAAGTTTAAGCAAGATAAAGCAAACAGACTTAATTATCGAAGACAGAAAAAGCTAAGTGGTATGTCTAATAAACAATATGATAGTTACTTTGACGAATATTGAAGTAAATAATAAAGAAAAATAACAACATGAGTCAAAGACAAGTAAATTTAAAACCAGATCAATCTTTCGCAAATAGAGCTGTTCAAAATGTAAATATAGTAACACAATCTTCTTTGTCAAATTTAGCAAATATTGCTAAAATTCAAACTCAGCAAAGAAAAGAAACTGAAAAAGCCTTAATGTTAGGTTCAGCAAAAGCAAATGAACTTATAGAAAGTTATGCTACCCAAACGCAAAACGCTGCAGGTCAAATGAAAGTTCAGTCTACTGCTTATGTAAGTGAACAAGCTAGAGAAATAGGTATTTTATATGGTAATTCAATAAAACCTGGCGCTAATCAAGAAGATAGAGATTTATATACAGCTGCTTTAGTTAGAGGAAAAGAAAATATAAATTCTATAGCTACAACCGTACTTCAAGTTGGTAACAATACGAATATACCTACGCGACACACTGATGCAGTTGAGAATGGTTCTGCAGTAAACAGACTAACTAGAGAAGCTCAACAGCAGACTAAATATTGGAATTTTCAATCTGTATTAGGAACTGGACAGTTTAAAGATTTAAAAATAGGCAATGACGATAATGGCCAAGTTAATATTAGCGCTAAGGGTCTAAACGAATTTGATAAAGAAGTTAACATAAATGCATCTGCATTTAATAATGCTTTATTAAGAACTGGTGAAACTTCAGAGCAGCAAGTCATACAACAAAGTGAAGTTATAAATGAAAGAGGTGGTGCTTGGTTTAAATCATTTGAAGCTGAATTAACAAAAATACCTGGACTTACGGAGGGTGTGAAAAAAGTAGAAAGTAAATACGACAGAGGAGAAAACAAAAAAACTATTATACAATCAGTGGGACCAGTAAATATATATGAAAATTTAACTAGCGATCCTAATAATAAACAAATATTAGTAGGTAAAACTACTGCAAGTAGCTTTAATAAAACGTGGGATCAACTAGAAATAAATGGTTATTTAGGAGATAGCCCACTTAAAGATATAAGTTGGAATACTTTTAACAATAAAAACGTTAATGAAGCTTTAAAAAAATTAAATGCTACTTATCAGGATACAGAAGGCGCTCTTGACCCAACACCTGATGATGGTAAGTTTACAGTTGATGACTATAAAAAAGTTCAAGGTGAAATGAGAAATCTTGCCGCAGATGGCATGGCTAAATTAGCCGAAAGAATAATTGGTAATAAAAGTGAAACAGTTGTTAGTACTAAAGAACTAGATGATTATTATAAAGTAACTAATAAAACAACTGGTAAATCAGACTATACTCCTAGTGGCAAGCAATCATTAAGAAAAGATTATAAAAATTTATGGGATAATAAAATTAATCAATCAATAGTAGGTGGTCAATATAATGGTTTTAATGGCGTAGTTGCAACAATAAAAAATAGCCCTGAAGCTTTTGGAATAAATACTAAAGGTGGTTTTGATGTAATGACTGGTAAAGAAATAAAAGAGTTATTTCCAGGTACTTCTTTCGGTAATATGCAAGATGACTTTGTTTATGAATTTAATAAGAAAAATCCTCAAAACTATGATATAGTAACTAAGCCAGAATATTTTGAATTTAATCCTAATGGAGGGTTAGACGATTATGGCAAACAAACAATGTGGAATTTGCTAGGTGTAGATGATTATGAGCAAGGTATATTTAATAGTTCTACTGAAATGAAAGCGTTAAATTTAAAACCTAGTCTTTAATTAAATTAAATATGGAAGAAATATATTTATCAGCAGATGGTCTATATGAATACTCTGTTGCTGAAATAAATGCAGCTGCAGCTAGAGATAAAGTAACTTTTGAAGAATTTATTTCTTCTAAAGGTATGAAATTAAAAGGTGGTGAAGTAGAAGAGACTGTTGAGGTAGAAGAAAAAAAGCCTGAACCTAAAGATCCACCTGCTGAGAAACCTAAAAGCAATGTTCCTGACTGGGCTTTTGACGCTGCAGGTATTATTGATCCAATTCAAGAACCTACTAAAGCTGAGTTGTTAATGAAAAAACAACCAGAAGGTAAAGAGTTATATGAAGCAGACTCAGAAACACTCACACTTCAAGGTGATATAGCTAAAGATAATGTATTTTACGATGAAAAAGATATTGCTGTAAAAGATTTTGAAGAGGCTTATACTTCAGGCCAGTTCAATAACTGGTTACAGTCTCCAGATCAAATAGCAGCTGCTGAAAAACAAGCTAAAGCTGAAGAA
>TARA_R110000850_G_scaffold17858_3_pt1 | contig 11673 bp, 12 predicted proteins | sample TARA_R110000850 | Tara Oceans TARA_R110000850 (sample SAMEA4397586) | marine metagenome | biome: Polar Biome; feature: [SRF] surface water layer (ENVO:00010504); material: water (ENVO:00002006), including particulate matter (ENVO:01000060) such as... | depth 5 m | reverse complement strand
TCCGCGCCACGCTTACCGCTCAAGTGACCGGCACAAAACCGTTACAAGTCAAAAACCGGTGCAAGTCCAGTTATGATTTGGAGTTAAAGCTTGCCTTCAATCATCCTACGTCTAGTTCACCATGTCTGGGTGCGCCCTTTTGAATTCGTCAAGTTCTAGGCAAGAGGCATTAATTCGATTAATCTGCGGAAAAGCGGAGAGATCAACGTTGAACCGACGCGCATTGAAAACCTGTGGAATCAAGCAACAATCTGCTAAGGTAGGCGTGGTACCAAAACAAAATTCCGCAGCCGGTTGTTGTTCATTTATCAGCGTTTCGAGTGCTGTGAAACCTTCTGTAATCCAATGGCTAATCCATGCAGTTTTGGCGTCCTCATCTACGCCGAAATCGCCAGTCAGGTATTTCAATATCCGAAGATTGTTGAGTGGATGGACATCACAAGCGATAATCATGGCACATTGACGAACATAGCCCCGGGCTCGAGGGTCATCTCGCGGAAGCAAAGGAAAATTCAAGTGTGTTTCATCCAGATACTCGATGATTGCGAGCGATTGACTAAGGCGCCATCCATCGTCTTCTTCTAACACTGGGACCAGTTTTGATGGATTGATATTAGCAAAGTCGTCCGAAAGTTGCTCTTTAGTGGCGAAATCAACTGAAACCTGTTCATAGCTAATATTCTTCAAATTGAGAGCAATGCGCAATCGATAGGATGCTGAACTCTTAAAAAATTCATAAAGCTTCTTCACTACCAAAGTCTCCTCAATCAGATCGGATAGATGATCGCATTTGGAATCATCTCACTATCGTAGACACAGGTTCGGCTTTTGAATTTCAAGGCACCACCCTCTTCAACGATTTGATCAAAATACCGCCCCACATTGAATACAGTCGATGGTTCGCTCAATTTGGTTCGAAAAACTGCATAATTTGCTTCACAAAAAACACTGTTGTCGTCTTCTTGCCTTATAACGGGAAGACTTGTCACATGCCGTTGATAATAAGGATCGTGATAAATTGTCTCCCTAACCCCGTGAATTCGGTCAAGCATCATGCCTTTGCTGGAAAGGTCTAGCGTAGCTAGTGGAAGTTCCTTTTCATAATTTTCGCGCGGGATGACTTTATAGTTGGCATCATCGGCGAACAGATTGACCCAATTATCAAACTCTTCCGAATCGATGCAATCCTCATATTTCGAATAGAGCCTGCAAATTTCATTGATATCAAATAGGCTCATAATTCACACCTCCATAACTTCGCGCCAGTATTTATACATGCCCCGGATTAGAGTTTCAGTTGCAATGCAATCGCCATCCTGTGTATCGTTACCGCCCATTTTCGCCATAGACGTACTCGATGGATTTGTATGAAAACCCATTTGTGAAAACTCGAGCACTTCCCCATCATCAGCCGAAACATACCCCGACGGTCCGAAAAGATTTGCTTGCTTGAGTCGACGGGCAGTCATTTCTTTGTCGTCATCCTCAAAGCCGAAATGCGTCCATACGAAATCAAATGAGTTCGGACCGCGTGGTTGAATATGACGGGTAGACAGGCTATTTACCTGCTGCTGAATGATGAGTGCAGGGAATAGGGTCATCATTGTTACTGTTGGTCCGTTCCACCAGTCCTCCGGGACGATGTCGATTTGGCTTGGATCTTTCAAGACCATGTCTTCTTTGAAACTTTGTACACCTGACACCAGACTGGCTTCGACAGCGGCTGTACTGCGGGTCCCGGCCATGACAGCATGGCGTTTGTAGGTATCCATTTTGAGGGATATCGGGCTGTCTGCGCGCCAAAGGCCAAAGGTAACAAACCAAGTGTGAAGCAGTCCAGCGTGGTAGGGATCTTTGATGTTCTCCATCATAAGCTTCCAGTTCCCCGGAATTCGCTGACGATTATAACCAAGGATAGTAAGCTTTCGGCCATTAAATATCCTATCGAAATACCCCAACATCATCTCACCGAGATAATCTTCGAATGATTCTATATCGTGGTCAAATGACCCGAAAACTACTCCGTTTCGAGATTCTACCTTTAACTTTGTCAGGCCATTTTCGGACATATTGAAATCCGCAGGCATCCCGCCACGCAATTCACCGTCTACTCGAAGGCCGCGCCGATAAGGCAACCCTCGCAAATTACCTTCCAGATCATACATCCACTGATGATACGGGCAGACAAACTCCTGACGATTTCCATCCCGCTCCCGGCAGAATTGGACCCGCCGGTGTGCACAAAGATTCTCAAACGCCGAAACGCCTCCCTCTTTGTTGCGCACCACAATGACGGAGCGCTCACCGATGACAGTCCGCTTGAAATCGCCAACGTTCGGAATTTCGGCGTCCAGCCCCAGATAGCCCCAATGCTTTTTGTAGAAAATTCGTTCTAGTTCTAACTTGTAAATATCTTCGTCAACATATGCCGACAGCGGAATTCGGCCCATTTCATCAGGCTTCCAATCAATAATGCTAGAGATATCTGAATTCTTCAAATTCATCTCACCATATCCTTCTTATTTAACTTCAACTTCAATAGCAGCCAGTCCTTCGATTGACGCGTGCATGACTTCGCCTGGGTTGACCGCGCCCACGCCCTCCGGCGTGCCCGTCATCAAGATATCGCCAGGAAGTAACACTTCATATTTCGATAAAAACGAAAGTGCTTCGGCCACATTCCACAGCATCAGGCCAGTGGTTGATTTCTGTCTTACTTCGCCATTGACTTCGAGCCTAATTTGCGAGTCAGGATGCGAATGGGACGGCTTTATCGAGCCGATCGGTGCCGATTTCGAAAATGATTTACCCAATTCCCAAGGGCGACCTTTCTCTCTTGCCTCCAACTGCAGATCTCGCCGAGTCATGTCGAGTCCAACAGCATATCCGAAAACCCCGTCAAGTGCTGCTTCAACAGATGCATTGTCCAGCGTCGCGCCTATCGCCGCCACCAACTCTACCTCATAATGGAAATTGTTGGTCATGGGCGGGTAGGGAATGCTCACCGCAACATTAGCGTCAACCGCTGCGTCGGCGGGTTTCATAAAAAAGAAAGGGGGCTCCTTGTCATCCCGCCCCATTTCTCTGGCGTGAGCAGCGTAGTTTCGTCCGACGCAATAAATCCGTCGCACCGGAAATCGCTCAGTTTTTCCATCGATTGATAAAGTCGGTGTAGCAGGTAAATCGAATAGTAGAGACATATCGTCAACGTCCTTTTTTATATTCTAGAGCATTAGAGACGTTGTTCACGCCACAATCCGAGTGCTTTTTGGACGGGTCGGTCAGAGTAGCTAAAGAGAACCGTCTCGGTCTCCGCGTGAAGCTTGAAAGTATTCCATGAAGGAATCACAAAAACGTCATTTTCGCCAAATTCATAATCCTTTCCTTCTATTGTCGCGCGGCCACTCCCTTCCAGGCATAGGAATATGGTGGAATCCGTCGACCGGTAGGGACGTGTTACAAATCCACTGGGCAGCATTTGCAGAAATGCACCGATGGTTGGCATAGGTGATCTACCAGTCGCCGGATTGATGTAGCGAAACTTAAATCCGTGATGCACATCAGATTCGCCACAAGCTATTTTTTCAAGCGAGCGACGCGCTTCTTCATACGGGTAGACAAACACACGCGTTGGATCGCTTGGCTCAACCTCGAAATCTACCGGCAGCATATTCGTCCCGAAACGCGCCAGCGAATCTCCAATTGGGCGCGTTGGAATCTGTGCCTTTTCTGGGGCTCCTTCTCGAAATCCTGCAGCGAGCATTTCAACAATCGGGATATCCAAACCATCAAGCCATATAACTGGCTCATCACCATCATTGCCATGATCATGATAGGTCCAAGCAGGCGTGATTATAAAATCGCCACGCCGCATGATCGTTCTTTCTCCGTCGACGGCCGTATAGGCACCTTCTCCAGAAACCACGAGCCTCAAGGCCGATTGCGTATGACGGTGTGCAGGCGCGATCTCGCCGGGCAATATTAGCTGTAGGCCAGCATAAAGGCTTTGTGTGATCTGTGACTGGCCGCGCAGACCCGGATTTTCAAGAATGAGGACGCGGCGCTCTGCCTCCTCGGCAGTAATAAGATCACCGGCCTCCATGAGATAATCGCGCACAGTTGAAAATTCCCATAGGTGTGCCTTGGCTGAAGTCGTCGGGGATTCTGGAACCAGTGAGGCCAGTACTTCCCAAAGAGGTGTAAGATTTTCTGGATCAATTCTTTGATAGAATTCTTTGCGTATGTTGTCGCCAGTCGGCGTTATACTGATAGGCATAATGATGCTCTCAACTTTATGTCAGGACGGAATGTAAGGTTCGAGATAGATAAGTTGCGGGTCTGCGCCCTGATCAATCAAGCTATTGCGAATTGGCATCATTGCGACAAATCCACCGAATACATTGGCTGACCATCCACGGAGATTCTGAGGCATCTCGCGAATTGCCTCCGAAACATTTTGGGGTTTTGAAGTTCTACCAATAGATTTATACAACGATATAAATTTCACATCTGCATTCATGAGCTTATTTCGGGCCGGCAGTAGTAATGTTTGGATTATTTCTTCTAATCCTTCCGGTATATCTATGATCGCGACAACCCTCCGGGTCGGATTTGTAGTTTTAAGACTTTCCATCGCAGAAACTAATGCCCCAAAACCTACTCCCACACTGGCTAGCAGGACCGGCGTAGAATCGTCGGGAATTAAATAACTGTTTCCATATGGCCCTTCGATCACAAGCGTATCTCCAGCCGCCAATTCATCCTCCAAGAGACCGGTGGCGACACCGTCTTCATGGCGTTCTATGTAGAATACAAGACTCGCTTCTCCCGACAAGTTGGCGGCAGAATATTTACGCTTAACGTTCTTTGAAAAACTAACCGAGAAATGTTGCCCTGGCAGGAAATTCACCGGACGATCAAGGGTACACACTAGCCTCATAATCGAAGGGTGGATGGCTCCAACGCACTCCACCTTAGCTCGCAACTTAAGGTGAGCCGGTGTCTGTACCGGTCGCTCTTGTGGCAAATGAACCGCGATATTTTCCTTCACTTGAATCTGACATGCAAGGCGCTTTGCCGAAGCTGGCCTGGAGATTGCGGACCCAGTCAAGAAAGAACGGCCATCATCGAACGCCACTTGTTCTAAGGCGCACATATTGCAATTGCCATTGCGACAGCTATAAGAAATCGGGACATCATGTTTAATCAAGGCGTCAAGAAGGTTGCTATCTAGCGCACAATCAATAAGCGTTCCAGAGGGCTCCAAGCGCACGATCATCGCAGGCTACTACTGACATCATTTAATATGTATATGGCAATATCAATCTTACACATAACTGGACGCTACCTGCACTTGCATCGAACCAATTCGATCAAACGAACAATCCATAATATCGCCTGGTTGGAGCGGGCCAACACCTTCAGGTGTACCGGTAAAGATGATATCGCCCGCATATAGAGTATACATGGAAGAGGCGTATTCAATAAGCTTCGGCACATCGTAGATAAGCTGTGCGGTGTTAGCTGACTGACGCAACTCACCGTTCACCTGGAGTTCAAAATCAAGATCGGAGGGGTCGTCCAATTCGTCCGCGGTTACAATCCATGGTCCGCAAACAGCAAAGGTATCGGCAGATTTGCGAAAACTCTGAAGCTCCGGACCGCGGACCGTAATATCAAGTCCGATTGCATAACCGGCTACCACACCCAGCGCATCGTCGCGGGCAATCTGATGGCATTTTTTTCCGATGATTACGGCCAGTTCTATCTCGTGATCAATGCGCCGCTCAGGGTAGCGCAGAACAACCTCGTCTCCAGCACCAATAAGAGAGCTATTAGCCTTGAGAAAAAGGCCCCAGTCCGAAATAGTCTTTGTCATATCCCGTCCATGGGAAATATCTTGGTCCGCTTTTGTTTCGGCAATATGCTTCTGATAGTTAATCGGAGCGTTGATGATTTTGCTCGGATTGGCAACCGGCGAGTTTAGGACAACTTCGGAAAGCGGGAGAGAAGGAGCTGACTTGGCCAATCTTTGTATGGTTGGCAGCAGGCCCGGCAAATGTTCAATCAGGAGATCGCCGAGAGGAACTGGCCAAACCAAATTTGGCAAAAGAGTAAGTGCTACCGAAACATCTCGGACGATATCGCCTTGGACCACGCCAATCCTGTTATCGTTAAACCTACATATTTTCACGCGCGCCTCCTTATTAGACCTTCTAATAATTTATGCAGACAAGTCTTCTCCACCGCATACATTCATGATCCCTCGCACACCAAGGCCGCCATCAGTGTTAATGACTATACCCGTCATCGGAGCTGCGTTCTCGCGTGAAGCGAGAAGAACATAAGGACCGCAATATTGATCCGGTGTTGGCGACATGCGAAGCGGGGTAATTCCGATAATCAACTCCTCGAAACCTTCCATAGTTTCCAGGCTTTCGTCTGCAGTGTTCGTAGCCTTGAGGCCGGAAAGGCTTGTACGCATACCACCCGGCGCAACGCCGTTAACCCTGACCTTCGGCCCGAGTTCGTGTGCCAACTGTCGGACGACACCAACAAGTCCATGTTTTGAGGCGGTGTAGAGCGGCCCGCCACCGCCGGTATAAAAACCGGCATTGGACACGGTGAAGATCATGCTACCTTTAGATTTGATGAGTGCATCCAACGCCGCACGAGCACCAAGGAGTCCGCCCTTTACATTGATCGAGAGAAGCTCGTCAAAGGCTGCGGAAATTTCAGGCCCTTCAAATTCAGAAAGTGGCTTGAAAAAATCGAAGACGCCTGCATTTGCGACGAAAGTATCAAGTCGGCCAAAGCGCTCAACAGCCGTTTCCACCGCTTTCACATTATCTTCATAAGATGTAACATCGCCAACGACAGTTTCAATTTTCTCGCCAAATTTGCGCTTTAGGCTGTCGGCACGATTTGCGTCCCTCTCCAAAACAACGACGCTAGCGCCTTCATCGATAAAACGATGAACCAAAGCAAGGCCCAATCCAGCCCCGCCACCAGTGATCAATGCGACATCATCTTTGAGCCAACCCATTATCTTCTCCGATCCAATTTATTGATTATATTACAAGAACAGCGTCATATTACGGCCACTAACACATCGTTCGTCATAATCGATATGGCGTGCAACAACCTTGAACTTGCCTTCGCTATCTCTCGCTAACTCGTCGTGCCGACAATAAACAAAACGGTCGATCTCGTATTGACGTCGGGCACGTTGGACAAACCAGTTGGATCGTACGAAAAGATTTACGCTTCCCGGCTTTTGAGCGATCTCTGTGTTTGCAACCATGTGCTGGTAATTTTCATCCGGGTTGACCCTCCAATTCAGCTCAGAATGAAATTGCTCCACTCTAGCATTGAGACATTCATAGTCGTCATCATAAATGAAAACTTCATCGGGCAGGTCATACCGCTTATCATTCTTGTAACGAAGTTGCCGACTAACGATTACATAGCGTATATTTTTGTCGATCATTTGGGCAAGCCATTCACGCAACCGCCGCGTGTCCAGCAAGCGCGCTTCTCTAAGAAAGAACGCATTTACCTCACCAGTAATATCCGTATCCCAGATAATCTCGGGATCCCCATCCCAGATGTCAGCTCCCATCACATTTGCAGACCTTGATACGCTATTCATTTCAATTCACCTTAATAATGCCACAGATATCGATGTCATTTTGCTTAGACATCAGCACTAACAAGCTGTTCTTTCCAGCTATCATCGCTCGGATCCATATCCCCCCAAGAGGCAGACCTCATAACTTCGTCATAAAACCGATAATAACCGCGATACGAGGTTTCACCGATTGCGGCCCGACCTACGACACCTGGCAGTTCAGAATCGACAATATCTTTTCCTATTCCCATTTGTGCATTCAATTGCAGTTTGCGTGTTTGAAATCCTGTGGTCAAAAGCGATGCTGATTCCATATTGTCATTATCATCAGCTTCCCAGTATCCAGCCACACCGAATGTTCGGTGCATTCCGTTTACGATCTTACGTTTCAATTCGTCCGGCATATCTTTTTCGACTATTGCCCAAGTCCAGCATTCTGTTTCATTCGGCCCAAGCGGCTGCCAGGTTTTAAAAAGATTCGTGCCCCAAAGATATGAAACATTAGGGAAAATTGCTCCGTTTATATGTGAGCCATAATAGCGTGTGCGAATAGCACCGTATTTCTCTTCCATTGCAACGCGTTTTGTAGCCTGCCAAGCCAACATTTCCTCGCCGAGTTTAGCATCATGGCCACCGGGATGAACGTCATACAAAATCCCGTGTCCGTGCCCATAGCGAGAGGCGACTTGAATCCCTGCACCTGCTGGCGGAAGGGCCGCATTTCCGGACATCGGTGCCAGCATTGATCCACTGACTGCCAAAGACGATGCGTGCGTCCAGCCAACATGATAGGCATCACCGACGAAATTCTCGCATGGCGCTTTCCAGTTACAATGGACAACAGACCGACTAGGTGGACCGACTAGTTCAACGCCTCCACTCGCCTCCATCCAGATATCAAGATACCATCGGGCGTCACCTAGATAATCCTCCAAGCTAATTGCACCTGCATCGAAATTACCGAAGACGAAACCATGATAAATTGAAACTTGAGCAACTTCTTTCAGGCCGTGCGTCTCTCGATCTAGTTTGCCTTGATAAAGCTCTTTTTCGAACGGCACTGCGGATAAAGAACCGTCAACCGCATAAGACCAACCGTGGTAATTGCAAACAAACGAGCGCTTGTTACCGGCTTCAACCGGACAAATGCGTGCGCCGCGGTGTCTGCAGACATTGAGAAATGCTTTTATGGAGCCATCCTTTTGGCGCACAACGATCACTTCGTCTTGCCCCATACGAGTAGTTACAAAATCTCCAAAATTCGGGATAGCTGACTCATGCGTTAAAAACAGCCAACAACGACCAAAAATAGCTTCCATTTCTCGTTCGTAAATCTCAGGGTCGTGAAACATACGTGCACTTTGTTTGCCACGCTGGACGTCGATCAAATCTCTCATTTTTCAAATCCTCGGTTTTGTTTGTTTTTGAGATACTCCCGCAAAAAGTCTAAACGGTCATTTCCCCACCACATCTGACCATCAAGAATCATTGTCGGAGCGCCAAACACGCCCACCTGTTGCGCATTGGCGTTAGATTGGTCATATTGTTCCAGCACGTTATCGGAACACACAAAATCCAAAAACTCATCAGGCCTCCAGCCCATGTCGCCAGCGATCTGCGACAATACTGCCAGATCGGACATATCCTCGCCATTGCCCCAGATCCGCTTCCAAGTCTTCTGCACATAGTCCTCAGTTTGAGACCTTTTATCTGCAAAGAATGTTCCGCAGTTTACCATTCTGGAATCCAGCGACGGAGGAAACTTAATCGGAGCGCCATACCGGGCTGCCCAACGGTCAAGGTCTGACGTTAGATATTCCAACTTAATTGGTATCTTCACGTTGGGTGGCCCAGTGTTGCCAGCCGCCAGCTTTGCAGCGGGAAGATCTATAGGGTGGTAATCGAGCTTGCATTCAAACTGACGAGCCAAATTGGGAAGTCGTAGATGCGCCAAGTAGGAAAATGGACTCATGAAATCAAAATAGAAGTCAATGATATGGTTGTTCGACATAGTCATTCATCCTCAAGACGCCGGTGTAGTTCACCCCAGCGTCTGCCTGACTCTCGCCCCCCTTCGAGATATGCCTCGGGGATGATCGTGTATGGAGGACGACAAGGACCGGCCTTCATCCAGCCAGCAGTATCCATACGCGCCTTTTCGAGTCCTATATTATAAGAAGAAAAATCCTTGAACGAACCGTTGGGAAAAAGGGTCTGGTAGGTATAGCCAATGTCACCAGTGATCTTTTGCGCTTCGCCCCAAGCACCGGTTTCTTTAGCCTTAGCAACCTCATCACGTAATTTGATGACAGGCGCCGGTCCGCAAACTGCACCACTAGTCCAGAATGCGGTGCAAAACTCCGGATCAATGCGAGCAGCAGCATAATAATCAATATCGATAGGCAAAAAACGGATTTTCTTCTGTGATAGCTTCAGATCAGGCACCAGTGCGCCAATTCCGAGATATTTCGCGGTAACAACCTGAGGAATGTCAGAAACCTGAGCCCAGAACGGCCGCGGGAAATCGAATTTGAAGGCTTCGGGATTGGCGTACACACAGATGGCCATCGCAGGGCATGCCTCAGCGACGTCACGGTAAAACTGGACTGCGGTTGGAACATCGGGAGCACACCACATTGGGGGACCGATCATAACGCCATCCACACCGATTTTTTCCGCTTCACGTGTTTGCCATATCGTTTCCCGTGTCGAAAGCGAACTAGTCCCTCCGAACACGGGAACGCGGCCACGAGCAGCTTTCACCAGAGCCTCCATGAAATCCCGCTTTTCATCCCAGGTCAGCGTTGCCGCTTCCCCAAGCGAACCGAGTGACAAAATTCCATTGACGCCAGCCTCAATCAATTGTTCGACAACCCGCTTTGTCTCGTCGAGATCAACCGTATCTGAAGCCTTCCAATCGCTTGCGTTAGGTTTTGAGGGCGTAGGCACGATCGCCCATGCACCATGGATATCATCGACTGTTAGTTTGGGGCGGGTCATTTGTTTGGGGCTTTCTATGAAAGATGTGACAGTTAGATATACCTTCGGCGTCTAGATTTGCCGCTAACGACAAGTTTCTTCCTTGAGATCAGTAGCGGAAACCAACTCGCAAGAACCATTCGCGAGGCCGAGAGAATGTTCCGGTAGTTGCTGAGGATTGAGTTAAATCAGAATAACCACCAAGCAAATAGCGCTGATCGCCCAGATTAGTAACACCTGCCGTCAACCGCCAATGCTCGTCAATACCTTCAAACGTGGCACTGGCCCCGAAGACGCTATATCCTTTTTGAAACAACAATGGCGAGTTGATCGCATCTTTGAAATGGGAACCCTTGTAGGTCCAGTCCCCGCGCAGAGTAAGCTTGCCTAAATCTGTTTCAATAACATCGGCATTGAGAGCAGCCGAGGCCGTCCATTTAGGAACGTGAGGAAAACGGCTATTGATCGTAACCGGAGCTGCTGTAGGCGAAACAGTACGATAATAGGCATCAAGATATCCGACACCGCCTTCGAAACGAATACCATCTGCGAGCGACGCCTGCGCCTCAAGCTCAAACCCACGAATTCTGGCTACACCAGCATTGCGGACTTTAGGTGCGATCCCTTCATTCACGACAATCTGAATGTCAGTATAATCAGACTGAAACACTGCTCCATTCAAGCGCAGCCGGCGATCCAGTAACTCCGCCTTGAGGCCTAGCTCATAACTTTCAACAAATTCGGGTGCAAATGCACTGGCGGCTGGTTCCGGAGGGAAAATTCGCTGGGTGAAGCCGCCGCTCTTGAACCCCTTTGAGTAGGAAGCGTAACCCATTATCTCGTCGGTTATCTGGTAGTCAATCGTTACAGCAGGCGTCCATTCCTTCGCCGTGGTCGATACCTCAAACGCTGGCAGGATATGATTTCCTCCAGGATTAAATGTTGGATCAACCACACACCCGGGCTGTGGAGGAATGGTTGGTGTGCTCGATACGAAGCATTGGCTAAGCAACAACAAATCACCTCCTGTTCGATCATCAGAAATGATCTGGCGACTCGGATCA
>TARA_R110000850_G_scaffold221083_1_pt1 | contig 11745 bp, 10 predicted proteins | sample TARA_R110000850 | Tara Oceans TARA_R110000850 (sample SAMEA4397586) | marine metagenome | biome: Polar Biome; feature: [SRF] surface water layer (ENVO:00010504); material: water (ENVO:00002006), including particulate matter (ENVO:01000060) such as... | depth 5 m | reverse complement strand
GGCCTCGGCGCGCTCAAGGAAGGCGCGGGCCTCGGCGATTTCAACGGAGTGGTCTGCTTCCGCAACCCCTTCCGCGACAGATTCAGCGGTGTCCAGCGTTGCCTCGTCAGCCTTTTCAGGCGCCGTGCAGGCCGCAATCATGAAACACAGCGCGATGGCGCTGGTCGTTAAGGTCAGGCGTTTCATAGGGTCGTTTCCTCATCCTTGGTTGCGGATGAAACAATATCGAACCGATCCCGTCGTCAATGTGTAAGATTCAGGAATCCGGCGCCCGTGTTTTCAACGCCAGCGCATGAAGCTCCCCGCCCATCGTGCCTTTCAGGGCAGAATAAACCAGCTGGTGCTGTTTCACGCGCGGCATGCCGGCAAACTGGCTGCTTACAATCTCCGCCTGCCAGTGATTGTCATCGCCGGCGAGGTCGGTCAGCGTGATCTCTGCTTCCGGAAAAGCGTCGGTGAGGTAACCGAGCAGCGTCTCGCGTGACATGGCCATGGGCAATTCCTTCCAGTTTGCGGGCAGAACTGGCGTCTCCCACCTGCGACGTCAAGCATCTGCCTGACCTGATTGTGACATCAGAGGACCAATCCTAAGATGTTGATCACAAAAGAAACTGCCGGATTCCTGACATGACCAAGATGCGCGCCTTCATTCTCGCGGAGTTCCTCTTCGCCCTGACCGTCATTGCGGGTGTCCTGCTCTATCTGAACCGGGGCGACGACACACCGCAATCGCTGGCGCAGTATCAAACCACCTATGTCGACGGCCCGGCCATGCTGAACCTGACAGAGACTCTGTCTTCAGATGCGCTACTGGGCCGCGAGACCGGCACTGAGGGCAATGCCGCCGCCCGAGGGTTTATCCTGAAACGGTTCGAGACAATCGGACTACGCCGCGTGGGCAACACATATGAACACGCCTTTCCGATCCTGCCGGAGCAGGTCGAGGGGGAGACGGCCCCATCCGAAGGCGTGAACATTCTGGGCTGGATCGCCGGCAAGACGCCGGGCAAGGGGCCGATGCTGATCGTGTCGGCGCATTACGATCATCTCGGAATCCAGGACAGCGAGATCTACAATGGCGCGGACGACAATGCGTCGGGCGTGGCGGCGCTGATCGGTGTGGCGGAATATTTCGAGCACCATCCCCCGGAGCATGACATCTTGTTCGCTGCGCTGGACGCAGAGGAGAAGGGCTTTCTTGGCGCGAAGGCGCTGGTTGCGTCTGGCCTGATGGATCTTGGCCGCGTGGCGCTCAATATCAATTTCGACATGGTCAGCCGCTCCGAAGCGGGTGAGCTGTATGTCGCCGGGACGACGCCATATCCCCAGCTGAAGCCGATGATGGACGACCTGGCCGCGCGGGCCCCGGTCTCCCTGTTCACAGGGCATGACTCACCGGACCTCGGCCATGATGACTGGACGGCGCAGTCGGATCATGTGGCCTTTCACGAAGTGGGCATCCCCTTTCTCTATTTCGGAGTCGAGGACCATGCAGGCTATCATGATCCCACGGATGATTATGTGAACCTTACACATGATTTCTTCGTGCGGGCCGGGGATACATTGGTCATGGCAGTCGAGGCCGGAGACCAGTGGATCGGTCATGTGGACCCATGACAAATTTGATCCTTTCAATGACAATAAGGACAATGCGGGCGCGCCAACGCGGACGCGGCGAATGCGTTCCATCCAGTCTGCGCAACGCCTGTTTCGTGGTATGAAAACCACACCTTGAGACGCATAAATCCCTTTCTAAAACAACGGTAAGGGTCGTTAATCCGCATTAAGAATATGTGGCTTTCCGGCAACTGCTGTGTGTTGCGGTTTTTTCATCGGAACGGACACAGTTCAGACACGGTTTCCTAGTGGTCTCGTCGAACTGGCGGGAGCTGAACACGTCTTTAAAGGAGACCACATGTTTAAATATTTTCTGATCGCATCCGCGGCTACGGGTCTGGCTGTTTCTGCACAGGCTCAGTCCTATGAGAGCGACACGGGCTTCTATCTGGATGGTGGCTACCAGTATCTGGAAATCGAACCCGATGGTGCAGAACAGGGCGTCGACACGAACGGCATTGCCGCACGTCTTGGCTACAAGTTCAACAACGTCTTCAGCCTTGAAGGCGAGCTGGCTTCGGGCATCGATGATGGCGAGTTCGACTACAATGTCGACGAGGACGAATTTAACCTCGACGACAACAATGACGGCGACTTCAACGATCTGATCTCTGCGTCGGGTGATATTGGCCTGAACTATCTCGTCGGCATCTACGGTCGCGCTGATGTACCGCTCACGGAGCGCCTCAATGCATTCGCCCGTGCGGGGTATGCTTACATCGACCTCGACGCCTCCCTGGCGACGCCGGGTGGTGAGCCAATCACGATCTCCGACTCTGAAGAGGGTCCGGCAGTTGGTGCAGGTCTTACCTATGACCTGAACGAAAACTGGGAGCTTCGCGGCGACTACACCTACTATTCGTTCGAAGATACCGATACGAATGGTGTGATGCTGGGTGTTGGCTACAAGTTCTAATCGAACTGTAGCATCCCACACCGAGCGCCCCTTCCGCAGAATGCGGGAGGGGCGTTTTTCGTTCAGTCGACGGAATTCATGTAGGTCGGCAGCCAGCCTTCATGCGCCTCGCGGAGCGTGGCGAGAGGGAGGCGCTGCTCTGATGTCGCTCCCACGATTTTGAATGCGATGCTGTCACCGGTGAAGACGCCGACTTGCGTGACCGGGAGTCCGGACTGGGTCAGTTCGGTGCGCAATGCCTCTTCCTGGGCCGGAGACACGGCGACAATGTAGCGGTCATGATCTTCGCCGAACAGGTAAGCAGTGGTGGTGTCGGCAGGGGCGAAGATTTCCGCCCCAAGACCCGAAGCGAGTCCCATCTCGGTCACGGCGCATGCCATCCCGCCCTCGCTCGTGTCATGGACGGCGCGGACCAGTCCTGACGCCACCAGCTTGCGAACCGCTGAGGCGATGCTCACCGTGCGGGCGAGGTCCACAATCGGCGGCGCACCAAGATCGGTCCCTTTCAGGGAAAGCACTTCGCGGGCGTAGAGGCTCGCGCCCAGCTCGCTGCCATCCGACCCGATCATGAAGGCCAGGTCGCCATTCTGTGCGCCTTTCAGCGTCGCCACCTTGGAGAGGTCCTCGATCAGGCCAACACCGCCCACGACCGGGGTTGGCGGAATGGCGATGCCATCAGTCTCATTGTAGAGGCTGACATTGCCGGAGACGACCGGGAAATCGAGTTCGCGACAGGCTTCGGCCATGCCCTCGATGGCCTTGACGATGTAGCCCATAGTGGCTGGCTTTTCCGGATTGCCGAAATTCAGGTTGTCGGTGATTGCAATCGGCATCGCGCCAACGGCAGAGAGGTTGCGATAGGCTTCGGCCACAACGGCCTTGCCGCCCTCATACGGGTCTGCAGCTACATAATGCGGATTGCAGTCCGAACAGATGGCAAGCGCCTTGTTCGTGCCGTGGATGCGCGCAATGGCCGCGTCGCCTTGCGACTGCGAGCTGTCCACCGTGTCGCCCATCACATGGCGGTCATATTGTTCCCAGATCCAGCGCTTGGAGGCCATGTCCGGGCAGGACATCAGCTTCAGCAAGACGCCGCCATAGTCTGCGGGCTCTGGATATCTGGACACGTCAAACGGCGCGCGCTTCGGTGGCTCTGTCCACGGGCGGTCATAATTCGGGGCGTCATCTGCGAGCGGCGCGACCGGGATGTCGCAGACCGTCTTGCCAAACTGTTTCAGCACGAGATGGCCCGTGTCGGTTGTCTCGCCAATCACTTCGGCGTCGAGGTCATATTTGTCGAAGATCGCTTTCGCGATTTCGATCTTGTCCGGATAGAGCACCATCAGCATCCGCTCCTGGCTTTCCGACAGCATGATCTCATAGGCGGTCATGCCTTCCTCGCGCTGGGGCACCTTGTCGAGGTCCATGACCACGCCGATGCCTTCGCCATTCTCGCCGCCGCTAGCCGCCATCTCGACCGAGGAGGAGGTGAGTCCGGCCGCGCCCATGTCCTGGATCGCCTGAATGGCGTCTGTCGCCATCAGCTCAAGACAGGCTTCGATCAGCAGCTTCTCAGTGAAGGGGTCGCCCACCTGAACCGTCGGGCGCTTCTCCTCGTCACCTTCCGAAAACTCAGCCGACGCCATGGTCGCGCCGTGGATGCCATCGCGGCCGGTCTTGGAGCCGACATAGAAGATCGGATTGCCGGGCGTAGCGCCGCGTGCATAGAAGATCTTGTCCTGGTCCGCGAGGCCGACCGCCATCGCATTGACGAGGATGTTGCCATTATAGCCTTCGTCGAATTGGGTCTCGCCCGCGACGGTCGGCACACCGACGCAATTTCCGTATCCGCCAATACCGGCGACGACCCCTGCCACAAGGCTGCGGGTCTTGGGATGGTCCGGTGAGCCGAAGCGTAGCGCATTGACCAGTGCGATCGGCCGCGCGCCCATGGTGAACACATCCCGCAGGATGCCGCCCACGCCCGTCGCCGCGCCCTGATAGGGCTCGATATAGGACGGGTGGTTGTGGCTCTCCATCTTGAAGATCGCGGCCTGTCCGTCGCCAATGTCGATCACGCCGGCATTCTCGCCGGGCCCCTGAATGACGCGGTCATTCTTGGTCGGGAATTTCGACAGGTGGCGGCGTGAGGATTTGTACGAGCAATGCTCGGACCACATCACCGAATAGATGCCGAGTTCGACGAGGTTGGGATTGCGTCCAAGCCGCGTGACGAGGCGCTCCCATTCATCGGCCTTGATGCCATGTTCCAGGCCGGCAGTATCGTCCTGCTCGGCAGTGAGGTGGGCGAGGATCGCAGATGTGTCAGTCATGACCGGCGCTTTAGCGGCAATTGCCACGAGTCGCCAGACTCTATTGCCGTTCCGGACAGGAAGTGGGCGAATTTGGCATCGTGAACAGGATTTAACGGAAACCTGACGGGAGGAATGGGCGTTTTAACGGCGGACGGGGAAGCTTTTTGAAAGGAGCTCGACCATGAGACACCTGTTATTGTTCGCCGCGCCTCTGGCGCTCGTGGCCTGTGGGGCAGAAGTCAGCCAGTCAAGCGGCGACCCGATGCCGGCGCCGAAGCCGATTGCGTCGTCTGACAAGCCAGATCAGACTCAAAAACGCCCGGAAAAGCAGGTCACGGAACTGACCGGTAGCTGGACGGAGGCCGAAAGCGCCAATGGCCAGCGCCTTGAATACGCCTCGGAAGACGGCGTTGTCGCCGTATCGCTGACCTGCCAGCAGCCGGATGCCTTTGCGGGCGAGGGCGGCGCCAATGCGCTGGTCCTGCGCCGTACATTCGATGAGGATGAAGCACCGAACCAGATTGGTGTGCTCACCTCGGCCGGGAATGGCGCCATCACGGCCCAGCTGGACGAGGAAAGCGGTGACGTGACCGGCATCTTCGATACGCGCTCCCAGGCCGCTCGTGCGCTGGCCAATGGCGAGGGCAATCTCCGCCTCGTGGCCGGCCAGAGCGAATATGTCGTGCCGACAGATGACCGGGTCGAACAATTGGTGGAATCCTGTCGCCCCCCGATTGAGGCGACCCTGGAAGGCGAAGCCGAGGCGGATGCCGATGCCGAAGAAGCGGATGAGCCCGATGGCGAAACGCCCTCCGGCTCCTGATGCCCCAAACGAAAACTGGCCCACATCGCGAGACGTGGGCCAGTCTTCTATCGGGTTTGAGCCCTCCCCCTGAGAGTTCAGGGGGAGGGTCCTGTAGCATTGCCTACCAATTGTAGCTGGCGCGCATGTACAGGAAGCGCCCTGCAAAGCCGTACGGGCTCCGGCTGGAATACGGGAAGATGCCGTTGAAGTTGAGGCCGTCCGGCGTCATCGTCGGGTATTCGTCGAGCAAATTGTCTGCACCGACGCCGAAGCTGAACTGGTCGGTGACATTGAAGTTCACCGACGCATCGATGATCCAGTCAGCGTCCAGCGTGAAGTCGTTCGCCGGATCGTTGGACGGGGCCAGGACCTCGCCGAAACGGGTTGCACGAAGGACAAAGTCAGCCTGCTGGTAGGTGTAGTTACCTGCGAGGATGAATTTCGTTTCAGGCGCGCTTTCTTCCAGCGTCAGACGGTTGGAGCGGCTGAACAGTTCCAAATCCGGAATGACCAGGTTGTCCGGAACATGCGTGACTTCGGTCTTGGAGTAGTTGAACGCTGCAGAGGCATCCAGCGTACCCAGCGTGCCGAAATCGAAGGCGTATTTCGTGACGATGTCGACGCCCTTGGTTTCGGTCTCGATCCCATTCTGGAAGAACCGGACCCGCTGGACCCCGGTCACACCGGCATCCGCCAGCACGGCGTCCACTTCATCTCCGCCCAGGTTTTCCGTCAGGAAGATCTGGTCGTCGATATTGATCTGGTAGGCGTCGATGGTGACGAACCAGTTATTGGTCGGCGTCAGGACCGTACCCAGCGAGAAGCTGGTCGATTCTTCTGCGTCCAGTTGGCCACCGCCAAGGGCGACCGACGCGGGCGACGTGGCCGGGAACGTGCCGACTTCGAACGGCACACCATCAATGAAGTTGGTGGAGATGGCCGTGAAGTATTGCTGCTGAAGGCTCGGAGCGCGGAAGCCGGTGGCGACGGCGCCGCGAACAGCAACCTGGTCGGTGAAGTCGTACCGGCCGGCGAGCTTGCCTGTGACGGCGTCCCCGAAGTCGGAATAGTCTTCATACCGCACAGCAGCGGAGATAAGCGTCTTCTCGTTCGGCACCCATTCGACTTCACCATAGATGCTTGCAGCGTTCCGGCTCTCATCGACTTCGGATTCCGGGGTGAAGCCTGGGAAGACCTGGCTACCGGCTGCGGCTGGGAACGGCCCCTGAATGTAGGAGGCCTCTTCGCCGGCGCCGATTTCGAAGGTTTCGTCACGATATTCCGCACCGAAGGCGAGGGAGGTTTCCCCCGGCAGCAGATTGTCGAACGTCTTCACGATGTCGGCGTTGAGCGTGACCTGGTCGAAGGCCAGAGACCCGGCATCGAAAGAGGTTTGGCTGTCCGGCCCGAGCGAGGCGTTCAGGGAATTTGTCACCGAATAGTCGAGTTCGTTCGACCCATAGACCGCGCTGACATCATAATCCCAGCCGCCTGCTTCGCCGCGCACACCGCCGCCGAGGCTGTAATCGGACACATCGCCGCCAATGACCGGAAGGAAGCCGCCCGGATAGATTTCGGGTACGTTGCGGGAATCCGAGGCGCGCCGATAGAAGCCGGGGCTTTCTGCTTCCCGCTCCTGAACGCCCCCGAAGGCGTAGAGTTCAACACCATTGTTCAGCGTGTAGCCGGAGTTGAGGAAGAAGTTGATGTTCTCCATACGACCATTGCCATAGACATGGTTCAGGCGGTCGAAGCTGCGCTCAGCTTCCGCATAGGCCGGATCATCCGGGAATTGCTGGCGCGGATCGATCCCGGCCCGGTTGCTCCGCTGCCGCAGGGAGTATTCGCCGGACACAGTCAGGAAGCCGTTCTCGCCGAGACCAAAGCCAGCCCAGCCGCCGACATTTGTCGTCTGCCCATCGACTTCGCTGCGGTTCAGGCCTTCAGGGTCGGTGACATGTGCGCCGTAACGGATGTTCACGCCGCCGCCATGATCGGCTTCGCGCAGGATGACGTTGATCACGCCCGCGATCGCATCGGAGCCGTACTGTGCCGACGCGCCATCCCGCAGGACCTGAACGTTGCCGATGGCGCTCGTGGGGATCGAGTTGAGGTCGACGGCGGCAGAGCCACGGCCGACAGAGCCATTGATGTTCACCAGCGCCGTGATGTGGCGACGCTTGCCGTTGACGAGAACCAGCGTCTGGTCTGGTGACAGACCGCGAAGCGTGGCCGGACGGATAATGTCCGTCCCGTCATTGATTGCGGTCTGGTTGAAGTTGAAGCTTGGAACAGTCGTGCTGAGAATCTGGTTCAACTCGACCCGGCCGGTTTCGGTCAATTCCTCGACCGGGAAAACGTCTACCGGAACAGCCGTTTCGAGTGATGTCCGGTTGGCGGTCCGGGTCCCGGTGACAACGACTTCGCTTTGTCGAAGTTCGCTGCCGGTGGCATCCGGCGTTTCCTGCGCGAATGCTGATGTAGATGCTGCAGTCACGGCGAGTGAGGACGCCGTGATGAGCAAGGTCCGCAATGTAGTCATCTGCGATTTACTCCTGGTTGTGATTTTCGCCCCTCACGGCAAAAATAGTCCCCAATTCGGCCTGTTACAGGCTTGTAACGAAAACTTTTGCCTCGAATCACAAAACTGACATGTTGTGTGACAGTGCAGTCACACTCACGTCGGGGAAGGGTGCGGAGGTCAGGCCGGTCTCGGTGAATCGGCGCTATAGAACGCAATTCGCAAGGCATTTTTTGGGCATAAGAGTGATGCGAATGTTGGGGGTAATCGAGGCCCGACCAGACGCCTTACAGGCGATCTTCCACCACGGAATCGATTCTTGCGAGATATTTCGCTTTCTGATTTTCCGGCAGGAATGATCCGGTAAAGCTGTTGCGGGCGAGCTGAATGATCTGCTCGGCTGACAGGTCGAGCGCCTCCGTAATCGCCTCGTAATTCTTGCCGATATAGCCGCCGAAATAGGCCGGATCGTCGGAATTTACACAGACATGCAGCCCTTCTTCCAGCTGGCGCTTCACCGGGCTCTTGCGCAAATCGTCGAGGACGCAGAGCGACAAGTTCGAGAGCGGACAATTGGTCAGCGGCGTCTGGGTATCCCGCAGCACTTCGATCAGCGCGGGGTCTTCCATCGCGCGGTTGCCATGGTCGATCCGGTCCGCGCCGATATCCAGCAGGGCCTCACGCACATATTCCGGCGGGCCTTCCTCGCCGGCATGCAGGCAGAGCTTGAAGCCAAGCTCCCGGCATCGCGCGAAGAGGTTCTGGAATTTCGAAGGCGGGTGTCCAATTTCTGAACTGTCGAGGCCTACGCCGACAAAATGCTTGTGCCAGGGGGCGGATTCTTCAAGCAGGGCGAACCCGTCTTCTTCACTCAGATGGCGCAGGAAGCTCATGATGAGTTCGGACGTGATGCCGAGTTCTTCCTCGCCGCGTTTCAGCGCTGAAATGATCCCGTCAGCGACCGTCCCGAAGGACACGCCGCGCTCTGTATGGGCCTGCGGATCGAAGAACATTTCGACATGGACGACATTGTCTTCCTTGGCGCGCTTCAGGTACGCGAAAGTCATGTCGTGGAAGTCCTGCTCGGTGCGCAGCACATTCATGCCCTGATAGTAGAGATCCAGGAATTCCTGGAGATTGTTGAAATCATAGGCCGCCTTGGCCTCGTCCAGCGTCTTGAAGGGAATTTCGATCTTGTTGCGCTCGGCCAGCGCCATCATCATTTCCGGCTCGAAGCTGCCTTCGATGTGCAGGTGAAGCTCGGCCTTGGGAAGGCGCGCGATGAGATCTTTGTAGCGGGTCATGAGGGTCTCCTGTGCGGACATGTCCATAGAACCGGATCGCGCGCGCAGAGCAACCTGTCGAACGCGGCTAGCGTGCGCCGAGATAGGTCCATCTACGCAGGATGGCTTCCATAGGACCGCGCTGGAAACCGATACGCCAGAAACTGACAAAGGCGACGCTGAACAGGGCGACGAGAAAGGCAACACCGATGGTTTGCGCTGCCGTCAGACTGGCGAAATATCCAAAGCCATACGCGCTGAACAGGAGCGAGAAGATCAGACCCTGCATGAGATACGCGGTGAGGGAGGACGTGCCGCCTCGCGCGAAGAAGACCGTGACAGGTCCTGGCGTGGCTTCGGCCCATTTCGCGATCAGGCCAAGATAGCCAAAGGTCGAGAACGGACTGCCAATCGTGACCAGTACCAGGCCGAGCATCATTTTGGGGTCGGTCATGCCGTGGCCCTCGACGAGCAACCAGCCGCCTGCGCTGCTGAGGAGCAGCCCGACGGGCAGTGCGAAGCGGCGCGCGGGTTTCCAGATGGGAGCAGATGCCCGGGCGATGACGCCGCTGCGCACGGCGGCAAGGCCGAACAGGAAGAAGGCGAGGGCGCCGAAGCCCTGAACCAGCATCATGAACGGGAAGCCTGAGAGATACTGGCTGACGCGATAGGCGACGGTTTCGGCAAAGCCGGCCGAACCGAAGATCTCGAGTGCCTTGGCGTCTGCCTCGGCGAATTGCTCTGTGGCCGCGACCATCTCTTCCGGTGCAAACGTCACGCCGAGATACATCATGAAGGCGAGCACGCTTATGACGAGGATTTGTACGCCATAGATGATGCTCCCCCAGACGATCAGGGTTTTCTGGGACGCGTTCCGGAACAGAAACAGGATTGAGCCGAGCACAGCATAGATCACGAGAATGTCGCCGATGAAGAAGCAGGCAATGTTCAACGCACCAAAGGCCAGCAGGCCCACGATGCGACGCCAGTACCGCCCTGCGAACCCGACCCCGCGCCGTTCAGCGGACTGCATCTGATAGGCGAAGCCGACCCCGAACATGAAGGAGAACAATGAGTAGGATTTCATCAGGAACAGGGCGTTGACGCCAAACCATGCGGCTTCGTCGATGCTGCTCACCGTTGCACCAGCGGCATGATAGCTGCTCATCATGGGCCAGGACAGGACGCCGACATTGACCAGCGCGATGCCGAAAAGTGCCCATGCGCGCGCAAGGTCAGGAAAGATTTCGCGGCCAGCAGCCTGGCTTTCTTCAAGATATGTCATGGTGTTCCCCGCAGCCCCAGAATTATTGATTATCGATATATTCATGCGCTTATCGCGTCAAGAATAATCTGGGGCCAGCAGAGCTGTTCGTCTGAGGGTCGAGGTTGTGTTGCCTCAGATTTGAGAATGGCAGTTTTGAACACGGATAGTATTGATGTTTAAATGTCTCAGCCGTTGCGCGAGGGAGAGGCAGGCGATGATCGTACGGATGTTCTGGATGATGGTTGCTGTACTTCTGTCCGCAGCAACCGCTGATGCTCGAGAAGTTGCACTTAAATGCGATGAATACGCGAACCTAGGTTCCTTTGAAGATGATCCAGATCAGCTGTGGAGTTTTGTGACGGGCAGCTTCATTGATGGATGTTATGCTGAATCACTCGGCGGAGCTTTACGACTTAAGGTTCTAGAGCAGGATAGACCAATGGTGCGCACGTATTCGTATTTGCTGATGAACTATAAGCGCTTGGGACAAGTCAAAGAGGCCAAAGGCGTCATCGACGAGGGGCGGAAGGTGTTTGGACCGATCCGGCATAATACGAGGATGAGCAGTCTTAAGGTGAACATGGCCTCTGTCAGAGATACTCCTGCTCTGCCGCAGCCATCACCAATATACCCGCCGTCTGCACTTGCAAGTGGTACAGAGGGGGAGTGCGACGTACGCTTCGATGTCGATATGGATGGGGGGCAGCCGATAGACATCAGTGCCAAATGTACTGATGTGGTTTTTGTAGACGCTGCTATCTCTGCAGTTAGAGCCATCAAATTTGCGCCGAAGATCATCAAAGGGAAAGCCGCACCTCGTAAAGGTGTGGTCTATCCGATTTTGTTCCGGCTAGACGAACAGGGCCAGCCCGATTTCGGAAACTAGGCCGCGCTGAGCAAGCTCTCGAAAACGCCCAGGCCATCGGTGCCGCCTTCATGCCCGCCAATGGCGCGCTCTGGGTGGGGCATCATGCCGAGGATGCGGCCATTCTCGCTGAGAATGCCGGCAATGTCGCGCGCC
>TARA_R110000850_G_scaffold137809_2_pt1 | contig 11745 bp, 15 predicted proteins | sample TARA_R110000850 | Tara Oceans TARA_R110000850 (sample SAMEA4397586) | marine metagenome | biome: Polar Biome; feature: [SRF] surface water layer (ENVO:00010504); material: water (ENVO:00002006), including particulate matter (ENVO:01000060) such as... | depth 5 m | reverse complement strand
CCGTTCGCCGAGAGAATATAATTAGCCATTGTTTTGTTATGTGTATATATATATCTCTCATCACTTCAGCCAATCCCCCCGTTCCGCATTCCCCCCTTAGTGCCTATTAAAATCATTTCTAAGCTATGTTACATATCAATTACTATATATGGTAGTCTGAGCATTATGTGGTATGCTTAAAATCAATTTAAATGCCTTCTTGACTGAATCCATGTTATTCATATAATGTTTCGTGTAATATACTAAGTACAAACAAATGAAAGAAGAGACTAGACAAAGGAAGATAGATAGTAAGAATGCCGAGCAGATAAATGACTTGTATATAAAGCTGGACGAGAGAAAGCGTCACTATTGACTCATTAGCTTTAAACCACAAGAGTTTCAGCAACCGCTTCTAGATTGAATTAATAAGAAAGACATGACCACTTGATGAAACCATTACAGGTTTCTTTTATACCAAGGGGGGAATGGTTCATGAAAATGCTGGGCTAAATGAACCGAATTCATCACATATGATGGTGAATATAAGAGAGTGGAAGACGTGACTGTCGGCGATGTTTTGATGTGACCAGATAGTAAGCCTAGGAATGTTCTAGGGTTATGAAGAGGGCAAGAAGAAATGTTTACAATATCGTCGGAAAGAGATGAACCGTTTACTGTTAATAAATCCCACATACTATCTCTTATACAAAGAAGAAGGAATAGAAAGAATAATAGAGTTGATAATGAAATGGATTATGCTCCAGAATGAGAGTTGGTCAATATAACTGTCGGCGACTACATTAAGAAAAGCGATAGGTGGAAATCGGAAGCTAAACTTTGGAGACCTAATAAAATTGATTTTAATGCAAGCGAACTACCTCTCAGTCCATACTATTTATGATTATGGTTATGAGATTGAAGTTCAAGAGGAACAACAATAACTAATGTTGATGAGGAAATAAATGACTACTTATATGAGTTCGCCGAAAGTGAAAATGTATCAATTACAAGAACAGACAGAAACAATATAGGGTACAATTTAGTCACTGCTAAAGGACAGCCAAATCCACTATTAAAAAAACTACAAGCACTAAATGTAATTGGGAATAAACATATCCCTAAGAGTTATAAGACAGCCAGTTTTAATGATAGACTTAGTTTAATAGCAGGGCTTATAGATAGTGACGGTTATGTGGATGGATGAGTGTGATATGTAGTTACGCAAAAGAGAGAAAATATAATAGATGAATTAGCTTTTGTTTGTCGTTCAGTGTGACTAAAAGTGAGAAAAAGAGAGAGAATAAGTAAAATGAAGAGAAAAGATGGTACAATATATGAATGTGATACATATTCACTATTCATTCAATGAGACAGAGTTTTTGAAATCCCATTAAAAGTAGAGAGAAAGAAGTATGAAAGGAAACAATTAAAGACCAATCCTCTTGTTACATGATTTAAAGTTCATAGTATTGGTTTATGAGACTACTACTGATTTGAGCTTGATTGAGACCAGCTGTGTCTTAATAAGGAATTCATAGTGCAACATAACACATGTATTGCCATGTATGCTGTAGCCTGCCTAGCCTTAGGTCTATTATGTCACTCCTACAACATACCATTTATATGAAGTAAGAAGAAGATATACATATGAACGAAGTCTGGTTCAAATCTAAAGGGGCTGGAAGACTACTTACTCGGCGACTATTCTGTAACAAGAATCCCGCCAGAAGCTGTAAAAAATGTTGTTAAAGATAATGGGTGTATTAAGGAAATACACCTGCACAATGGTTGTCGAATTGTATTCTTTACATATGACCAAGGGCGAGAACGTATACAGGGTACCAATGGTGACTTGTACGTATTTGATGAGGAGCCAACTAAGGCAGACATATTCTATGAAGGACTGGCAAGGTTGCGAACAAAACACGCACAAGCCATATATTCATTCACTCCTTTAAGTGGGCACACTGCTGTATATGAATACTTCTATGAACAAAAGAGCGAAAATGTAAAGGCTCAAAGTTTCAAGGTAGTTGTAAACAGTTTAGAGAATAAGCATTGAAACCACACTTGGGCAGAGGGGCTGACAGAACATGAAAGGAAAATGCGTATTGAATGATTGTTTGTTCCTCCTTCTGGTCTGGTATATTCAAACTTTAATAGGTTGGACAACACCATTGAGTTCTTCCACCCAAATCAGTTGGGTAATGTCAAGTACTATTGAGCTGTCGATTTCTGATTTAAGCATCCGTTAGCTTTTGCTTTCATTGCCGTAGATGAAGAAGAAAACATATACGTGTTCGACTTGATATATGGTCCATGAATACTAATATGAGATTTAGTTAAGCAGGTGCTGAGCAAGAAGGCTGAGCACAACATACAGTTTGAATATATTGTTGCCGATTCAGCCTCTCTTAGGGAACGCTCTGAAATGCGTTGACATTGAATGAGTACTGTATGAGCGGACAAACATTCTAAGGGAGAAAACAATACAAGTAATCGGAGGGCTGGTATTATGAAGGTTAATGAAATGCTTTCCAATGGAAAAATATTCATCGCCGACCATTTAAAAGATGCCATTAAGGAAATGGAGACACATCATTATAAAGAAAACTGACTTGATGGTGCTGTTGAAAAAACTAACGATGATTTCCTTGATGCCTTACGATATTTTATATTTGCTTATAAAGCGCCTAAATATATCAATAAAACCGAGGGTGCCTTTGAAAAGAAGTACTGAACTAAATATAGTAGAAATACTGCTATAAATACTAGGAAGCCTTATTAATAATAATAACACCAATGATAATTAAATATTATAATGACCTAGAGGATATATTGGTAGAAGTTGGCGAATTGGCTAAAATAGGGAAAGGGCAAGTTTTTGTCACGGATAAGGAAATGCAAAGTGGTAACAGATACTCTAAGGTTATTAAACCTACGGGCGAAATTAACAGGGTTGCCTGACTTGCCATTAAGGCTGTAGTGTTTGACACCTATCCAGAAGAAGACCTTATGTGGGATTGCATTAGTATGCTTAGGCATGAGGATAGTGTCTTATATATAAACCCTACTAACATGCCATTTGACATGTTTGAAACAATTAATTTAATTACAAAATAAACTAGATGAATACTAAAAAACAACAACACATAGTTGAAGAACGATTAACAATACTAAAAAGTATTAAGAATGCCGATGGATTGGTAACAAAACAACCATTATGGAAAGACGCTAATAAAGCAAAAAGAACATGAAGTAAATCAATTGACAAGAGTGACTATATGACAAACGTAGGGTTTACAGTTAAAACTGCTAAAGATGCAGAGCTTCTAGCTGGACTACAAGAATATAACTTTATTCCCCTTGATGAAAATGCTCGCGCAAACATTGCCCCAGTGAAACTCAACTGGAAATACTGGTGGCTCATGTCGCGAACCGACAAACAGCTAAGTAAGGTTATACCTGAAGCTACGGCATATGGAACATGAGTTTGGTATGAAAGTATCAAAACAATTAAGAAAAAGGTTAAGGAGCCAACAAGACACGCCGACGGTTCGGTTACATTTAAGGAAAGAATAATTACTGACTATAATGGAATATGGTGTGAACAAATTCCTTGGGAAAACTTCTTTATCGACGGTAGCGATATTGACAACTCAAATGAAGTTGTATGGATTAAATATTGGGATAAGAATGATTACATGGAAGAGCACAAGCTTAATCCAGATTATAAAAACTTAACATTAATACCAAATAGTAAAGAATATTCAATTGCTTCTGGTATGACAGATATTAAAGGAAACCTTGACGATGAAAATATCATTACTGAAATGCACTATTATAACAAAAGTGAAGACGAGATGATTATCCTCGCAAATGGTGTTGAAGTTCTCAACTCTCCAATTCCATTCACACATAAAGAACTTCCTTTCTGTCTATTCTATGACTACGAAGTAATTGATAGAATTTGGGGTATGGGAGAATATGAATTACTAGAAGAAGATATACTTTATAGAGATGCTCTACGGTCATTGAGTATCGACGTTATTAAAGCTCAGATGGGTGTTACTCTCATCGACGACGCAGTTGATGTAGACCCAACAACATTTGAACTAGGGACAAACACATTTACAAAAGTTAGCGACCTGAATGGAGTTAAGTTTTACAGTCCTAATGTATCGACAAACTCAATAGACACAGCAGAGGTTAAAGTGGATAATGATATTATTGCAAAGACTGGTATCAACTTTAAAAATCAAACTCTTACAGGAGCACAAACTGCACAAGAAGTTAAGAGTAAAAAAGAAAGTACGCAAAAGAAAGTTAATCTTAACTTGAAGATAAATGGTTACAGCTTCTTTGAAAGACTGGCACGTCTTCGATTGGCAAACATACAACTTTTACATACGACAGATAAAGAGATATTTGTAGAAGGTGCCGACATAGATAGGAACGGTGTAAGCAGTCCAGTAAATGGATGATATGGTAGCTTTACGGTTACCCCTCAGATGGTTAAAGGTTCATTCAATATAGTGCCAATAACTGATTCAATCCTTGGTATTAGCGAAGAAAGAGACCTTGAACATATACTTAGATTTGCTGAGTTTGCAGGTAACATACTTGATTCAAATGGAAAGCCAGTAATTAAGGGTGAAAAGCTAGTAAAGGCAATAACTGAAAAATTCGCACTTGACTTTGATGCACTTACGGCAAGCACTCAACAAGATGAGTCGCCAGAGCAAATACTCGACGGACTTGATGCAGAGGATAATGGAACTTCACTAGCTCCTAATGACCCTAACAGTCCAGAGTTTGTGCCACCAGAACAAAGAAGTGGAGCAACGTCGGCAGTCCCAACAAGTGGGGGTCGCGCGTCTCTATAAAAACAGGGGGTTGACAGCCCTCACCTTTTTAATATACTACACACTAGTGGTATAAATAATTTATACAACATGAGAAAAAAGAACGAGACTAGGGGAAGAAAAAAATGAGTTGTTACTAATAAGCCTTTAAATATATTAAAGTCGAACAAGGTTGTAGACTATACAATCACTTGAGCTTCTGAGATAAAAAATGAAGCTAATTTGAAAAAATGAGTTAAGCCCAACACACCGCTGACCATTGAACAAGCTTGTTTAGAAGCAGACATATCGCGGATGACCTTTTATTACTATAGAGAAAACACACCTGCAATTAGAGAGAAGCACATTCAATTTAAAGCAAACAGACGAGAACTCTTAAAAGATAAAAGTGAAGACACTATATATAATGCCCTACATTGAGGAATGAATATTTCTGATAAAGATATATTAGACACTGCAAAGTGGATGAGTGAAAAAACGGATAGAGCCTATAATCCAAAAATAGAAATTGAAGCTAAATCAATGGCTCTCAACTTTGAATTATCAGTTGAAGACATTGAAGAACAACTTATGGAACTTATAAGAAAATAACCATGTGAATAATAAAAGAGTTTTTACAGTATAGAAAGAGCCTACGTAATCATACGATAGACATATCGCCAGAAATGAAAACAAAACTGGATGCGTTTGATTACAAGGTTGTCGAAGTGCTGTATAATACTACACTTGATAAACTTGGAAAGGAGATGATAAGAGAGGACATTGGCGCTGACTATGTCAGAGGAGCTAAGTTCGCTCTCACTCATTTCAAAAAACACTTTAAATAATAAGAATAACATAATATGATGTGAGTTACACCAGCAACGGAGATTCCAAAAACAAACCAGGAGCCAACAGGTACACCTGATAACCAAGAAGATTTTAAAGCTCGACACAAGGAGGCACAAGATGCTCTCTCAAGAAAAGCCGAGGAAAATATTAAGACCAATGTTAAATTGGCAAAGCTAGACCCGAAGGAAATTTCCAGCATGGAATTAAAAATGCAAAACAAGGTTATATCAGAACTTTATTGATATGGTAACATTGAAGAGCTAAAGACTATGCAAGGTGAAGAATTTTGGAAAAGTTGAGAAGACCAAGACCTATCTGACCACGAAGAGCTCGCGAAGAAGATTAAGTTATTGGAGTATCAAAACAAAAAGGCTGACATTAGTAGAGCTATTGATTCTTTCCAAAAAGACAATAAAAAAGTTTTTGAGGATGATGAAGAAGCTGCAACTAAATTAGAAGCAGAACTCTCATACATTTCTGATACTCTGCCAGCAGAGGAAAGAGTGAAGAGAGCGGGTAGAATCTTGTTCGGCGATAACTATGTAGATAAAACCACACAAGCCTACCTATCGATGCAAGACAGTTCTTTCTCGACTGGTAATAAAACTGTTGCCACTCAGGAAAAAAACACGTCTTTTGCTGACTATGCGAAATCAAAAGGATTTCTTAAATAATATTTTATAACATTTATACAAAAATGGCTAAACTAATAAATGGTGAACAATTTAAAAGTGAAAGTGGTATTGCAACTAATTCGTTAGTTTCAACTTCTGGAGACTTTGTAGCAAAATCTGCTGCTGGATTTGTAACACTCAATACTGTTGGAGTTCCACTTCTTGGAATTACTCACACTGTAAAAACATTTGCTGCTGATAATCAAACTGTTACTGCTGATAGAGTAATCTATGCTTCAAAAAACACTGGTGATATTATGCGAGTAGTAATTGCTGCCGATGCTGCAATCACTCAAGCAAATGAAGACGACCTTTTCGATATTAACGCTGATGGAACTGTAGACGTTGCAACTTCTGGTACTGGTGACCAAGTTCAAATGACTAAGTTCGTTTCACAAACAAGTTCTGTATACAAAATTGTATAATTTCTTTTCTTATTAAATAACTAAAATAACAATGTCAATTAATCCACAAACTGGACATTTCTTCGAAAGCACAAGCGAAATCCTAGTTCCTACTCTTGTAGATATCATCAATGAACGAATTGCTGAATCTGGTTACGATGATGAATTTATGAAAGTCGGTTATGTTCAGGAAGAAGTCTTTACTAAAGATGGTACAATCACTTCTATGATTTGACCAGAAGCTTTAAAAGAAATTCTTGAAGGTGAATCTGCTCCTATTATAAATAAAGAACAAGGGTTTGAAAAAGGTTTCCGAGTTAAAGTTTACGCAACTAAAATGGTTGTATCAAAACTTCTTTCTAAATGGATTCAAAAAAATGAAACTCTTGCTTCTGCTGATTCAAGTGTTCAAACTGAAATTAATAAACTAATGGAAGATGTTGCTTTCCTCGCGGATGGTGCAAAACTTACATTGAATAACGAAGGTATTGGTGTATTGGCTAATGGTTTTACTATAACTAACGCTTACGGTGCTGGTTCTGCTTCTCCAGATGGTAAAGCTCTCTTTGCTGCCGACCATATTATCAAGAAAACAGGAGGTTCTTACTCAAACACTCTAACTGGTGTTCTATCTGCTACAACACTTAAAGCTGCTGTACAGAAACATAAAACAGAGATTAGAATGGGTAACGGACGAAGAGTTCGAACTGCTGATGTATATCAACTACTCGTTCCACGAGCTATTGAAACACTTGCTAGAGAAATACTTACTGCTGATGGTTTTGGTACTGGTTCATACTCAACAACTGATATGACAATCTTTGACTTCCAAGGAAGTAAAGTTGAACTTATTGTTTCTGACGTATTAGGGCAACCTGATGATAACGGAGGAACTGTAGGTAACGACGCTCAATGGTTTCTTATCAATTCTAGTCTTGCTAAAAGAATTAGAGCATTCCGAGTATTCGAACTCTATGGTCAAGAAGTTACAAACTGGTATGATAAAGATACAGGAAACTACTATGTTAAACTTGACATGGCGTTTGGTGTAGACCATTATCAACCAGAAGTTGTAGTTGGTGTAACATGAGTGTAAGCTTTAATAAAGCTATTTTCTCCTAAAAAGGGATTGGGAAACTATTCCCAGTCTCCTTTTTTTTTACTTATAATAATACAAAAATGGATTTTTTAACAACAACCGTTAATCAAAGAATATTGTTTAACAAACTAAATCTACCAACTGAAATTAAAAAAGTTGAAAGCTTTAAATCTTCTGTGGCAGGTTCTGACCTAAGTGATGTAAAAGGCATAGGTGAAGCTACTAAGGTAAAACTTTTGGAAGCATGAATAAGCACTAAAAGTGAACTTAAAGGACTTTCTGCAGAAGCGGTAAAGGAGATAATAACCAATCCACTTTCACAAAAAGGTATAATTAAATTTATTAACGATAATACAGAATGACTTTAAGAACAATAGAAAATTTTCGTTTAATAGACGGGGATAAGATTGATAATCTACCAACAAATATCAACACTAACCTTGCGGCGAAACAGGCAACCCTTGTTTCTGGTACAAATATTAAAACTGGATTTTGACTAACTTGTATTTGATGAAACATATAGAATATAAAAGTACATGAAAGTATTCTAGCATATGAATATTGCACGATGTTTTTATAATCAATGGTATTGTCTGGAGTTGGGAAATGAGAGTTCCCATTCTTTGACAATGACAATTCATATTATATCGAGAAGACACTTGGCGAAAGGAGTGTGTTGAGGAGATAATACTAGAGGAGGATGTTGCCGACATTGACCTGTCTCCATATAAAAACATAAAACTAAGAGGAGTTAATTGTGTAGAAATACTAGATAAAATTATGAGAGAGAATAATGCTTGATTCATTGTTCCTTTCTGATTCTATGTATATCGCAAACTTCAATTTGCCACAATTTACATAATGCTATTAGTAGCAACTTTCTTCTTCTGACTTTATTGATTTACAATGAGTGAGGAAGAGTATCAATTAACACAAGCAACCAATGGGGAGAATAAGAAAAGCACCATCTGTTCCTTTGAATAGAGTTGTAGCGCCAAATCCAGCTAAAACATTTAGACAGAAACTGGTAACAATATTTAGTAGAATAAGAAAAATATAATAATTAATTAATAACAATGGAAAAGGGTATGCAAAGTATAAAAGATGTTCCAATAACAATGTCGTTAGGAACGGCAGTAATAATCGTATGAGCAATAGTGGGTACTTTGTTTGCATGAGTGAATGCTTGGAGTGACCATGAAACGCGAATTGCAATAGTGGAAACACAAATTACAAATCTATGAAACACTCTTGAGTGAATAAGTAGCGATGTAAAAGAGATACGAGACTATTTGATAAAAAACTAATTTTTAACATTATAAAATGGAAACTATTGATGGAGTTTACTCATACCTTGATTTTGATTCAAACTTGAACTACTTAACTGAGCCACTATTAATGATTACAACATCATTTAATAAAAGGGTTTCTTTATGAGACAACGAGTACACTTGTTTTATTATTGATAAGGGTTTTCCTACAGACTGAGCGTCAATACCATTGCTAACTCGACCAATAGCTGGACTTTCACCAAGAGACAAAGCTATATTCAAATCGGCGATTGGTCATGACTGGCTGTATAAGAATCAGAAAATTACATTGTATAGGTTTGATAAGGTTAAAAGATTAAGAGGAGCTAAGATAAAGACTATAACCATATCAAGAAGAGAAGCAGATATATTCATATATGAGAATATGATGTGCGCGACAAGCAGGCAGAGAGGATTTACATATGTATGACTAAGAATCTGAGGATGGAAAAGCTGGAATGACGCTAAAGAAATATTAACAATAAAAGAAACCCATGGAGTATCAATTCAAAACAAATAAGGCGTGCCTATTTCACGATGTAAATCAATGAGACGAAATAATTACTAGAATGATGTGTTCTATATACGCTCCATTCATAAATGCCAAATACAATTGAGTTATATCAGACTTTTCAGAAGATGATATTAAGGCTGTTGCAAAAATACAACATGAGGCTTGAAAGTTTGATTACAAACTAGGGGCATACTCAAAAGACTCTGTACCTGCCGTAGTAAACTATATCAAAAATACAATGTGAGTTGAATGCAACCTAGCAGTGTCTAAGAATGACTCAGAATTGACGGAATGGATAAATAGGTGATTTGCTACCATGTTAGGATTAAAAGTTAACAGAAGCTTTTATAATGACAAATTGGACGGTAAGCTAGATGCAATGGACTATGTTTCATATAAATGAGACACATGACATTTTACAAATATTATTAAATACAATTGTAGAGGAAAAGAATGTGAGGACATGGGGCAAGAGTACATATTGGATAGTTATTTCTGAAAGAGCTCAATATATAAATGCAACATTAAAGAAATACTGAAAAATATAGACATGAGAACAAAATATATTATATTTTAGGCTCTTGCTATTTATATACAAATGAATATAATACCTTTAAATACCTAAGAACAAATACAATGAATTACATATATAATGAAACTCTTTGAGGAGTTGTTGATTGAGTGAATTTAGTTTTCACAACACTAAGTAATATTTCTGCAATAGAAGATGTTTATCTATGAGGAACTCCTTATAGAAATGTAACATTTACTGTTGGTAGTAATATTGTAACTTTTGCAGATGCTCCACCAGCACTATCTGCTTCACCGACAATAGATTACTTTGTAGGAACTTCTTCAACAGCATGAGTTGGCGATGTAACTTTCGGCGATATGATTGACGACACTTATGAGAAAATGGGGAGCAAAAGAACTTCAAAGGTTTATAATGAGAATCAAATTAAAAGACAAATTAATAAAGGTTATAAAAGAATTAAGAATGTTAAAGCCTACAAAGACAAGGTTTTACAATACACGTTTAACAAGGCTATTGATAGTTCGGCGATAGGATATAGTGCTTCGACGATTACAACTGTTAATACAGCATACACACCAGCCAGTGGTGCCATATTACTATGAGACAACACCTTTGTCGCTTATAGTGCATACGCATCTTGAGTTTACTCTGCTTCTGCTTGATATGTATATCATAGTGGTGAATATGTATCAATTGGGTACAAGATTCCTAGTGGAGTTAAAAGACCAGCTGAGGTTATACTAGATGGTACGGTGTTAAAATATGTAGATAATAGAGAATTTAATAGAACCACAGCATTGGTATATACATTGTTTACAGACAACGTATGAGATGACTATATATTTCTACCATACTCATGAATTAATGCTATAGTTACTGTTAAATACATACCAGAGTATGATATATTTGTAGAAGATACAGATATTATAAATATTGAATATGATTACTCAGATGTATTATCTCTATACGCAGCTTACAATGTTCTCATGCTAAGAGAAGATGATAGATGGCAAGCTGTTAAGCAAGAGTATAAAGAGCTAATAGATGATATGAGAAGTTATAAAAGTAGTGCAGTAGATGGTATTAATAATAAATTTAATACAACATCACTAATACAAGAAAGAGGCGGAAGAGCTTTATCACGTTTTTAATATATTTAAAAAAACAAAATATGACTAGAAGAACATTTAAGGATTATAGGATTAATGATTTCTGATGAGGTTTAAATCTAAGAGAGTCGCCAAATGTAATAGAAAAGAAACAAGCTCAAATTTGCGAGAACTGGAACTTTGAATGAAATAAGATTGTTAATAGCAAAAGAATGCGAAGTATTTACAACTTATGAGGAACAACCCCAATTCAAGGAATTAGAGAGTTTGAGGGTAATTTATTCTTTGTCCACGCAGGTAGGCTATATAAAGATTGAGTTGAGATAGTTATTACGACATGAGGACTTATTCCTGATAAGAAAGTACATATATCAATTTGGTGGGACCAATACTTCTTTACATTTGAAGATGGTACAACAGAC
>TARA_R110000850_G_scaffold258349_1_pt1 | contig 11749 bp, 8 predicted proteins | sample TARA_R110000850 | Tara Oceans TARA_R110000850 (sample SAMEA4397586) | marine metagenome | biome: Polar Biome; feature: [SRF] surface water layer (ENVO:00010504); material: water (ENVO:00002006), including particulate matter (ENVO:01000060) such as... | depth 5 m | reverse complement strand
TACGAATCTGGGGGTCGGGCGTTCGAATCGCTCCGGGTGTGCCATTTTCCTTCCTTGAACATTTGAAACGAGCCCCTTTCGGTTTTTCCGGGGGATTGGGTTGACCCTGTTCGCGCGCGTGTTGAACACTGTTGCGACAAGCAATTAAGTGTGGGGACTCTTATGCGTTCGTTTTGTGTCGCGGCTGGAATGGCCGTGCTCGCCACTGCCTTGCCGACGGCGAGTGCGCAGGACATTCCAATGGCCGGATGGACGGTCGAGGTTTCCCCCAACAGTATCTATCTGACACGACCGGACCTGCCGGGAATCAATGTTGGCATCGTCAGCGATGTGCGGCCAAACCTGACGCATGAGGAAAAGTTTGAATATGTGAAGGGCTTTTTCGCCGGGCGGGCCGATTGCCCATCCTTGGCGAATGTCGAGACAAAAACCTCGTTCGCAGGCTTCTCCGCGCGCAGCGGGGGACCGGTCGCCAGATGCACCCTTCTCTCGATGGGGCATTGGGAAGCGGGGGGATTGCAAAGCGCGCTGATTCTTGATGAGGCCGTCAAGGAGTACAAGATACTGGGTGGCGTGCCGTCCGGGCCATCGGCGATGAGTATTTCCGTGCTGTCCAATAAAATCATGCAGGAGGTCATAGAGTACCTGATGGGCCGCGCTCAGGTTTCCGAAGCCGGCATGACGGGCGACCAGGTGCGGGCCGCCATGAGCGCTCAGGGGCTGGGAAAGCGTGTATCGCCGGATCGCAAGCCGGTTGGCATGGTGCGCATGATCGACAGCGGCGGCTTCGACGCGGTCAGCTTTGCGGGCAAGGACGAAACCCAGACTTTGGTGCTCTTCCCGAAGCGATCGCAGGATTTTGCTGCAAGCGCGATCACCTGCATGAACTGGGATGCGGCGCTATTTGATCCTTATGAGGTCGAGTCACCGTGGAAGGTCATGCTCGGATGCGAGCGGTATTTCTGGCGCGGATCTGCGGATGATTTGGACATGAAGAGTCTTTCAAGAAGCTCGGACTGGACGGGCGCTTCCTTCGAGCGGGGGCGTTTCACTTACCGAAAGGCCGAAACCTATCGGAAGTTTGCAAAAGGGGAGTTGTTGGACCTGCGGATCGGTATTGGCCGGGCGCGCTTCGATGAGGTTTTAACCGGGAACCTTCCCCTGTCCGAGCTTCAGCCGCGGGACATCCTTTTCCTGCCGGATGGACGGTTCATGGCCGGGCATGTGCGCGCGTCATCTCTTCCCGGTGGCGGCACAGAAGGGCCCGTTGCGGGGCAATACTATTTCGATGGCCATGTCGTGACCCTGCTGCTGGATGCAGGCGAGGTGGTTTACGGCCATGCTGGCTGGTTTCCGGGTGAAGGGGCAACGGGGCAGGACCACAGGGCCGTCGTGAATATCAATGGCTGGGTGTATACAAGTTATTGCCGAGACGTCTGGAAGAACTGTTGAGTGCAGGGCGGGCTGTTAGAACCCCGCCGCGTCGCTCTGGTTCATGCTGCGATATTCGTCCCGCATGCCAATATAGAGGCTGAGACAACAGGTCAGCAGGATCAGCGTAAAGGGCAGGGCCGCCGTGATTGTGCCCGCCTGCAGTGACTGCAGCGCATCCGTGCCTCCGCCATAGAGCAGGGCCGATGCTGTCAGGCCGATCAAGCAGGCCCAGAATACGCGTTGGCGCCGGGGAGAATCTGTCTTGCCGCCGCTGGTGATCGTGTCGACGACCAGTGCGCCGGAGTCTGCCGAGGTCACGATGAAGACGACCAGCAGCAGGATGGCTGCGGCTGAAGTGATGGCCGAGAAGGGCAGGTCTGCCAGCATCTGGAACAGGACGAGAGACGCGCTGCCCATGCCCTCGCCGAGTTCGCCTTCGCCGGTCTTGAATTGGGCGATCGCAGTTTTGCCGAACGCGGTAAACCAGATGATGCCAATTGTGACGGGTGCAAACAGAACGACCGCAAAATATTCGCGCACTGTCCGCCCCTTCGAAATGCGGGCGATGAACATGCCGACAAAGGGCGACCAGGAAATCCACCAGGCCCAATAGAATATGGTCCAGTCATGAAACCAGGCGATGTCCGGCCGCCGTATCCAGTTGGTGAGGGCGGGCGTGTCGGTCATATAGGCGAGCAAATTCTGGCCCATACCGGTAAAGATCAGGATGGTTGGTCCGGCAATGATCACGAAGACGAGCAGGGCAAAGGCGATGCCCATATTGATATTGCTGAGCAGTTTGACGCCGCCATCAAGACCGCGAAGAACGGACAGGACTGCAAGCCCTGTCATCACGACAATAAGCAGGATCTGGATGCCGACATTGGGCTCAAAGCCGAGCAAGTAAGCTAGCCCACTGGTCGCCTGCGTTGCGCCGATGCCGATGGTCGTTGCGAGGCCGAACACAGTCGAGACAACCGCAAACAGGTCGATGATATGCCCCGGCCAGCCCCAGACCCGCTCACCGAGCAAAGGATAGAAAGCCGAACGGATGCTGAGAGGCAGGCCCTTATTGTGCGCAAAGAATCCGAGTGCGAGCCCGACAATCGCATAGATCGCCCAGGGCGCGAGCCCCCAATGGAAGATCGTGGCGCTATACGCGAGCCGTTCCGCTTCGGCTGAAAGCGGTTCGGCATTCAGCGGCATGCCATACCAGTCAGTATAATAAGCAAGCGGTTCGGCTGCGCCGTAGAACATGAATCCGACACCCACGCCGGCCGCGAACAGCATCGCCACCCAGGACATGATACTGAAGTCCGGCGTCGCGGTCGGTCCGCCCAACCGGATTTTTCCTAGTGGACTGATGGTGAGCGCGATGCAGAAGCCGAATACGAGCACGGCGGTGAGTGCGAAGAGCCAGTCAGCGCTTTGCAGCGTCCAGGTTCGGGCCGCTGTCAAATACTCCGCCGAAACTGTCGGAAAGAGCAGCGTGAGGCCGGAGAAGACGATGATCAGTCCGGCGCTCAGGAAGAAAACAGGATTGTGAATATTCAGCCCGGCGACCTCGATATTGTCCTGCCCGATCTCGTAATCGGTTTCGTAGACAAAAAGGGCTTCTTCGTCCTCGGGAATCAGGTCTGACGGCGTGTCGGGGGCTTGTGTGTCCATGCCGGGCTTGTGCCGCAAATACGTCGATTATCAAAGCATTGTTCTGAGGAAACTGTCCGCGCCATCGTGAAGAGTGAGGGTTTGATGCAACAGTTTGCATAAGATTCCCGTAGTTACCCGACGAATAGCTGGGCGAAACCTTTCTATCATCGAAATAAAAATGTACTTCGGAACCATCGAGCAGCCATGTGTACCGAGCCGCGCCGCTTATTCTGGCGCGCCATGGCTGGAGACGACCCAAAGGGAACACACATGAATAGACTCAAGTACGGGGCCTCGCTGATTGCGATGGCTGGACTGGTCGCGCCGGTTGCATTGGCGCAGGACGCTCCAGCGGAACCAGCGAGCGCGAAACGGCTTCAAACAGTGACCATCACGGCGACCAAGCGTTCGGAAAGCGCACAGGACGTGCCCGTTGCAGTTACGGCGCTCGGCGAGCAGCAGCTCAGAGAGCTCGGCGTCAAGAATTTCTCGGACTATCTTGTCCAGCTGCCTGGCGTCACGGCAGGTGGTTCCGGCCCCGGTCAGAATACAATCTATATTCGTGGTCTCGCATCCACCACGCCAAACCTGACGGTTGCAGGCGTCGCCGGTCTCGCCCCCAATGTCAGCTTTTATCTCGACGAGCAGCCGCTGGCCCAGCCGGGCCGGAATTTGGACGTCTATGCAGCCGATATCGAGCGCGTAGAGGTCTTGTCCGGACCTCAGGGCACACTGTTCGGCTCAAGCTCGCAGGCCGGTACGGTCCGCATGATTACCAACAAGCCGTCCTTCAGTGGCTTTGATGCCGGGTTCAATGCGTCCACCTCGTTCACCGATGGCGGTGAGATGAGCAACAGTGTCGAGGCCATGATCAATGTGCCCGTCAATGACAAGTTGGCGCTGCGTGGGGTCGTCTATAGTGACACTCAAGGTGGCTATATCGACAATGTCGGCGGCACATTGTCTGTACGCGACTCCGCCCGGTTCCGTACCGAAGGCACTGTGCGTGGCAATGGCGTCCCCGTGAGTGCCCAGCGCGAAGGCTTCCAGGCAGGCGCTGATCTGTCTGGTGTCAATTTCGTTGACGCAAACAACAGCAACATTGTCGAGAATGACATCAATGATGTCACCTATCAGGGCTTTCGCCTGAGCGGCATGTACCAGATCAATGAAGATTGGGACCTGCTGATCACGCATGCTCAGCAGCAGATCGAGTCCGACGGTGTGTTCGCCGCAGATCCCGAACTGGATGACTACGATATTGTCCGTTTCACACCGGAGAATATCGAAGACAAGTTCCACAACACTTCATGGACGCTGGAAGGCCGTATCGGCGCGCTTGAGGCGCTCTATACCGGTGCGTATACGGACCGCACGACAGACCAGACGGTCGATTATTCCGACTATCTCTTCGTCGGCCAGTACCTGCCTTACTATATCTGTGACTACTCGGTCACCTATCCGGCGGGTGCGCCGACGGGCAATTGCTACGCGCCGAACCTGTTCGTGAACTCACACAGTGAGACGAAAGTGCAGACGCATGAGCTGCGCTTCAATACGCCGAGCGAGAATCGCTGGCGCGCCACCTTCGGCGCCTTCTACAGCGACCTTGAGCTGGCTGAGCGTAACGACTTCGTCTATCCGGGCTCAACGCAGGTGGCCTATACGGATGGATCGATCGGCTTTGCCCCGAACTATCCGCTGACACAAACGGACGTAACAGGCGAAATCGGCAGTGCGTCCCCCGGTTACTACAGCGTTGCCGGTCCGTTCCCGGAAGGCGTTATCTTCCGAAACGATATTCTGCGCACCGATCAGCAGATGGGCCTCTTCGGCGAGACCACCTTCGACATCTCTGACCATTTCGCCATCACGGCTGGCGCACGATACTATGACGTCGAAGTTGACCTTGAAGGAAGTGCCAACTCGTCCTTCTTCAACCTGTTCGCAGATACCGACCAGCAAGTGTTCGGTACGAACATTTCGCTCCTGTATGGCCCGAACGGCCCGGCAGGGACGCCGGACAAGGCGTCAACCGACGGTATGATCTACAAGCTTACGGGCGAGTGGACGCCGTCGGACGACGTGATGTTCTACGCCACATACTCGGAAGGCTTCCGTGCCGGCTTGTTGAACCGTCCGGGCGGTGCTTCCGGCCCAGGCGGCTACACCGTGCCATATGCTGTCGATACGGACGAAGTGAAGAATTACGAGCTCGGCTGGAAAACCGAACTGTTCGACAATTCGCTGCGTTTCAACGGGTCAGCCTTCTTCGTCGACATTGAAGGTCTGCAGACCACAATCTTCGATCCTTCGATCGTGAACCTGTTCTTCTCCGACAACGCAGCCAATGCCGAGATCCAGGGCCTTGAAGGCGACTTCACCTGGGCGCCGGCCTCGGTTGACGGCCTGACCATTGCAGGTGCGTTCTCGCTTCTCGACACCGAGATCACCGAAGTGCTCGTGCCGACAGATGACGTTGTAGAAGGTTCCGACCTTGCCTTCGCGCCAGCCTACCAGGGCAATCTGCGTGTTCGGTATGAGTGGGATCTCGAGCAGGAAGTGGCTGGCCAGCGCCTCACCGCGCATGTCATGCCGCAGATCGTGTTCTCCGACGACTCCGTCAGTGATGTCATCGAGATCAACAAGATGGACCTTGATGGCTATGTCACCCTGGGTGGCTCGATGGGCGTCACGGGCGACAATTGGGGCGCGGAGATCTTCGCCTCGAACCTGACCAACGAGTATGCCGAGCTTAGTGGCAGCTTCGTTTATGACCGCGAACGCATCACGCCAATGCGCCCGCGCACAATCGGTATTCGCGTTTCCTACGACTACTAGGACATACGCCTACTTGATACTGAAGCAGCGCCCTGACAGGTTCAGGGCGCTGCTTTTATTTGATGGGAACTTCAGGCACCACGATGACCGCAATCTCTGATCCGGACCTCGCCCTGCGGGACGCGCAAAAAGCCATACAGTCTGGCGATTTTGCAACCGCCCGACAAATCACCGATGCGCTTCTTGCTGGCGAGCCGACTCATAAGGAAGCGCTCTACATGGCGGCAGTTTGCGCGCGCTATGAAGGTCGCAGCGCGGACGCGCTCGCGCATCTGGACGCGTTGAAGTCGCTCTCACCGGATTTCGGCCGCGCTTATCAGGAAGAGGGGCATCTCAAGCGCAAGCTCGGAGATCTGTCCGGAGCCGTCGGCGCTTTTGAGCGCGCGACCCGCTACAATCCTGCCTTGATGGCAAGCTGGTCTGCGCTAGCAGACCTGTACCTTCAGGCGGGCAATACGGACGCGGCGACCAACGCCCGCGCGCAGGCAGACCGTGTACGCGCGCTTCCGCGTGAGCTGCAAGCGGTGACAAATCATATTCATGAGGGCCGCGTCTTCCGGGCGGAGGAAATCGCCAGAGCGTTTCTCCAGAAGCACCCGACCCATGTCGAAGGCATGCGCCTGCTGGCGGATATCGGGTCCCGCCTCGGTGTTCAGGAGGATGCAGAATTCCTGCTTGAAAGCGCGGTCGATCTTGATCCGGACAATGTGCAGTTGCGGCTCGACTATATTCAGGTGTTGCGCAAGCGGCAGAAATTTGCAGCAGCGCTGGAGCAGGCTGGAGTTCTGATGGCGCGTGATCCGGACAATCCGCTATTCCAGTCGCATTTCGCCATCGAGAGTATGCAGGCGGGTGAATATGAAACCGCACTGGACCATTTTGAACGGGTGCTACAGAAAATCCCTGGTGATCCTGCTACGCTGGTCTCGCGGGGACATGCGCTGAAAACCTATGGTCGAACCGAAGAGGCAATCAGTTCATACAAGGCGGCAACAGATGTTGCGCCGGGGCAGGGGGATGCCTGGTACGGTCTCGCAAATCTCAAGACCTACACATTCGGCGATGATGAACTCGCCCGTATGCAAGCCCAGTTTGCTGCACTCGATATTGACCATATGTCCCGCATCCACATCGCGTTTGCGCTTGGCAAGGCCCATGAGGATCGCGGCGATCATGACGCCGCATTCCTGGCCTACGCGCAAGGCAACGCGCTGAAGCACCAGACGGTTCGCTATACGACCGACCAGATGCATGCGGAATTCGACGCGCAAAAAGCAATCTGTACGGCTGACCTGTTTGAAGCTCAGGCCGGTAAGGGCTGTGCCGCTCCAGACCCGATCTTCATTCTTGGCCTGCCGCGGGCGGGCTCGACCTTGATCGAACAGATTCTCGCGTCGCACCCAGACGTGGACGGAACGCTTGAGCTTCCCAATATCCTTTCACTTGCTCATCGCCTGCGGGGGCGCAAGCAACTGACAGACCGTGAGCGCTACCCGCGTATCCTGCATGAACTTCCCGCCGATGAGCTGTCTGCGCTCGGTGAAGAATATATTGAGACGACACGCATCCATCGTCAGGGAGCGGCTTTCTTCACTGACAAGATGCCGAACAATTTCCGGCATATCGGCCTGATTCATCTGATCCTGCCCAATGCCAAGATCATCGATGCGCGGCGCGACCCGATGGATTGTTGTTGGTCGGGCTTCAAGCAACTCTTCGCGGAAGGTCAGGAGTTCACCTACAGCCTCGATGATATTGGAAACTACTATCGCGGCTATGTCGATCTGATGGCGCATTGGGACAGTGTTCTCCCGGAAGGGCGAGTCCTGCGCGTTCAGCACGAGGATGTCCTGGAAGACCTGGAAGGCCAGGTTCGGCGGATTCTCGATTATTGTGGTTTGCCGTTTGATCAGGCCTGTGTGGATTTTCACAAGACTGATCGGGCCGTGCGCACGGCCAGCTCCGAGCAGGTTCGTCGTCCGATCAACAAAAGCGGGGTTGAGCAGTGGCGCCCTTATGAGGCACACCTTGATCCACTGAAAGCCGCGCTGGGACCCGACCTCGCGCCCCAATAGGAGTCGTCAGGTGAGCACACGGTCCGATGATGCCTTGATCGCGCTGCGTAAAATACAGCGCATGACAGAACTGGCGTCCAAGCGGCTGGCTCAGACGGCGGGCCTTACTCCGTCGCAAATGACGGTCTTGCGCATGCTCGATGAGCAGGGCGAGATCTCCGCAGGCCGGGTGGCAGAGGCCACTCAGCTGAAACACGCCACCATCACCAGCCTCGTCGATAAACTGGAGGCACGCGGCTTGATCGCGCGGCGCCGGTGTGACACCGACCGTCGGCGTGTTTGGCTGAACCTACTGCCTGCGGGTAAAGAGGCTCTGTCGGTTGCGCCCGACCCGCTGCACGAAACATTCGCTGCCGGATTCGACAAACTCCCTGATTGGCAACAATCCATGCTGGTAGCGGCTCTTGAGCGCGCGGCTGGCCTGCTTGATGCCGAAGAGCTCGACGCTGCGCCCTTTTTGGACGTCGGAGAACTGGGATAAGCGTCACACGCAAGTTTGCGATTGCAAATCATTTTCACCAATGCTAGGTCGCGCTCTTACCCGTGTCGGACAGATGACGTGAATGAGGGCACCCTATGATTGCGACGAATCGGATCGTACTTTCCATTTCCGTACTGGCAGGCGTATTGCTTGCTGCGTGTACGACGCTGCCGGCGCGGTCTGATGTTTCCAATGTGATATCGCGTCCTGCGGCGACCGATTTGAGGGATCCTCAGTTCCAGGCAGATCGTGAAGCTATCCTGGCGATGGCGGGAAACTACAAGGTGAAGTTCGACTTCAACGAAACCGTCGCCTTCGACGATGACTATTTTCTGAAGCCTCGCAAAGTGTCTGGTGGGGATGAGGTGGTCCTCGTTGTCGAGGATCGCGGAAACTTCATCAGCCTACAGCATATTCTGGTCGTAGGCGGCGAGCACAAGATGGCGATCAAGCACTGGCGTCAGGACTGGCAGTATGAGCCTGAGCGTGTGCTGATATTCATTGGCGGAAATGCCTGGGAGTGGCGTGACGTGCCAGCATCCGAGCGAGCCGGTACTTGGTCTCAGACGGTCTACCAGGTCGATGATGCGCCGCGATACGGGGCTGTTGCGACATGGTCGCACGAGAATGGGATTGCCACATGGCAGCCGCCACATGAATGGCGCCCGCTACCGCGGCGCGACATGACCACGCGCGATGATTACCACGCCATCCATGCGATGAACCGGCACGTCGTTACGTCTTGGGGCTGGGTGCATGAGCAGGACAATGGAAAGCTCGTCCTGAGCGGTAGTCAGCCACACATGCTGGCGCGTGAGACTGGCCTGAACACATATCGCCGAGACAGCGATTTCGAGACCGAGATTGCAACAGATTACTGGAGCGGTACCGCAGGCTTCTGGGCTGGCGTTCGCGGCGAATGGGACAGGATTGCCAATCAGAACGAAGCATTTGCCGTCACGATCAAGGGCGAGACCGAAGCGCTCTACATGCCTCTGCTGACCCTCGCCGGTGAAGTGGCAGACGGCAGCAAGGGAAACGAAGAGGCGGTGCTGGAGGCCAGACAGTTGATCGAAAATTTCACGACCAGCGACATTGGCGCATTGGCTGACCGGCTGCGTCCCACTGACATGGATATAGCCGAAACAGACTGAGCTCGGCTATGGTTGGAATGCCCCTATCAGATTTTCTTCTGATTGACTCGTTCGGACAGTTTGGCGGGGCTTTCCTTGCGTTCTGAATAGCGGTCAACAAGATGGTCTGCACGGTCCCGGGTCAGGAGCGTGAACTTCACGAGTTCTTCCATCACATCGACAATTCGGTCGTAATATGGCGAGTGGGTCATGCGGCCGCGTTCGTCGAATTCCAGGAATGCTTTGGCGACAGACGATTGGTTTGGAATGGTGATGAGCCGCATCCAGCGTCCCAGAATGCGTAGCTGATTGACGGCGTTGAAACTCTGCGACCCGCCACAGACCTGCATGACGGCCAGTGTCTTTCCCTGGGTAGGACGGACACCGCCGAGAGAGAGGGGAATCCAGTCGATCTGGGTTTTCATGACTCCCGACATTGCACCGTGCCGCTCCGGTGAACACCAGACCATTCCTTCCGACCATACGACGAGGTCTCGCAATTCCTGTACTTTTGGGTGGGAGTCCTCCGCCCCATCGGCGAGCGGGAGACCATCGGGATCGAACATGCGCGTCTCGCAGCCGAGCTTTTCCAGAATGCGAGCGGCTTCCTCATTTGCCAGGCGGGAATAGCTCCGCTCCCGTAAAGAACCATGCAGAAGCAGGATACGTGGCTTGTGTGTGCTGAGCGCAGGAGTCAGGAGGGCGTCTGGGTCGGTCTCGCGAAAACTGTCTTCGTGAAGGGCAGGAAGGTCATTCGTGGAGGTCATCTGTGTGTTGGTCTTTCTCGGGCAGATCAGTTGATTGCATGCAGTCATGCAAACCTGTTCGCGTTCAGAATTGAGGCTTTGCGTGAGAGCTCTCTCAAGTTTCCGGGAACGCATTGCGGGTGCGATTGGCGAAGGCTACCAGCGACAGCATGACCGGCACCTCGACCAGCACGCCGACAACTGTGGCGAGCGCCGCTCCGGAATTCAGCCCGAACAGGCTGATCGCCACCGCGACGGCCAGTTCGAAGAAGTTGGACGTGCCGATCATGGCGCAGGGCGCGGCGACCTTATGTGGCACTTTCCATGCCCAGGCGGCCGCGTAGGCGAGTGCAAAGATACCATACGACTGAATGAGAATTGGTACGGCAATGAGCGCAATGATGATCGGCTTCGCCAGGATCGTTTCGCTCTGGAATCCGAACAGGAGTGTAACGGTAGCCAGAAGGCCGATCACCGACAGGGGTTTGATACGGCGCGTAAAGGCGGTCACCGATTCCTCACCCCCGCGCTTCTTAAGGGCATTACGAGCCAGAATGCCCGCCATCAGGGGAACGACCACATAGAGCGCAACCGACAGGAGCAGCGTCTCCCACGGCACGGCGATATCCGTGACTCCCAGCAAGAAAGCGACAATCGGTGCGAAGGCAAACACCATGACCGCATCATTCACACTGACCTGAACCAGTGTGTAATTCGGGTCGCCACGTGTCAGATGTGACCAGACAAATACCATCGCCGTGCAGGGGGCAGCGCCCAAAAGGATGAGGCCGGCAATATAGCCTTCCGCGTCTCCGGGGGGGATGAACGGCGCGAAGACATGGCGGAAAAAAAGAACGCCGAGGGCCGCCATCGTGAAGGGCTTGATAAGCCAGTTCACAACCAGTGTGATGATCAGCCCCTTCGGTTTCTCACCGACGCGGCGCATGGCGGAAAAATCCACGCCGATCATCATGGGCCAGACCATGGCCCAGATGAGCAGGGCGACAGCGAAATTCACATTTGCATATCCGAAGCGAGCAAGTGCTTCGAACGCGCCAGGCACGATCTGCCCCAGGCCAATCCCAATCGCAATGGCGAGTGATACCCAGATAGAGAGGTATCTTTCGAATAGTCCCATGAGTATGCCCCGCATCTTACTCTGTCGGCGTTCCGATCCGGGCTAGTTAGTGCCGCATACATTATTATTCAATAATTCATCGAATATCGTTTTGGTATTTCTTGGAGTGCATGCCTGCAGGGAGTTCACGTCAAAGACTGCTCCGAGGCCGCGCCTTTTCTGCGACTGAAGATGAGGAATGGCGCACCCAAGAGGATTCGAACCTCTGACCTCTGCCTTCGGAGCTGGTTCATTGCCCTATCCGAAATGCG
>TARA_R110000850_G_scaffold85460_9_pt1 | contig 11756 bp, 11 predicted proteins | sample TARA_R110000850 | Tara Oceans TARA_R110000850 (sample SAMEA4397586) | marine metagenome | biome: Polar Biome; feature: [SRF] surface water layer (ENVO:00010504); material: water (ENVO:00002006), including particulate matter (ENVO:01000060) such as... | depth 5 m | reverse complement strand
CGAGCGGGGTTCTGCCCACAAATGGGGCGAGAATCCGCTAGGCTAACGCACCGCGGTCAACGGGTGCGGCACGGTTTCTGCATTATTTTGGCGCACCGCTGGAACCAGGTTTTTGGCTCCGCGGCCAATCGAATTATTTTTCATCCAACACTCATCACCCTGCAGGAGACCCCATGGCTTCGGGCACAGACGTAATCAACACTATTAAAGAGAAGAACGTGAAGTTTGTTGACTTCCGTTTCTGCGATACGCGCGGCAAGGAACAGCACGTCACCGTGCCCGCCAAGTACCTGGAAGAAAGCACCTTCACCGAAGGCAAGATGTTTGATGGATCAAGCATCGCCGGCTGGAAGGGCATCAATGAATCCGACATGATCCTGATGCCGGACCCGGAAAGCGCCTTCATCGATCCGTTCTTTGAAGAGCCCACCATCTGCCTGACCTGCGACGTGATCGAGCCCAACAGCATGCAGGGCTATGTTCGTGATCCTCGCTCGGTCGCCAAGCGCGCCGAGGCTTACCTGAAGAGTACCGGCATCGCCGACACCGCCTACTTTGGCCCGGAGAATGAATTCTTCGTCTTCGACTCCATTCGCTATGAGTCCGGCCTCAAGGGCTGCATGGTGGAAATTGATTCCGAAGAAGCCTGCTGGTCTGCCGGCAAGCAGATTGAAGGCGGCAATATGGGTCACCGTCCGGGTCTCAAGGGCGGTTACTTCCCCGTACCGCCGGTCGACTCGCTGCAGGACATACGTTCTGCGATGTGCGAAGTGCTTGATGCCATCGGCGTTGAGTCCGAAGTGCATCACCATGAAGTGGCCACTGCTGGCCAGTGCGAGATCGGTGTGCTGTTCAACACCCTGACCAAGAAAGCTGACGAAGTCCTCAAGCTCAAGTACGTGGTGCAGAACGTCGCCCACCAGTTTGGCAAGACGGCCACTTTCATGCCCAAGCCCATCGTTGGCGACAACGGCAATGGCATGCACGTGCATCAGTCCCTGTCTCTGAACGGCAAGAACCTGTTCTCCGGTGACGGCTACGGCGGCCTGTCCGAAACCGCGCTGTACTACATCGGCGGCATCCTCAAGCACGCCAAGGCGCTCAATGCCTTCACCAATCCGGGCACCAACAGCTACAAGCGACTGGTTCCAGGCTTTGAAGCCCCTGTCATGCTCGCCTACTCGGCACGCAACCGCTCCGCTTCGATCCGCATTCCGTACGTGGCCAACCCGAAGGGCCGTCGCATCGAGCTGCGATTCCCGGACTCCACCGCCAACCCGTACTTCGCCTTTGCCGCGATGATGATGGCCGGCCTGGACGGCATTCAGAACAAGATCCACCCCGGCGATCCGTCCGACAAGGATCTTTACCACTTGCCGCCTGAAGAAGACGCCAAGATCCCGAAGGTCTGCTACAGCCTGGACATGGCGCTCGAAGCACTCGACGCGGATCGTGACTTCCTCAAGAAGGGCGATGTGTTCTCTGACGACCTCATCGACGGCTACATCGCACTCAAGATGGAAGAAGTCACGCGCATGCGCATGACCACGCATCCGATCGAGTTCGAGATGTATTACAGCCTGTAAGCTGCACCGACCAGCCTAGCTGGCTAAGAAGCCCCGGGAAACCGGGGCTTTTTTGTGGGCAACTAAAAAGCCGCCAACGAAGCTGCCAAATGGCGCGTGCGGTCCGATCATCAACAAGGCTGTCGAAAGCAAGCTTGAACCGTTAGCCTTTGCGGCACCTTCTTTCTCAGGATACGACCTTGATTGTTTTCATCAGTGGAGCAAGTTCCGGTTTCGGCAAAGCCATTGCGGAAAGATTCGCCGCTCAGGGAGCGAGCCTGATCCTGTGTGGTCGGCGTGAAACGCGGCTCAAGCAACTTGCCGCAAGCCTGAAGGTGCCAAGCCTGTGCATCGCTTTGGATGTGCGCGATCGAAAGGCTGTTGAAGCAGCGATCCAGACGCTGCCCGCAGACTTTGCTTCGATTGATGTGCTGGTCAACAACGCAGGACTTGCCCTTGGGCTGGAGCCGGCCCAGCGCGCCTCACTGGATCAGTGGGAGCAAATGGTGGATACCAACGTCAAGGGACTGATGACGCTCACCCATTGCGTGCTACCTGGGATGGTTGCGCGAAACCGCGGTCATATCATCAACATTGGTTCTACCGCAGGAGAGTGGCCTTATCCGGGGTCCAACGTCTACGGCGCCAGCAAAGCTTTCGTGCGGCAATTCTCTCTCAACCTGCGAGCTGATCTTTATCAGACGGCTGTGCGCGTCACCGATGTTGAACCCGGCCTCGCCGGTGGAACGGAGTTTTCAAATGTGCGTTTCAGTGGCGATGACCGACGTGCAGAAACCGTTTATGAAAATGCAGAAGCACTGAGTGCAGAGGATATTGCCGACACGGTCTACTGGGTTGCAATGCGTCCGGCGCACGTCAACGTGAATACGCTGTCGATTACGCCGGTGTGCCAGGGTTTTGGTCCTGTTGCCGTGCATAGAGAACAAAAGACAAACGCAAAATCCTGAGTCACGGCTGCTGCGCCGGTGCAGATGCGCTGACTGCAGGTGCCTTGCTATCGAGAAAATCCTGCAGAGCCTGCCAGGGTCGAGGGCAATCAGAGTGACCACATTTTTCCGTCAGCAAGGTTGCGTCGGCCGCCGCACTGCTGAGCGCGTGAGCATGTGAAAGCGGAATGATGGTGTCCTCTGTCCCGTGATAGATGAAGACAGGCATGCTTAAATTCTCGACGATGGATTTGTTGTCATAACGGTCTTTGAGAAAGTGTGTTGGCGCTCCATTTTCTGACACCAGCTTTTCGAGAGAAGAGAATGTCGACTCCAGACACAGGGCTGCGACAGGACGGCTTTCTGCCAGCAAGGCAGCCGCGCCACCGCCAACAGAACGACCGTAGGCGACAATCCGGGATGCGTCGACGTAAGGCAGTTCGCGCGCGACGTCATAAGCGGACACTACGGCTTGTTTGACGCTCTGCAATGATGGCATTCCCGGCGCTCCGGCATAGCCCGGATACTCCACCAGAAGAATCGAGATGCCGTTGTCCTGCAGCGCTTCAAACTCATCAAGCCACTGAAACGCAGCTTCGCGATTACCGTGCGTGAAGATGATGAGCGGGCCGCGATCGCCGTTCTTCAAGACTGCAGGCATGAGCAGGCCGTAACTCGACTCCAGATCAATCTTCGTCACCGAACCGGACAGCGCGTCGGTGGGCAGGTCGACATCAGGTATCGGATAGATCAGCCGGTTCTGGCCAAAATACAACAGCAGGAAAGCCAGCAAGCCCACGCCCAGCAACAAGCCAGCCAGAGCAAAAAATATCTTCAATGTGGCCGACGCAATGACGCAGCGGGATGTACTGCCACGGCAGTCTGTCGCGATCAGACGCAAGCATGCAAACCTCGCTAGCGAATTTGCCCCAAGCAGGCGACAAACCCTTGGGCGCTTGCAACAATCTCCTCGGCTGCAAAAGCATCAAGTAAAAACCAACAAGAACTCACAGTAAAAGAACGACGAATGCCTTTTGTCACGATGCGCGATGGGTCGCGCCTGCATTATCTGGATGTTGGTCGTCGCAAGGCGCGCAAGACCTGCGTGCTGCTCCATGGTTTCGCCATGCCCGCTGCACTCTGGCTTCCCTTCGTCGCGCCTATGCTGCACCGGCATCGCTTCATCCTGCCGGATCTGCGGGGCTTCGGTGGCTCGCACGATCTCAAGCTGACCCAACCGACCTTGCTCAATCAGCACGCAGAAGATGTGGCCGACCTGTTCGATGCCCTCGACCTGCAAGATGTATATCTCGGCGGTCTGTCCATGGGTGCCTGCACCGCGATGCAGTATCAGCGCATGTACGGTTTTGATCGGATCAAGGCCTACCTGCACATCGATCAATCACCACGTGTCTTGAATTCTCAGGAGTGGGCGCATGGCCTGCTCGGTCCGCAGCAGTCAGAAGGCTTCGAGCAGATGAGCGCATTGATGCGCCTGCTGGAACCTTATCGCGGTCTCAGCTACCGGCGTCTGCCGCGCTATCTGCGTCGCGAACTTTGGAAGCATCTTTCCACGTTTTATGGCCACGCTTTTCATCGCAGCAACTGGAAACGTTTCGTGACCCTGTCGCAACACGAATTCCTCATTCGCCGTGTGGCGCCGGTCAGCAACTGGCCGATTTACATGGATTGCCTGCGCTCATATCTCCATGACGATTACGACTGGCGATCCAGTCTGCCCGATATAAAGGTGCCCATGACGGCATTGATTGGCATGCAGTCCACCATGTATCCGGCAGATGGCCAGCTCAGTATTGGCAAGCTGGTACCGCATGCGCGGATTGTTCAGTTTGACAACTGCGGTCACGCCATTCCCTTCGAGCAGCCGCGCCAATTCATCAGCGAACTAGGGCAATTCCTTATGGCGGCATGAGCGGGATTCTGTTGACATAGGCTCCCTTTGAACCGCCACGTATTCGTCGCGGCCCAGATTCACCCATTACAAAACTCAGGAGAACATCATGAAGCTGCTCAGTTCATTCGGCCCCAATCCCCGCATGGTGCGCATGTACATGCTGGAAAAAGGTATCGATATCCCCATGCAGGACCATGACATTCTCGCGGGCGAGAATCGCAAGGCAGAGTTCATGGCGAAGAATCCATCCGGTCAGGTTCCTGCGCTGGAACTCGACAACGGCACCATCATCGGCGAGACCATCGCCATCTGCGAGTATCTCGACGAACTCAATCCTGACAATTCCCTGGTGGGTGAGAATGCTGAAGAACGCGCAATCTCCCGCAGCTGGCAGCGCCGGGTTGAGCTGATCATCACCGAAGATCGTTACAACTCCTTCCGCTACTCAACAGGTCTGGACCTGTTCAAGAATCGCGTTCATTGCCTGCCCGAAGCGGCCGAAGGCCTGAAGAAGCGCGGTGAGCTGGGTCTGGACTGGCTCGACGGTCTGATCGGTGGCCGCGACTTCATCTGCGGCAACAAACTGCGACTCGTTGATCTGGCTCTGTACTGCTGCCTGGATTTCACCAATGGCGTCGGACAGCCGCTGAACCCGGCACAGAAGAATATAGACGCTTGGTTTAAGCGCATGGAAGCACGTCCCAGCGCCAAGGCCAGCCTGCATCCTGGTTCCGAGCAGGTGGGCATGCGCGGATAAAATCCTCGCAGCGAGAACAAGGCCTCCCGGACGCAAGTCCGGGAGGCCTTTTTTGATTCTTCTTGTCCGCGCGTGCCAATGGCATCAATACTGCCGGTTCCTCTCCTCCTGCCGGCCTTAAACCGTGTCCGCCAAGACTCCCCTCGTACTGGATGATGTAGAAACCTGCGTTGACCAGCTGATTCAGACGGTGGGGTCGGATCTGCGTGTGGCGCTACCCCTGGGCCTAGGGAAACCCGCTGAGCTCGTTAATGCGCTTTACGCGCGGGCTCGCGCTGATACCAATCTCTCCCTGACCTTTCTGACCGCGCTTTCGCTGGAAAAGCCTATAACGGCTTCGGCGCTTGAGGCGGCATTCATGCAACCGATCCTCGACCGGGTGTTCGAGGGCGTCGTCGATCTGGATTATGCGCAGGATGTGACAGCCGGAACGCTGCCGGACAATGTCCGCGTCATAGAATTTTTCTTTCGACCTGGCAGCCGCATGCGCAATGAAGCGGCACAGCGCGACTACATTTCCACCAATTACACTTTCGCCGCACGCGACGTCTTCGCGCAGGGATGCAATGTGCTGATGCAATCCATCGCGCAGCGAAAAGATGAAAATGGCCGTACGCGATACAGCCTCAGCTGCAACCCTGATACTGGCCCTGAACTCGCACAATTGCTGCGAGAAGCCCAGCAGCAGGGTAGCCGTGAATCCGTTGTGATTGGCGTGGTTAACGAGCAGTTGCCCTTCATGGCGCAGGATGCAGAAGTTGATGCAGACTGGTTTGATCTGCTGGTGGTCAATCCACGCTACAACACGGCGCTGTTCTCCACGCCCAGAACGGCAGTCGCGCTGGCCGATCACGCGATTGGTCTTCATGCCTCGGCGCTGGTCAAGGATGGCGGAACCTTGCAGATCGGCATTGGCAGTCTGGGTGATGCCATTGCGCACGCCCTGCTACTGCGTCATCACGACAACGCGCAATACCGCAGACTGCTTGAAGCAGCGCAAGGCGAGCAGATAAAAACCGAAGCGTTATCGCAGATTGGCGGCGAAGAACGATTTGAGCAGGGCCTCTACGGTGCTACCGAAATGTTTGTTGACGGCTTCTGGCAGCTCCTGCAAGGCGATGTGCTGCGCCGCGAGGTCTACGACTTCTGGGCCCTGCAACAGTTGATCAACGAGGGCGTCTGCAATCCGCAAAAAATTGACGGATGTTTGCTGGAAGGCTTTGTCCGGCTCGGCGTCCGCGTCATTCGCGGCCAGGACTTTGAAGTCCTGCAACACCATGGCGTGTTCAAGGAAGATGTTGCCTATGACGATGGCTACATCATTGCCCCAGATGGCACACGCTTTATTGCCAATGTTGCCGACGATCAATCGCGTCAATGGCTGACAGAAAACTGTCTGGGTCATGCTTTGCGCAATGGCATCTGTCTGAGCGGCGGTTTCTTCCTCGGGCCTCGTGATTTCTATCAGGCACTGCGAGACGCCGACGATGCAAGCCTGGCCCGCATCTGCATGACCGGCGTGAACAAGGTGAATCAGCTGGACATGAATCCGCGGCTGTATCGCCAACAACGGCTGCATGCGCGTTTCATCAATACCGGCATGATGGCAACGCTCAATGGCGCGGTGGTTTCCGATGGCCTGAGTGACGGGCGTGTGGTCTCAGGCGTCGGCGGCCAGTACAACTTTGTTGCGCAGGCGCATCAGCTGCAGACGGGCCGTTCGATCCTGATGGTGCGCGCGGTCCGCACGGCTGACGATGGCACCTCCAGCAGCAACATTGTCAGTGATTACGCGCACTGCACGATTCCCAGGCACTTGCGCGACATTCTCATCACCGAGTACGGCGTCGCAGATCTGCGCGCACAAACCGATAGTGAAGTTGCGAAGCGAATCATCAACATCGCTGACTCGCGCTTCCAGCCGGAACTGCTGCGCAAGATGCAGGACGTGGGAAAGATTGAGCAGCGCTATCAGATCCCCGCTGAGTATCGAAACAACACACCGGAAGCATTGGCAGCTCGTCTGGGTGTTGAAGGCTTCAGAAAAATCCTGCCGCAGTTTCCTTTCGGCAGTGAGTTCACTCAACAGGAGCTCAGGTTGCTGCCGGTTCTGCAGGCCTTGAAGCAGCGTGTGGCGCAAACGCCAAAGTGGAAATTGCTGCTGCAAGGCTTGTTCAGCTCGCGGCTCACAGACGCACGTCACGCAGATGATCTGGAGCGCCTGGGTCTTGCGCGGCCGGCTGATCTCAAGCAGCGCATTACGCGCAATCTGCTGAGCGAGTTGCTCGATCAGGCACAGGTCTGAGCGAGACGCAGGCGTCCGGCATCGGTATCATCGCCGCCCCCTTTTGCTATGTGATGAATCGACGCCGTGTGGTTCAAGAACCTGTTGCCGTATCGCCTTGCCGCTCCCTGGACCTTGGCGCCGGGCGCGCTGGAGGAGCAACTCGCCAATCGGCCGCTGCTTCCTTGTAGCGGTCTGAGCGCGCAGAGCCAAGGCTGGGTGTCCCCCCGCGACGACGGCGCTCTGGTTTGTTCGCAGGGCAAGCAGATGCTGATCGCACTGGGCGTGGAAACCAAGATTCTGCCGGCCTCGGTGGTCAAGGAAGAGGCAGAGGCACGCGCCGCTGAGCAGGAAGCGCGCATGGGCTTCAAGCCTGGCCGCAAGCAGATGCGTGAGCTCAAGGAGCAGATTACTGCCGAGCTGCTGCCCAAGGCATTTGCCAAGCGTCAGATCACCCGCGCATGGATCAATCCGGAGTCGGGTTGGCTGATCGTGGACACCGCCAGCGTCAAGCGGGGGGATGATTTCACCACTGTCCTGCGTGAAACGCTTGGCACTCTGCAGATCGAGCCGATGGATACGGTCAAGGCCCCGGTGACCTGCATGACGCAATGGCTGGCCGCCAATCAGACGCCAGGCAATTTTCAGCTGGATCAGGACTGTGAAATGAAAAGCGGTGGTGATGACCCCGCGGCGATTCGATTCGCCCGGCACGGTCTTGAAGGCGACGATGTTCGTCGGCACGTCAAGGATGGCAAGTCCGTGACCCAACTGGGCCTGACCTGGAACGATCGCATGCGGCTGGTCCTGGCCGACCCCGGCGTGATCAAGCGCGTGCGTTTCGACATGATCGAGCAGGACCGTGCTGAGCATGACACGGATGAATCTGCCGAAGAGCGATTTGACGCTGACTTCACTCTGATGTGCGGCGAGCTTTCAGCCATGCTGGCTGAAATGATCGATGCGCTCGGTGGAATGCAAAGCCCGCGCTAGGGCGTGTCGTCCTCAGAGACCACCACGGTCGCGATGTAGCTAGCCGGATCAATGGTCTCTGTACTGACGGGATAAGGCCGCAGGTCCAGGAAGCGAATCTCATAACCGGCATAAAGCGCTGAGTCCGGCGCAGGAATGGTCAGGCTGAAGGTTTGCTGGCTGCTGCCCGCACGCAGTGCCGTCAAAACGATGCTGGCCTGGCCTGCTGTGACGCAAGCCACGTCGCTGGGACAACGGGAGTCTTCACTGACGCTATTCAGGCGCAACTGAAGCCCTTCTCCCGGGAACACAACGGATTCGCCGACCCGCAGGTCAGTAGGGCGGTCCAGACCCAGGCCCAAACTGACGTCATCACCCGAACAAGCGGCTGCCAATGCTGCCAACAGCAAGGCGGACCGGACGAGGGCTTGTTTCATGACGCGACTTTTGCAGGTCCTGAATCGCCGCGCAAGCCCCCTACGACCTGGTCCTGCTAACCTTCCGGCCTGCACCGGCGTGCCACCGTGCACCTGTTGCATTTCTCGAACCTCAACGGGCAACTGCCCAGTCAAAATTCAAGGAGCAACAACATGGCGGGAACGTTTGAACTCAAGAAAGCCAAGAACGGGCAATTTCATTTCAACCTGCTGGCCGGTAACGGGCAAATTGTTCTGACCAGCGAAATGTATGTGGCCCGCAAGTCGGCAGAAAACGGCATTGCCTCGGTCCAGAAGAATTCCGGGATGGATGAGCGCTACAAGAAACTGGTTGGAAAGAACGGCAAGTTCTATTTCACGCTGGTCGCAGGGAACAGCCAGGTCATTGGCCAGAGCCAGATGTACACCACTGAAGCCAGCCGTGATGCTGGCATTGAGTCGGTCAAGAATTCCGGCTCCACCACCACAATCAAGGACAGCACGGCCGACTAGCAGGGCTGCCCTAAGTCTGTTTCTCAAGATCACTCATCCAATCAGGTCTTCGTACTTGATGTGAACCATGCGTGCTTCCATGCAACTCCCTGACGTGAGTCGGCCGCAACGCGGAGATTTCCCGAACCGCTTCCTGCGCATGACACCAACTCGCTCAGCCGTCTGCGGACGCTTTGGCAGACCGACACCCCGCACCATGGGAGCATGGTTGTTCTATGTGTCGCTCGGCCAGCCGTTTCGAATCAAAAGCGATACCGGCCCAGCCAGGTCCTGCAGCATCGCACTGGTAGAACCTTGGACGGTGCATCAGGTTTCGACGGAAGATTCCGACATCGCAATGCTGATGATCGAGCCCGAATCCGTCGATGGCGATCGAATCTTCCGGCCATGGTTTGCCACGCCCTCCAGAATGGCAGGAACTCATCTCAGCATGCTGAGGGCTTTCTCCTCACCACCGGCAGAATGGATCGATTTCGATCTTCAGTTCTTTGGTTCTGCATTGCCAGAACGCGCACTGGATCCGCGTATTCGCAAAGTCGTTGACATGATCTACGAGAGAAATGATTCCGACTTGTCCATCGATATGTGCGCAGCCCATGTGTGCTTATCGCCGTCGCGGCTCATGCACCTTTTCCAGGATCAGCTTGGAACCTCTTTTCGCCGGTTCAGAGGGTGGCGACGCGCGCGCAGCTTGCTGCACAAAATGGGCAAATCCCCTGCCCTGGTGCAGGTGGCGCTCGACATGGGGTACTCCGACTCCACGCATTTGAGCAAGAGCACGCGGTCATGGTACGGCTACACACCCACAACCATGTTCCGCGGCTCACGCCAGTTTTCAGTCATTGCCACCATGTAGTGATGACAACGCGAAGCGCGATGTTTACCGCGTGGTGTGAATCACCACGCGGCCAGCAATCTCACGCCGATCAAACCGATCAATCGCTTGCGGCAAATCAGCAAATCCGACTTCAAGACCTACAACAGGCCGGATGCGTCCGCGCGCCATCAGATCAAGGATGTTGCGATGAATCTCCTCGCCCATGGCGCGGCTGGGCATGTTGAAGTTGACCTTGGGATAAGCGACGCCTGAAACACCAGAGTCGTCATCTGTAGGATTGTCATCGACGTAAGTCATGAGGACGCCGACCATGGAAATATTTCCAAAAATCAGTTGGCGCAACAGCACGGGACGTTCGTCCTCTTGCTCGATGCCAGAAGAGAATCCCAGAAGGATGTGTCTGGCACCGTAGTTGAGACATAGCCAGGTTTGTTCCAGAACATCACCGCCGATGGAATCCACCGCAACATCAACCTTGCGGCCGCCGGTGGCATCAAGCACTTCACGCACAAAATCCTGCTTGCGATAGTTGATCGCGACATCCGCGCCCAGTTCGCGGCACAAGGCGAGCTTTTCGTCAGAGCCGGCGGTTGCGATCACGCGCGCACCGGCGTGTACGGCGAGCTGGATCGCGGCAGAACCAAAGCCGCCCGCTCCGGCGTGGATCAATACCGTCTCACCCATTTGCAAGCGGGCTCGCGTGAACAGACAGAGCCAGGCCAGGTGAAAGGGCCAGAAAATACTGGACGCAGTTGATGCCGGCATGGATGCCGGAACTTCAAACGCCATGACCGTGGGCAACACCGCGTACTCAGCGTAGCCACCGTGACCGCCTCTGGGCATGCCAATGACGTGCTTGCCAACCCAGTCTTCAGCACCTGGGCCGGCTTGCTCCACCACGCCGTAGATTTCAAAACCAGGAACGAAAGGCGCTTGTGTAGCCATGCTCGCGTAAATGCCGCGGATGCCGTCTACCTCATTCTTGTTGATGGTGGCGGTCAGTACGCGCACAAGAATATGGCGGGCTTCCAGTTTCGGAATTTCGACGTCCTTCAGTTTCAGAACTTCCAGTGGTTCCCCAAATCGCTCTGCGACCCATGCTTTCATCTTAATGCTCCAGAAATTGAAAAAATAAGTACAGACTTACTCACGCGTACCCGGTGAGAATTTCACGGGCATTGCCTTGACGTTCTGAATCCAGTTGCTGGGCGTACGAACAACGGGGCCATCGAGTTCCATATCCGGCATTCGGCGCAGCAACTGTTCAATGGCGATCCGCAATTCCATTCGAGCGAGTGAGGAGCCCAGACACAAATGGCGACCGCCGCCACCAAAGCTCTGGTGCGGGCATTCACTACGCGCCACATCAAAGTGATTGGGGTTGTTGAAGCGCTCCGGGTCGCGGTTGCCGGCAGCTTGCCAACACACCACGGCCTCACCTTGGCGAATGAGCTGATCACCAACGAGCGTGTCCTTGAGCGCAGTGCGGCGCATGTACTGCGCCACCGACACCCATCGATTGATCTCTTCAACCGCCAGCGGAATCAGT
>TARA_R110000850_G_scaffold154376_1_pt1 | contig 11760 bp, 14 predicted proteins | sample TARA_R110000850 | Tara Oceans TARA_R110000850 (sample SAMEA4397586) | marine metagenome | biome: Polar Biome; feature: [SRF] surface water layer (ENVO:00010504); material: water (ENVO:00002006), including particulate matter (ENVO:01000060) such as... | depth 5 m | reverse complement strand
CCTTTAAAGAAAATAACGGATTTTGTGTAAGCGTAAAACCTGACATTTGGATTCTCTTTTATGATCTCTAACCATGTCTGGACATATTTTAAAGAATAGAAATCACCGCTGTCATGAATTCTGAGAAAATCCACTTTTGACCTTTTAAGTGCGCTATTCATCATGCGCTTAAATATTATCGGTAATTTTGTTATCTGGTAGCGTTTTTCAAAAGCTGGGCTAACATTGGACCAGATATAGGCCCCTTTTTGAGCGTAGCAATACTGCACGCAATCTTTAGCGAATGGACATGTAACTTTTCCGCTCGCGCTCTTATAGGCTGGTATACCAAAATTGAAAACCCGTACACCCAGCTCCTTGCTTGTCTTTTTTAACTTGCTGTTCTGTGTTATTAGACTTGTCGTCATGATCATATAGTTTTATAAATTAACAGATAACCAGCGCCCAATATTGAGCGCTTTACTTTTAGTCAAAATCATCATTGTAAACAGCTGGTACATGTTCCCCGCTTTCGGTTAATACTTGATCTTCCCAATTAATGCAATACGCCAAATATCCCCTATTCATATCTTCCTGGAATTCGTCATCTAGGTCCAGGACTTCATGAGGTAGAAAAACAGAACCGCAAGGAGTTACAACAAAACCCGCGGAGCTGTATACATGTTTTACGATCTCTTTTAAATGGTCAAAGCTTAACAGCTTGATTGAATCCATGATATAACGCTTTTAAATTAACAGATAACCAGCGCCCAACATTGAGCGCTTTACTTTTAGCCGTTTAAATCTCGGACGGCTTCCACTAAATGCGGAAAATACCAGCCGCCAAACTTCTCCAAGTCCTCGGGAGCTTCAAAAAGCTTTGGGACAATGTGCGCGATTGATTCGGGACTTTTACCAGATTCTAGGAGGTCCAAAATAGCAAAGTAAAAGCGCGCCGTATTACTTACATGTAATGCGTGTAAATGATTGCAATAGTCATCAGGTAGTAACATTATAAAAGGTTTTAAATATTAACAGATAACCAGCGCCCAACAAAGGGCGCTAATTTGTAGCACTTACGTAGTGCTTTAGGTTTCGGGCTCATTTGCCCCTGAACGCTTGCGCGCTGCTGGCTGGTCGTTACTCAGCTTGTCAAATCTGTATAAATTGTATGCCAATAAGTCAAAGAACATGCACAGCTTGCGCCGTTTGTGAACTGCAATATAGTAAACAAATGTTAATAAAGCTTAACAAAGGGACCATAAAAACTAAGTTATCACCAGATTAATAGTAATAATGTCTTAACACTTATATTCATTGCATGCCCCATATAGACAAAGCAAGCTCATAAAAACAACTAGGTAAGTCTTTCGGTATAGAGGTAAACAAGGCGGTGAGATTGTACGCACTCTACATGGACCAAGTAAACTTTACCAGATGGTACTACATGACAAAAGCCAAAAAAGTACAAAAGGTCTGCCGTTCTAGTCTGGGGGGTGGTCTCGGGATCCGCTTCGGAGTTGGAAGACTAACATTGTATACATAATATAATCCCCCATATAGATATAACTCAAGTCATTTTACGAGTCAATAGGGGTGAAATATCGTGTAATAAAGCTGTATAAAGGACGTTAAGGTGTCTAAGATAGATTTTGCGGGTGTGTATTGTCCAAAAGGTACATAACAGCAGAGGGTAATATATATGCTGTTAGAACAGGACTGGGGAGAGCCTTTGAAAAAGGGTATAGTTTGGGCTAGAGCTATACTTGTAACGCATTTTGAGAAGATTGCTGTTTGCTTGAAGCAACAGCTATCAAAACACTATTGTCATGAGTGCATCTGTATGTTGATCACACTTATTACTCTGCTAAGTTACATAAAATATTTGACATTGTCAAGTCCAGCTCTACGTTATAGCCGTTTTATATTATTCATTATCTTTGCAAGACTATGGAACCGAGGAAGAAGAAAAAGAAAAAGAAAGGGCCACGTATGACCAGGATGCTTGGCGGTCCAGTCCGTTATAAAGACGGATGGCAAGACAAGTTTGAAGACCTTATGACCAATCATAGGGACAAGCTTTCTGAAAAGTATGGCTTTACTCAAGACTACAACCAGGTAACAACGCCTGAAGGCCTTCCTACATTCTTAGACTTTATGACTAATAGAGAGTCTGAAGGAGCATATGAGGAAGCTCTACCTCTAGAGGATTACCAGAACACATATATGTTAGGGAATCTAGCCTACCAGAACTGGAAAGGTAAAGAAACTTCTCCTGACGGAAAGAATTATAAGTCTCCATACTGGGCTGGTTCAACACAGGAGATTACTAATGAAGGAAAGGTAGAAGGTATGGGTATGGATTCTCAAAGCTTGGATTCTTTTGATGGTACAATGAATAGATTCGGTAATTATAAACCGGGTCATAGGATAGAGAAGAAAGACAACACAACTCTAGATAAGATCAAGCAAGGTATAGGTAATGTTTTCCCACCAGCTAACATACTACTTGCCGGAGGAGCATCTACAGGAGGTAAGAATATAGATGAAGCTGCAATGCTTGCCTATGGGATTAAAGAATATAGCGATATATACAAACTTGAAAAAAGACAAAAAGAGATTTCGGACTGGATGGTAAACAATGTCGGCAACGGTACAATGGTAAATAGTAGCGACTTTGGAAATCCAGACTTAAATCCTTTCTTAGATGAATATAGATCATTAGAAAAACAACACGCTAAAGAGTCTGGTCAAGCTCTACTTCTAGGCACACCATCAGCGTTACTAGCATTTGGTGGAGACGGAACAGATGGTGCTGTAGTTCCTACACCCGGGCTTATGCTTAACCCTTTAAACAAAAGGTACAGACAGCAGAAGAAAGCAAACAAAAAAGAGTTAGAGTCAGCTGAGGAAAGATATAATTCAGGTAGGGAGCAGTACACAGTAAATAAATCCAACAAGGAATTACAAAAGAACCTACAGCGATACTTTGACGAATATGGTGTAACCCCAACTGTTGAGAATAATACAATTGGATTAACACCTAGAAGAGATATGTCTGAATACGTCATACCAAGCAAACCTAATAGAGGAGAAAATAGAAACCCTATATTCTTAGAGCATGGTGGCAAGGTTAAAGCAGTTAAATATAAAAAGAAGTAATGAAATACAAATACAAAAACGGTGGCAAGACTAGTGATCAGAAATATGATCCATATGGGTTTCCTATATCAGATACTACTGGCACAGCTTCTTATGAAAAAATGGCTAAATATCTACTAGAAACTAGAGGAGGTAGCCGTGAGCGTATGGAAGATCTTATGTATGACATTGCTGCTGTTGAATCAGGAGGGACATTTGACCCAAGTATAAAACAAAAAGGCGGAGGACCAGGTCGTGGCATATTCCAATATGAAGGACCATTTACAGCTGACAGTAGCAATCGCGCTAAAGACGCTGTATCTAGAGCTAAAGCATTTTATGCTGAAGAAGAAACAGGAGATATGCCTAAATGGTTACAGAAATTTATTGATGAATCTAATGGATCATACGATTTTTCTAAACTATCTACACCTCAACAGAAATCTTTATTCTTAGCAGACTACAGTCAAGCAGGGGAAATACCTTTTGGAGCATTTATGCAAGGAGAAAGTAACACCGAAAATATGTGGGCAGACAGTCATAAAGTATTAGGAGCTGACAGATCGCATTTCAGGGAGCTTACAGCTTTAGCAGATCAAGCTAAAAAAGCAAACACAATGAGTGATGATCAAGTGCGAGCAATGATGCTAGGTAGAAGTATTATGCCACGATGAAAGGAAGCTATAAAAAATACAATACAGGAGGTCCAGTAAAACCTAAGAAAAAGAAACGCAAAAAAGAATTTACTGACCGCACGGAATTCCTGAATCGCCTGGGCGCGTATAATGACAGCCTGTATGCAGCAAACATCTCAGAAGCAACGGAAGCATATCTTGATGAAGCACTTAAAGACTACAATAAAGTACCAACTGGGGCTATTGGAGATTATCAATCTGGCAGGGTATCATATGCTGACATACAAGATAATACCAATATAGTAGGGAAACCTTATGATTTAAATGTAACCGCTACAAAAGATAATTTTGTTTTCCCTAGCACGTATGATACTTTCTTTGGAGATGACCAAGTAAAGATAAATACTACTAGTAGACCGTTAAGCTATCAAAACTATCAACTCAAGAATCCCCAAACACCTATAGACCAATACACATACCGACCTCCTGGTGTCGTGCTCTCAGATATAAAATACAGCGTTGACCCTAACGATGATAGAATATATAGAAACAGTTACGCGGATGATAAAAAGCGAGACCGTTATATAAACTTTGAAAAAAATCCTAACTGGAGGTATAATCACAAATACAGACTAGCGGATAACTTATACGAGCCAAACAGAAGCTTTACTATTGATAAGTTCCAACAGCCAAATGTTGAACCCGTATACACAGGTGAACCTAATGAATTTAGTGAGAAAAAAGAATTAGAAAGTCTAAAAACTTTAATCCAAAAACCGGTATACACCAGGCGACCAGAAGAGGCAATGGTAGATCTACCATCTAAGCTTCCGTTTATTAAGATGGATTTAAACTCAATGCCTAAGATACCTTTAAGAAATCCTCTTCCAACAATATATTCTCGTAAGCTAAATCAACAATCACAGGAATATGTATATGATACTTCTCATGGTGAGATAAGAAAGAAAGTAGGGCAAGAAGATGCTACATTCTACAACATCCTTAGAAGTCAAATGGAACAAATGCGTGCTAATAGATAACAATATGAAAGCAAAAAAAAATCCTTGCTGGGAAGGATATCAAATGATTGGAACTAAAATGAAAGGAAATAAAAAAGTCCCTAACTGCGTTCCGAAAAAGAAATATTCAATGGGTGGAGTAGTTTCATCTAAGAAAAAATGTACCTGCTAAAGCAAAAAAATGAACGCTAAAAAAACCGATAAAAAGAAAATGGTAAAAGCTCCTTCAGGATATCACTGGATGTCTAAGGGAGGTAGATATTTCTTAATGGAGCACAGTGGCAAATTTGTACCTCACAAAAATGCAGCAACAGAAATGCCATTTAAGATTCTTTCTGCACATCAATAAGTTCATCACCTTCCATTTTACGATAAAATCTAGCTACCACAAGCCTACCTTTTTGAGATAATGCATACCTTACCCTATAATTAAATTTAGTTTCATCTCTGAAAATATGATCTTCTCTTGTATCCGATGGTGTAAGTCTATCAAAATGCTTATAAATGTATCCTTTAGTAACAAGGGGATATACAAGCCTTCTTCCTACGTTTCTTTTTTCATACTCGTATTCAGAAGAAATCCAATCAATAGTGAAGAACTCAAGGTCGTAGATGAAGATCATGAACCGCATCTCTTTATCTAGAAGTTGATACCTGTCTGTCATGTCTCTCATTACTAAAGACCAGTTTTTCAGGTAGTTGTTTTTTATAAATTTTTCCTTTATAAAACTAAAGTCTCTAAAAAGCTTGGTCTTAGCTACTCTTCCCTTTGGCATACGCCTGTATATTAAATTAGTATATTTGTGTGAAATTAATTAAATTAAATGACTCAAGAGCAAAAAGATTGTCTGTCTGAGATCCAAAAACTGTTCGTTGCTATAAACGAAACAGTAAAAAAATACAACGTAGAAGATTCTTTTATAAGTTCTCTTGCTGTTGGTTTCATAAATCTTGAAGATACATACATCAGTGAAGATGGTCAGGAACTGGCTAACATGCACTTGCTTTCTTCTATCAACTGTCAAGATGAAGACGAGTTAGATGAAATGCTATCTTACTGCGTAGAAGCATACAGAGTACAAGAAGAAGAAGAAAAAGAAGAAAACGATCCAAGCAAAATAGATTATTGGCTAAAAAGAATGGGCAGTAATGGATCAGAAAATTAAATTAAATGATACGTAAAATTGTAATAGGAGTAAATCCATTAAAAGCTATGGCTTACTATGTAGGTCAAAGAGCCGGTGAGTCTACAATAGACACTATTATAGTTGATGATAAATATTCCCACCTATACAATAAAGTTAGGTATCTTATTTACATCTCTCATCCTAATGATGGGATAATGCTTTGGAAATCTGTAACAGATATGCCAGTTATCATTGAGTACGATTGCGACTTTAAATAAATTAAATTACATATAAATGAAATCACTCTATGATTTCTTCGTCTACATGCCTAAAGCATTTAATGACGAAGTGAAGCTAGGCAGCACCACTATTCACATTGATTCTAAATGGGATGAATTCAGTAACCGTAAAATGGAAGCTGAAGTATATTGCACTCCATTGAAATATGACACACCGGTAAAAGTTGGTGACACTATATATTTCCATCACCACGTAGTTGTCTCAAACGAGGGGAAAGGTCAGAAAATAGATGATAATCTTTACTCTGTGTTTTATAATCCACATAACAGTAGGGCTACGCAAGTTTATGCTTATAAATGCAAGGATACAGGAGAAGTTCACTTACTTAGTGAATGGATCTTTCTAAAGCCAGCAGAACAAGAATTAGAAGAAAAAACAGATAGTGGTATAATACTAGACATTAAAAAACCAGAGTACAATCAGTTTGGATACGTTTTATACGATTCTCAAGCTGTTAGAGATTTAGGTTTAAAGAAAGGAGACAAAGTAATGATCATGAAAAATTCTGATTATGAAATGGAGATTGATGGTCAGAAAGTATATCGCACACATATAGAGAATATATACGCAACAGGATTCTGATGGGACGTAGGAAAAGTTTTGACAGTATTAGAGCTGCTGAAGAATTGTTACACGCAATGTCTATAGCAATAGAAAACATAACAGAAGAGATAAAAAAACCTGTAGATAAAGACCTTACAGGAAGTCAGCGTAGATCTGAACTGCAAAGCATTAAGCAGTCTGCTATAGATGCTAAAGAGCTTATTACAGAATATCAGAAGCTAGAGCAAATGTTGAAAGAGTTAAAGAAAACTGGTAAAATAAAAGAAGATGTAGATTTTTCTTCTGGTTTTAGCGAGAAATTTGCAAAGCATTAATGGCGGGTCTAGTAAAAATAAAAGATATAGAAGAGTATGTAATAAACATATGTCCTAAAGGTACTGCTGGTGAAGTAATAGATATTGACGATTTAAAAATCCAACTACCAGCGGTTCCAGATAAATCATTTATACTTTTTAATAAATTGCCAAAAGAGCAACAACATTGGCGCAGAATAGATCCTCCTGCCGAGTTGAGTAAAATACGTTCTATGGATGAATGGCATGATATGCCTAAGCAGTTTAAAGAACGATATACTGATTTCATAGGTAATGAATTTCAGCGTAGACGTGAAGGTGTTTGGTTTATGAATAACGGTGTGCCAACATATATAACTGGTCATCATTATATGTTTTTACAATGGTCTAAAATAGATATTGGATACCCTAGTTATTTAGAATTTCAAAATAGATTATCTAGACATTTTGTAGCTTGTGAAAATGACCCTAGATCAATGGGTCAGGTTTACGTAAAGTGTAGACGTTCCGGGTATACGCAAATGTGTTCCGGCATCCTAGCAGACGAAGGCACTCAAGTTAAAGATAAGCTGTTAGGTATAGTTTCTAAAACTGGTAAAGACGCTCAAGAAAACGTTTTTATGAAAAAGATAATGCCTATATACAGGAACTATCCGTTTTTCTTTAAGCCTATACAAGATGGTACAACAAATCCACGTTCTGAGCTTGCTTTCCGTGAGCCATCTAAACGTATTACTAAAAACAATAAAACAACAAATACTGGTGAAGCCCTTAACACAATTGTAAACTGGAAAAACACTACATCTAATGCTTATGATGGTGAGAAATTACATTTGCTGTTTCTTGATGAAGCTGGTAAAATAGAAAGACCAGAGGACATAACAGAAATATGGCGTATACATCGTACTTGTTTATTGGTTGGTCGTAAAATTATAGGTAAATCAATGGTAGGGTCTACCGTTAACCCACTTGATAAAGGCGGTGCTAATTTCAAGAAAATGGTATACAATTCAGACCCATCAGATAGGAATGATAATGGTAGAACAAAAAGCGGGCTTTATAAAATATTTGTTCCAGCTTATGAAGCGCTAGAAGGTTTTTTTGATTTATATGGTAATCCAGTAATAGACGATCCTAAAGAACCAGTATTAGGCGTAGACCAAGAGATGATAGAAATTGGAGCAAAAACGTTTTTAAAAAATGAACGCAAAGCTTTATCAAACGACAGCTACGATTTAAACGAGGTTATACGTCAGTTTCCATTCACCATGGAGGAAGCGTTTAGAGACTCTACAAAAGCCTCTACGTTTAATATTGCTAAGATATATGAGCAGTTAGAACATAATATGGAGATCTATCCAAGCCCTGTTGTTCAAGGTAACTTTGTTTGGAAAGATGGAGTTCAAGACAGTGAGGTTATATTTAGACCAGACGCAAATGGTAGATTTAGAATTTCCTGGATGCCGCCTATTGATATTCAAAATAAACAAGAACAGAAAAACGGGAAAAAACATCCAGGTAACGCATGGTTAGGTGTTGGTGGGGTTGATAGCTATGATCTTGACTCTACTGTTGATGGCCGTGGATCAAAGGGAGCATTGCATTTATACAACAAAGTAAACATGGATCATCCATCAAATATCTTTGTTCTAGAATATGCGTCAAGACCTCCTTTAGCTAGGATTTTTTATGAAGATGTTTTAATGGCTGCTGTTTTTTATGGTTATTTAATACTTATAGAAAATAACAAATACGGTATTGCTAGATATTTTGAGAACAGAGGATATGATAGTTATCTAATGAATAGACCAGATCATCTAAACACATCCCGTAGTGCAACAAAAACAAAAGGAATTCCTTCTAACTCACAAGATGTAATACAAGCTCATGCTCAATCTATAGAAGCATATATACATGAACATGTAGGAACAAATGAAGAGGGTCATGCACGTAAAATGTATTTTGACAAGACTCTTGAAGAATGGATTAACTTTAAAATTGATGATCGTACAAAATATGATCTTACTATAAGTTCCGGTCTTGCACTTCTTGCAGCTCAAAAATCCATTAACAAAGAAAAAAAGAAAATAGTTGATAACCGAAAATTTTTCCGTAAAGCCACGCCAATTCAACGTTAATATATTATCTATCTTTGTGATTGATAAAGATTCAGCGAACAGATGAATACAACTAAAAAAGGAGGGTTCCCTAACCCATTGGCTGACAGCGGAGAAAAGTCTGTCAAAGCATACGGTTTAGAGTATGCTAAAGCTATAATGAACCAGTGGGGTGGACTAGATACAGAAGGTAGCTTATATCAAAAAAGATACAAGGAGTTTGAGCAGTCACGCATGTATGCAAACGGAACTCAAGATACCCGTATATACAAACAAATACTTAATAGTTTAGATCCAAATAATGATGATGGCTCATTGCTATCTATTGATTGGACACCTGTGCCTATTGTACCTAAGTTTGTAAAAATTGTTGTAAATAAGATTATATCATCTTATCGTTATCCTCAGATAGAAGCAATAGATCCTTTATCTCAAAGTGAAAAAGACCTTAAAAAGAAAAAAGTAGCTTTACGCATTGAGAAAAAACAAATGATTCAAGAAGCCAAAAACTCTGGCTTACAAGTAGAGATGGATCCAGATCAACTTCCTGAAACGCCTGAAGAGGCTGAAATATTTCTAGAAACAAATATAAAAACTGATGCTGAAATTGCAGGTCAAATTGCAACTCAATTAACATTAAGCTGGAACGATTTTGATGATCGCATTTACAGACGTTGTGTTGAAGATTTAGCATCATGTGGGATGGCAGTAGCTAAAAGATCTAATGATCCCAACTACGGAATAAATGAAGAATATGTAGATCCGGGAATGTTTATCCATAGCCACACTGATGATCCTACTTTTTCAGATGTTGTATACGCTGGCCATATTAAACGCCTAAGTATATCAGAGCTTAAGCGTATTGCTGGTGATCAGTTTACTGAAAAAGAATATTCCTCCATGGCAAGTGATGTCATGAATAAGCACAGTAATAGTGCTGATCGTTTTACTGAAAAGTATTATGACAAACAGATTAATAGTTATAAATACGGGTATGACGAGTATACTGTTGAAGTACTAGATTTTGAATTCCTTTCTGTAGATTCTATGATTTACGAGAATAAAATGTCTCGTTTTGGAAATAAAGGTTTCTACTTTAAAGGTGAGAGCTATGAAGCTCCAAAAAACTCAGTCTATGATCGCGACCCTGTATACATGAATAACACTACTCTTTATGGTGGTGTTTATATAATTGGTACAGATCAGATATATAATTACGAACGTAAAGCAAACGTACCAAAAAACATACATGATATTTCTAGAGCGCGATTATCATACAGCATTGTAGCTGTTAATATGCGTAACATGATTCCTAAATCTTTAGTCTCTGGGGTTGTTGGGTTTGCAGATCAATTACAGCTCACCCATTTAAAACTACAACAAGCAGTCGCCAAAAGTAAGCCTGATGGCATAATGGTAGACATTGAGGGTCTTGAAAATGTTGATCTTGGTAGAGGTGGTGATTTACAGCCTTTAGACATTCAAGATATCTACGAACAAACAGGTGTGTTTTATTACCGTAGTAAGAATCCAGAAGGTGGCTTTCAAAATCCTCCAATAAGAGAAATCAACAATACTATACGTAACATTAATGAGCTTATAGCTTTGTATAATCATTACTTACGTATGATTAGAGACGCTACTGGAATCAATGAGGTTATGGATGGATCTACTCCAAAAGGAGAAGCTCTTGTTGGAGTAAACCAAATGGCTGTAAACGCGGGTAATAATGCTATTTATGATATCACTAATTCAAGTATGATATTATATCGTAAGGTTTGTGAAGATATTTTAAGATCTGTACAGATACTACCTATTGAATCAGTAATATTTAAAGTATATGAAAAAGCTATTGGTAAATCCAATATGCAAGTTCTTTCAAGTTTCAGGGATCTTCCAATGTATAATTTTGGAGTACGTGTTCTTACGGATCTCAACGATATGGATAGAAAATATCTTGAGCAAAATATACAAATCGCACTTTCTCAAAAAGAATTAGATCTTGAAGATGCTATAGCTGTAAGACAGATGAAAGATGTTGACCAGGCAGAAAGGCTTTTAGTTATTAGACGTAAAAAGCGTATGGCTAAACAACAAGCATTAGCGCAACAAAACATAATGGCTCAGTCACAAGCTCAAGCTCAGCAATCTCAAGCTACAATGCAGGCTGAAGTGCAAAAGCAGCAAGCTATTTCACAAATTGAAATGCAAAATAAACAATTTGAGTTTCAATTAAAAGCACAGCTTGCTCAAATGGAGCATGAAATGAAAATGGATATTGAACGCTTAAAAGGTGATTACGGTATAGCTGAGCAACAAGTTGAAAGCCGTGCTGAAGCTCAAGACGAAATGATGAAGGAAGACAGAAAAGACGAACGTGTTCAAAAACAAGCTGTAGAACAATCTAAACTTTTATCACAACGTCAAGGGAATCGTGGTGAACTTTCTGATAACAAAACAGGTATAAGCCAACTTCTTGATAACCAGTAAAATACTACCTTTGTAACATGGCAACACAGATAAATCTAGACACCTCAACAAGAGTTGATATAACCTGTAGAAAGGGAGATACATTCTCTCTTGAG
>TARA_R110000850_G_scaffold145408_9_pt1 | contig 11778 bp, 19 predicted proteins | sample TARA_R110000850 | Tara Oceans TARA_R110000850 (sample SAMEA4397586) | marine metagenome | biome: Polar Biome; feature: [SRF] surface water layer (ENVO:00010504); material: water (ENVO:00002006), including particulate matter (ENVO:01000060) such as... | depth 5 m | reverse complement strand
TAAGCTTGAAGTAAGCAGTGGCTTTGGGTTTGATGTTAACGTTACGGGTTGTAACGGGGCGCTCTCAGAGGGAGTCTACGAGTTTACCGCGAGCACCAGCTGTGCTGTGAACGTAGAAGCTTATCCGGAGCAGGATGTACCGATTATTACAATCGAGTCCAGCGACGGAGAGCCACTAAATATTGAGATTCAAACTTTAATTGGTGGCACTTATGGGGATATAGCGACTGAGGTCCCCGAGGTGGCATTACTTGAGAGTATCAACTGGATCTCTACCAGCCTTGCGAAGCCAAACAAGTCAATCATAACCTCATCAAGTGGATGTCAAATGACTGACTATGGATCCAATATCGTTCAAGGGGGTAGTGTTAGCTTATCACGGGGAGAAGACTTTGATCCGATGCTTCGTGGGGGAGAGTTGGACCGAGTTCAAACCGACTGTACCTGGGCGATCACAACTGAGCCCACTGAGTTTAGACAGTTTGGACTATCAACCTTATGGGGTAATCAGGTCAATAATGAAGCTAGTGATACATTTCGAGAAGATAAGGTTGCTTTTAATGGCACAGCGACTCAATTTATTATCGACGTGCCTGGTTATAAGATTGACAAGTTGAGTGAGTTTGAAGGTTGCCCAGCAGAACAAACAGGTAATGTAGTCACTATCTATCATGGTCAACAGTTCTATAAATCCCCATATGAAGTAGGTTTCGATGAATTGCCTGAGCTGTGCCCTGTACAAGTAGATCTTCTTTCGAATGACTATGTCGATCCCTGGGAAAGCTACGAAAACCAATGAGACTAACGCCCAGGCTTCCCAGTCTATTTATCAGCGTGCGGGGCGAAAGCCCCGTTTCGCTCACAACAGGCTCGAAAGTATTCTCTCTTTATGGTCAATCCCCCAATGCAGCTACCTAAGGCACTCTCTGAAGCAATCGAAATTGTCCTATGTTTGGGTGCCGGACTCGCATTAATAATCGGCTCCGTATATGCGATTGATAATGGTGTGGCCATTGTGGGAAGCGGGCCGGATGCCGCTTTGGGTTCTTGTATCGTTTGGCTACCACTAGCCTTGGTAGGAGCTATTCTAATTCGCCTCCCATTTGATTTTTAAGTGGGGTTTACAAGCCCCTAAATTTTGCTAAAATCAGAGTCGCATAGTGGCCACTGCTTACAGTGGTACCTTTGTTAGAGCTTTCGTGACGCGGTAGCAAGCTCAGGGTTCATCCCGGCGTTCATATCTAGCCTTCGGGCTCAAATCAGTTGTACCAACCCAATGGGGAGCATCTTCCCGTTGGGGACAGGTGTCTCCCCTTTTTTTATTCCTAATTAGGAGAGATACCATGTCTTACAGCCAATCCAATGATAACCGTTACTTCAACCTTCACCTGGAAGGCTTCGCTAACTTGTATGACGCTCGTACTATTACCCCTAAACCGGGTCAATCATTCGAGCCATTCTTACAAGTGCGTGCGACCTTTTTGCAAGGTAAAGCAGATGATGCTCAGCCTGTATTCGTTGACCTTAAAGTCACGGGTAAAACGGCCAAGAAAATCATCGAGAAATTTCAGTCGCAAATTGCGAATCGAGACGTGAAGGTCAATGCCGTACTGAAAGCCGGTGATCTCCGGTTTACGCCAAGCTCTCCTAGTCAAGGCCAGGAGGTTCGCGTTTTTACCAGCGCTCGTCTTCTATCGATCAAGTATTTGAAGGTCGATGGCCAGCAAGTGAATCTGGAGCAATTCAATGATACAGGTGCGCGGGCAACTGCTGGTGGTACTTATCAGTCAGAAGCCCAGCAAGCTAATCCGGCCGTGGCGAATGCCAATCTACCGGATACCGTGACGTTGGATCCAGAGGCACCTGATTTTCAGCAGCGTAAAGCTGAACTGAAAGCAGCTGGCTACACCTGGAGTCGTGATGATAGCGCATGGATTGCACCTCAGAGCCCTCAAGCGGCGCCTGAAGGGCAGGACAGCGCCAATTCGCAAGGTGCTGTCGTTAGGCTCGATAAAGGTCAGCCAGACTTTGCAGCTCGCAAGGCTGAACTTAAGAGCCAAGGCTATCGCTGGGATCGTGGACAACAGGCATGGGTACGTTCCGCCGCCTGAAAGTCCGCTTCTGTTCCAGTAAAAGTGGCTAAGGGCACCTGGCTGGCAGCATCGCTGTCAGTCCGGGTTGCCTGGATTTTTTATAGTGCTCTAACGCGCTAGTTCGTGCTCTCTGGGCGCATTAGCGCTTTTGTGGAGTCCCGCTTAGCGGGTTCCCTTGAAGGCTTTCTGAGCCTTTTAGGGAGCCCGTTGGGCGTAACGAAGCAAAGGAGCATCGCATGAGCACTACACCGGTATCAGTTAGTATCTCTCAGTCCACTACTTACCCTAGCTATCAGCGCGCAGTCGGGGTATGTATTACCCAGCATGTCTCGGGCGATCTTGCGCGCTACGTCGTAAGGACCGCTCGGGGTATCCAGGTATTCAGTGATTTCGATATGACGGTTCGATCGACAGAAGTTATCGCTACGCTGTTCGACATCGAAACGGGCAGCACTATTAAGGAGGCGGCATAGCCGGCGTTGCCGGCGTGCCCCCACTACTCTTATGGTTTCTCTGAAGAGATGAATTTGATAACATGCCGCAGCCTTTGAGGCACAACAGCTGAATTACTCAAGCCGTGCAGCAAGCACAGTTTCGGTAATCCAGTTCTCCCGTCCCACTACGGATTTAGTGGACCTTAGCCGCTTATGCGGTTTGATTCAGTCGTACCGGTGAAATACTGTTCAAAGGTTCTGTTCTGCCCCACAGCCAGACCTTTTCCGGTTTACAGTCAGCCAAGTACCCTCCAACCGTCTTGGCTGGTTGCTCTCAATAGACGATGTGAGAATCGTCTCATCCAATGTCAACCGAGGTCACATCCGTGACCTCGCCCTAAAATCGCTTCTGGTAAGGCCTTTGTGATGAGCATATCGGGTTACTGCGCCTGGTGTTTTTATCACAAAGGCCATGCCAGCTTGCCAGGTCAACGTACCGCGTCACGTATTGGCGCGGACCATAGCACAGTCTTGTGCACCGATATCCAAAGGGTCCGTCACCAGACGGACCACTTAAGAGCCTTCCAGCAGGGCTTTTAAGTGGTCTGGTTGTGCTGCCGGCGAGCCTAAACGCCGACCCTTATCGCTGTTCGTGGATCTGATCAGTTTCGTACTGAGATAACAGCAATGCGATCCAATCATCCAAACCGTTCGGAGGTTCAAATGACCCTAGAAGAAAATCATGAGGGCTTTGGTCGCCCCCTGGAAGTTTTAAAAAGCTCAGCAGGTTTCTACATTGGTACGCTCGATCCAGAGCTAGGCCCATTCAGTAGAGAGTCAGTTGAATACTATTCGTCACAATGCAAAGCACAGCAGGCATTAGATTTAGGGACTTGGACCCAACGTTTAACGCCTTAACTTTTACCTTCAAATTGCATCACCCATTGGGGAATACTCCCCGTGGGGTGTTCCTCTATTTTTTCAGGAGCACTCCCATGGCAATTCCTTCAACGTTCAGCATCGGCTATTTCAAAGTGGCTGAATTTCATAAAGACGGTGACTACCGCATTCGAGTGGCCGATGCCCGTACGGGTGAGAAAGTTACTTTTAATGCGTTTTCTCTTTCTGATTATAACCAGCTCTTATCCAGGCTTGAGTCTGACCCATCAACTGGTTGTCTGAGCAGTCTTGCCGAAACCTTTCGGGAGGCTGTGAATGGTTAACCTTCTTGATCTTCGTTATCTCATTGACTGTAAGCGAAAAGTCATTGATCTGGCACAGGATCCTGAGTATGCGTCGCAAATTGTGGATTGGCTGAACACCAACCCAGATATGCGCGATGAACTCTCAGAGGTCTATGTGTTGGCGATAAAGACTGTTGAGTCCCAGGTGAAGCCGTAAGGCTTCTCCTGGCTCAATCCCGAATATGGAGCAGATTATGGACTTTCCACAAAGACACAACCTGGCGGCGCGTCATCGACACGCCATGAACCATCGGCCGAAGCCGAAAGACCTTGAAACCACTACACGTAATTTGTGGTATCGAGCCTATCGGTGCCGGCGCGTGGCCTTTCAGGCCGGTATTTTGGAATCATCGACTGATCTTGAATTCTATAATGGAGACGAGATCGGTTGGTTTGTTGCAAAAACGCTTGAGTCAAGAACTCAATAATATTCAACGGTCGCGCATTTGGCGGTCGTTGAATATCACTTTAAATTTATATCGATCAGGTGCTGCATTAATTTCTCTTCAGCGGTACCGCCCGAAAAGCGTTCCAAGCTGGCGACTTTAAAGTTATCGAATTCATCCTGGCTGGAAAATCGAGCCCGATCACAATCGGTAAGATCCTTTACGGCTTTCTTCTCTCGCTGAGTGAGGTGTAGCGGCGCGGCACTCGCGGTGCCGGATGGTACAACTTTTAGCATCGAATTAAGCTCTTTGTGTTTAATGTTCCCTGAGTTTATCAGCAAATCTAAGTTTCTCAATATGGGACTGCATTATCAGGCTTGCCGGTGCCTCGTTGCGGTTTTATACTGTTGGCATACATCGAACAGGGAGATCATTATGGGCGCGGAAACCGATAATATTCACGTTGAATCAGACACTTTGAACACAGTGATTGGCGACCTTTTAGATCGCGGCGTTATAAAGCCTTCTCAGGTTCACGTCTGGAGCTTTGTGGATCTTTACAACGCAGATCCGTCAACGCTAACACCCGATGATCGCCGCTCGCAGATCGAGTACCGAAACTCTTCGCAGTGGGCTGAACTTAGAAAGAAGCATGGGCTGAAGTAATGGATACCCCACACAGCGAAGCGTTTATTGCCAGTGTTAACTTCGATTTGGCACTCCGGGGGCAGTCGAGAGAGACCCCTATTCACTGGACGTTTGTTGGATTATGTACAGCGCCACCGGCCGATCTGACGCCGACTGAACGCCGCCTACAACTGCTTTACTTGAATTCTCCAGATTTTAAAGAACAACGCGAAAAATACCATATCGCTCAATGTTTGGTTCCTGGTGGCAACTACCCTTAGTTGCACCTTGAAATGCGGTTGTGATGCCTGAAATACCGCACCCATACCGGGGCATCATTATTCAATAATTTTATTCCATTCAATATTTTATCCCACCACGGGCACAATCTGCCCTTGGGGATAGGTTGCGCCCATCTATTGGAGCACAACCTATGTCTATGTCTGTATTTAAGGTCGCCGATGTTGAAGGCAGCTATACCGTTGATCAGCCTGTCACCGAAGCTGATATTATTGAGATGGCGAGTCATATTGCGACTCAACGCTTAGAGGGTTTAGATGCAGTAACTTCAGCAGATCTTAGCCGTCGCTATTTAAGAGCTAGAATGCTCCCTCTGGAGCATGAGGTGTTCGCCGTTATGTTTCTCACCACTACTCATCGTGTTATCAAGTACGAGGAGGTATTCAGAGGAACTATCGACGCGGCTTCTGTTTATCCCAGAGAAGTTGTTAAGTTGTCTCTACAGTACAATGCTTCGGCTGTTATTCTCGCTCATAACCACCCATCTGGATGTGCTGAGCCAAGTCAAGCAGATCGCAACATTACCGAAAAACTTCGAGATGCTTTGAACCTTATAGGTGTCCGCGTACTGGATCATTTGGTGGTGGGAACCGAAGGAATAGTTTCCTTTGCTGAGCGCGGCTTAATCTAGCGTTTACCACTATCCCATCTAATTAATTCTGCAGCTGGCTAACTCGGCCTCCGTTGCAGTTTGTTCTCACTAACTCCTTTGCAGGGAATCCCCCTGCAGAGGAGGATTCCTTCGGGGCTATTCCGGAGGGACTATGTCTTTCACTACGGCGAACTTTGTTCGGCTTTTCAAAACCATTGCAACGCACCATCATCGATACGAGGTCTTTAGGGATTTCGTGACCATGTCAGCGTATTCGCTTCAAAACGCCGTTCACTTCGACCAGGCGATCGAGGATGAGTACTTGCAGCTGGCGAGTAAATACAACAAGGCCGACCTGATCGGCATTTCCAACCTCTTGGCCGAAGTTGTCATGGGGCTTGAAAGGCAGATCGGTGATTATCTCGGATCGACCTTTATGTCATTGGAGCTGGGCTCTGATCACATCGGTCAATTTTTTACGCCCTACGCGGTCAGCCGAATGATGGCCAAGGTGACGGCAGGTGATGATATTGCCATTCCTAGCGGGCAAGACTTCATTACGGTGTCGGAACCAGCGTGCGGCGCTGGAGGAATGGCCATAGCCTTCACTGAGGCGTTTCGTGAGGCCGGCTTCAATCCACAGACGCAGTTATGGGCGTCCTGCTGGGATATCGATCCAGTGGCCGCCAGGATGTGTTACATCCAACTGTCGCTATTGCATATACCGGCGGAAGTGGTGATTGGTAATACGCTCAGTGGCAAGGTTCGCCAGGTGATGTATACGCCGGCGCATTACTTTGGCTTATGGGATTTAAAGCTTCGTAAACGAGAAAGTCCAAACACTTACTCGGCTGAAACGCAGACAAGCGTGCTGCAGACGGCCGTATAAATGATCGCCCCTCGATGAGGGGCACACCCTAAACGCATCACCATGTGTATTTAGGATGTGAATCACGGTGGCAACTGCCTTTAGTTGCACCTTGATAGCGGTTCGTTTGCCTGAAAAACCGCACGGGAAACCGAGGCATATTCTGGGCGTTACGCCTACAACCCAACTGGGGGACACTCCCCCAGCGGGGGACGTCTCCCTTTTTTTAGGAGGCTTTATGCAATCCAATGCAGCTGAAGTGCAAACCGTTACGGCTGAAGTCGTACCGGCTAAAGAAAGAATCGATGCATTACCGTCGTTCTTTCCACAGTGTTATCTGGAGTTCGAGCTGATGGCTTTTGATGTGGCTCGCGCCATATCAGAAACCTACGAACGATCGTCTGGGTATTGGGAGTTTTATCGCCTATCCAATGGCGGGTTCTTCATGGCGCCAAAGTGTGACGGTGAATTTCAAGTTGTCATTCCTTTTGGTAACGGCTTCCAAGGCTCTATGAGCGCGAAAGCTTTTGGCGTGACTGTAACCCTCTACGCGTATTGTTTTATCGCTGAGAAGTTCCCTGAGGCCAACATGGGGGATCACTACAGTCGATTGTACGAATACATGTCCGACCACAAAGATGCGGCGCTCATCTGGCAAGCCATCGACTAACCGGCCAGCGGCCAAATCCAACTAGGAGCCCTTATATGGGCTCCATTTTCACATTTTAGGAGTACCTTTATGTCTTACGATCGTTACAAGAAAGTCGACAAAAGTCGCGTTATTGATTCACCGAAAAAAGCGATTGCCTACGTCAAAGCACACGCAGTAAAGACCAAAGAGCGGATGCTGTTTTGCCTGTATCTGGATGACAGTATGCAACCATGCTTTTTTGATGCGTTTCCTGACGAGATACAGATGGAGACGGCTACAGCGCAGCGATCGATCCTACGCAATGCCATCCGGCTGGGTGTCGACAAAATAGTGATCGTCACCATGCTTGATCTACAGGGCAGTCGTGTGGGTGATCCACTTCAGGATCAGTATGAGTTGGTTGGAGCGCTAAACGTTGCCGACATCGAGGCCTTGAATCATGTCATCTTGAGTCCAGTGGCCTTTATTGAAACCACTCGCTCAGCTCTAACTAGCGTTAATAGCGCTTATATTCATAGGAAAAAATGTCGGGACGGTTGGAATGATTTCTGCTTGGTTTGGCGGAGTATTCGGAAAATCGCTAGTTAACGTTTATAAAATGTAAGGATTACACGATGAGCTACAAAAAATTTTCAGCAATGATAATGACCTCAACCATATTGATGTTCGTTATGATGTACCTAAATACGTATGACATGTCGCATATTTGGTTTAGTGAGGCGCGAACTTACATGGCCCTTTACATGGGCGCAGGTATGGCCATTATTATGCTCGCCTTTATGCTGGGGATGTATAAGAGTCGTGCGCTTAATGTCAGTATATTTGCCATCTCCATCATAATTTTTAGCGTTTGTGTTTACTTGGTAAGATCGCAGGATGCTGTTGCCGATGAATCTTGGATGAAGGCTATGATTCCTCATCATTCCATTGCGATTCTTACCAGCGAGCGCGCTAATATCGATGATCCTAGGGTGCGAGAGCTGGCCGATGAAATTATTAAAGCGCAACGTAAAGAAATCAAGGAAATGGAATGGCTGATTGATGATATTGCGCAAAACGGTATCGCAGCGTCAAATCAAGAGGCGAAGGAACGACCAGTCCCGAAATTTAAAGGTCAATTAAACAAAGGAGAGTGATATGAGCAAGACTGCCATATTATATCGTATGGAAACCGCTGAGCATATATGTCCTTTTGGGTTGAGATCTAAGGAGCTACTCAAGCGCGAAGGCTATAAGGTGGAAGATCGTAGATTAACCACTAGAGAGCAAGCGGATGAGTTTAAAAGGCAATATGATGTTGATACGACCCCTCAGACATTTATCAATGAGCAGCGTGTAGGGGGGTATGACGAGCTTCGAGAGCGCTTTGATAAAGGCCCTGCCGGACAAAGTGGAACTACATATGCTCCGGTTGTTGCCATTTTCAGTGTGGCGGCATTCATAGCTGTTGCTTTTCAGTGGGCGATTTCTTTGCCGTTGTTGTCGGTTCGTACGCTTTTGCTTTTTATCGCAGCGTCTATGGTGATGCTGGCGGTTCAAAAGCTACAGGATTTATACAGTTTTACGAATTCCTTTATTACTTACGACCTACTGGCACAACGAAACATTCGTTATGGTTATCTTTACCCCTTTCTTGAAGCTTATGCTGGTATTGGCATGATTGCTTCAGTTGAGGCTTTGTGGGTAGCTCCTGTGTCACTATTTATAGGGGCCGTTGGAGCGGTATCAGTATTTAAGGCCGTTTATATCGATAAACGAGAGCTAAAATGTGCGTGTGTGGGGGGCGATAGCAATGTCCCTCTCGGGTTTGTCTCTTTAACCGAGAATTTGTTTATGATCGTCGGTGGCGTAATCATGTTTTCTCTATAAGCATGTAGTCAATAAAAGGAGGATCTTCCATGCCCCTTGTAGAGTTGGGGGCGTGTGTCAATACTAACGTATGGATAGAGCCCAGCTAAGGTTAGGTTTTAATGATCGTGGTTTTCAGGTGCGTATTCCTACGCTTCTAGTATCTGATGGTGAGTTTGGGCACGCTTTGGAAGTTGTCAATTGAACGCTGCCATATTCTAGAGTCGTTCGTCGCCGTATCCTAACGCCAGACCGGTGTGCGGAGCTTTTAAATCCGCTCTTGATGAATCAAATTTAACGCCGAAAAGGATGTTGATGATTACCTTTATGGTCGCTGCGACCATGTTATTTGCTCGGTGGTGAGAGGTTGGGTGGTACAGAGTAAAGGCCTAAAGTAAAGTTACTTTGTTTTCCACTGGACTTAAGAAGAAGGTCGACTTTGAGCTGATTAAGCACTGCGGCGATTGGAAGAGCAGTGTTATCGCATGGACGCATTCAAAGAACACCAACAGCTATTCGGTGGCGTGACTGCTATATTGATGTATAGGATGTTTGCTTTTGTGCGTCTGAATAATGAGGGTGTGACTTTTTAAGCATTGAGTTAGCTACAGAATACTCAGGTCAATGCCAAATTGTTTAATTATCCGAGAGAAAAGCCAAAAACTAACAACAGTAATTAGTGCGCTGGACAAAAGCGCGCCCCAGAACCCCCAGCGCGGTAACAAGAACGGGAAGGCCAGAAACATAGGGAGCGTCGGAATGACATACCAGAAGGTGTACCATGCGTGATTGGATACTTTCTCGACTGAACCGGTTTCAACCTGGAGCCAGATAAGCGCAAGAATGGTTACTAAGGGCAGGGCGGCTAATAGGGCTCCCAGCTTATCACTGCGTTTTGCGATTTCTGAAACTAGCACAATGACAAATGCTGTGGTCAAGTACTTTGTTATCAACCAACCCACTCCCATCACGTACTCCTTAAAAGACATTCAAATGATCAGGAAAACCTATTGCCTATCGGTTTTTATGTGGTAGTATAGTTCTAAATTAGATCCGGGGAAAGTCGTAGATGATATTGGGTGACCTAGAAAAGCGTGTACTTCAGTACCTGTGGAAGTCGGAGGAAGCCGATGCCAAGCAGGTACATGAGGCGCTGACGAAACGTCAAGGCGGTGCCCTTAATACCATTCAGAGCGCTTTGGACCGATTGTTCAAAAAAGACCTACTTGCCCGCCAGAAGCAAGGGCATGCGTATTTTTACCGTGCTAAAGTGGGAAGGGAGGAGCTGATTACGCAGTTAATCCAGAACGTTACGGGGGACTTTATTAGCGAAGGTGAAGACAGTCTGCTTGCAGCTTTCTCTTCCGTTTCGGCTGGACTGGACGATGAAAAGTTTTCTCAACTCGAAGCGCTGATTCAGCAACAACGGCAAAGGCGTATCCAGGAAGACGCAGATGCTAATTAATGAATCCGCGATTCTGCTCAATCTGCTCAGTATCGCGTTAATGGGCTTGTTAGCGGCTACAGTGCTGTTGGTTTTAGTGTGGCGGCTTACGGATCGTTATATTGAGCAATTATCGGCTTGCGCTCAGAAAAAGTTGTTGTGGTTATTTGTCGTGGCGCCTTGGGTAGTCAGTATCGTCTGTGTGTTCATTTTTCTGGCGTCTCTGTTTCAATCGGATCGTTCATTTTGGTTGGGTAAGCTGACCCACTGGCACCATCCCTATGTATTTCATCTGGATAGTTGGCACGGTGCAACACTGCTGTTATTTATTCTGGGCGTCACCTATGTGCTGGTCAGGAAGAGCTTAAAGACCATCCGCCATTTGCATACCTTAAGTTCGATTACCCGCTTTTCTGTTGATGAATCCAGGCACTGGGAAGTCGGTCGTGACATCGTCGTGCTTGAATCCCAAATGCCGTCTGCGTTTGCAGCCGGTCTTATACATCCGAAGTGCTACGTTACCACCGGCCTTATTGAGCGTGTGACCGGAACAGAGCTGGATATCATCATTGAGCATGAGCGGGCGCATATAAAGCATCGGGATACACAAAAGAAGTTATTGTTTACAGTATTGACGTCGCTTTTCCCTAAATCAGTAGCACGCTGTTTGAATCGGTTGTTCTCAGTAGCAATGGAGCAGTTGGCTGACGCTCATGTCAGCAAGTCGTATTGTGAGTTTGATATTGCTGAAACTCTGATTAAGGCTGCCAGAATGCAAAGCGTCTCTACGAGCAGTGTGAACCCATTAATGGTGAACTATGTAACTGCGGATGATGTTGATGTGCGTATCAGAGCATTGGTTACTCCCCATGTGTTTCGGTCATCGTTTCCGTTGGGTTATGGGTTGTTGGTAATCGCGCTAACTGCTATAGCGTCCGCCGTTGCAGTGGATGGTTTACATCACCTGATTGAAGCGGTCTTCTCTCATTAATTATTCTAAAAACCTATAAGGCTGATAAATGAATCTACCTTTTTTCAGTTCGAAAAAAATACCGACCGCGGGTCGGTTTTTGGGGGCGGTACTGCCTCTATTGTCCGCACCGTTCTTTGCTGGCATTTGTTTGGCGGGGGCATCAGCACACGCTGAAAATACACAAGATCAGGGCATATTGTCACTGGATCAAGCGGTTCAATTGACCCTAGAGCAACACCCGCAATTGCGAGCCTTCATGCATCAGCGTGAAGGATATCAAGGAACAATTGAACAGGTTGGCGCGGGCGCACGCCCCA
>TARA_R110000850_G_scaffold47206_12_pt1 | contig 11806 bp, 15 predicted proteins | sample TARA_R110000850 | Tara Oceans TARA_R110000850 (sample SAMEA4397586) | marine metagenome | biome: Polar Biome; feature: [SRF] surface water layer (ENVO:00010504); material: water (ENVO:00002006), including particulate matter (ENVO:01000060) such as... | depth 5 m | reverse complement strand
CGCCAGCCGCCCCCGGGGCAGCCAGCTCAGCGCGGCTGCCTCCCATCAGAGCCGGCCGGCCAGTCGGGAGCAACTAGAAACAGATATGGCCAAGCTCGCCGAGCAGTATCCGGAAGGTAAGACCATCCCCATGCCGGAGACCTGGGGCGGTTACCGCATCGTTCCCGAGGAGATTCAGTTCTGGCATGGGCGGCCTAGTCGGTTGCATGATCGGTTTCGCTATATCAAGGACGGTGGCGAATGGAGACGGGAGCGGCTGGCTCCCTGAGGCGATTAGGTTTATCGACCTGACACCAAGAAACTACGCGCTCTGGCGCCCGCTACCCATGGTGAGCCACTTAAAAAACCCATACCTATGGCTGCGACATGTCGGCGAGGTGGCGCATCTTATCGAACCGAATGAATCAGCGAATCCAGTACCAGCAGCTCTTCTTGGTCCGTGGGCTGTAATGGCGTGCTCGAATGGCATCTCGAAACTGATCACGGAGTCTCGGGCGCCTGCCACTATCCGTGTGCGTGGCTGCTCTCTTGTTTCTGTCCATTTGATCAGTGTCATGGAAATTGCGAAATAAAGAAGTCAAGCGAACGGGGGCAGACCACGCGGCAGGTTTGTAACTTATTGAGTTTTCTGGTTTTATTTGACGATATTAAAGTTGTAAATTTGACATAACGCTGGCGCGTTCATTGGATATTCGAATCGGCGGCCATAATACCTCTTATGTTTTCTGGGGCAGTATTTACCGATATTTTGACTAAGGAGCAGAATGAGCATTTATATGGAGTGGGGGTTCACGGATAACCCTTTTCAGACAACAGTTCTTCCCCCAAACCAAGTAGGACAAAGCCTTCTAGTGGGTCGTGACCGAGAGCTTGGGGCTTTGAAGCGACGTCTGCTTAATCCGCCAAAGATGCCGACGCTAGAGGGTTTAAATGGCGTTGGGAAGAGCAGCTTGGTAAACGTAGCGTCTTTCGAATGCTATGAAGAGTTTCTTCACGATCCAGATCGTCCAATGCTGCTTCCCTGCAGAAAGCTGTTCCAACTTAGCCCAGAAGTGGACATAGATGTTTTCGTAAGTGATGTTTATCACGAGGTCGTCCAAACCCTCATTGAGCAAGCTGAATATATCGAGGGTGATCACATCCATGTCGATGAATCGAAAGCAAAGCTAAACAAATGGCTTAACTCGCCACAACTGAAATCTTTTCAGGGTGGAGTAGCGGGGCTTAGCGGGGGGTACTCAGCCGAGACTAATACTGGCGAGGGCTTCACTCGAAGTGGTTTTGTTAAAGCTGCCAAAAACTGGCTTGAAGAGCTGTTTCCAAGCCCCCAGGACGGTGCAGTAGTTTGCGTCATTGACAATTTAGAGCTTCTTCAAACGTCAGACTCAGCGAGGAGACAATTGGAAGCGCTGCGCGACGAACTGCTGAATGTATCCGGTTTAAGGTGGGTTCTCTGTGGGGCGCTAGGAATTGTATTGGGCGTCGCCTCGTCGCCGAGACTCGAAGGACTGTTGGCGGCGCCCATCGAGGTTGGAGGTGTCGGTGAGGCTTTCATTACTGATATTTTTAAATCGAGATTCGAGGTTTTCTCTGGAAATTCTGGCAAAGAACCTTACCTGCCATTAGTGGTGACTGATTTTCAGAGATTATATGGAATTCTCTTTAACAACTTGAGAAGCCTTCTTGGTCACATTGACGAATACTGTCAATGGGTAGTAGATCAGCCTGAGGATCCCCCAGCCGATGAAGAAGAAAAAAGAGCGTGCTTCGAGCGCTGGTTAACCCAAACCGCGCGTCATGCGTACGAGTCTGCAACTGCACAGTTAAAACCTAGAGCATGGCGGGTATTTGAAGATGCGATAGCAGTTGAAGGTTCTTTTAGTCCCAGTGACTTTGAAGATTTTCAGTTCAATAGCGTTCCCGCTTTTCGGCCTCACGTAAAAGATCTTGAGGCCGCAGGCTTGGTCGTAAGCACTCAGGATGAAGGTGATAAGCGCCGGAAGACGATTCAAATTACCCCAAAAGGTTGGCTCGTGCATGAGTGGACACAGCGGACATAACCAGGCCATGCACCGGATGCCAAAAACTCTGCTTCGTGCTTTCTATCAACGGTGATGGCTGGCGTTAGGTTGAACTCGAGATGTTTGAACAAATACCGCCGACAATATTTGTGGCCGCAGGAACCATCGCTGCTGCACTGATTTCGGGAACAATTGCTTTCTTGAATCTGATTATCAGCAAAGAGCAAGCAGTTTCGGAATTCAGGCAGCGTTGGATCGATGCACTCCGCGAGGAGATTGCTGACTTTTTGAGCGCAGCGAATAGCATTTCGGTGCATAGTCAGGTCGCTTTCGCGAGGCGGGAGAGTGAAAAAGTGTCGCTCGAAGAGGCAGTGGCGCCTTTACATGATCCTCTTGGCCGACTTTACGCGACATATCACCGAATCATGCTGCGGCTGAACCCTGAAGAGCACAAGGGATTATCTGTAAGAATCAATTCACTCGAAAAAGCGATGTCGAATCCTAAGTTGCTCGTAGAGAGCACAACTTTGGGCTCCATGCTGGCAGACGTGAACACGGAAGCTCAGTTAATGCTCAAAAAGGAGTGGACGCGAGTAAAGCGTGGTGAGGTAACCTACCGGGTAGTTAAATTGATGTCGGCTATTCTTTTGGGGCTGACTGTGCTTGGAACTGGGTTCATCATCTTGGAGTTCATCGCAGGTGTCGCCTAAAAAGTGCACGCACGGCGAGGTCCTCTACATTGCGTCTTCGGCTCCATTCGATGGGCGCGCATGCTGCAAGTGTTCAGCAGGTAAGTGTGTGAAGGAGAAAAAGTGATAGACATAAATAACCCAGCAGGTCGCCTATACGAGATTCTTCGCCAAGCGAAGTCGAGGGGAGACGATGTTAAAGTACGCCAGGTGTGGGCTCAGGTCTTGGACGAAGATGAAAAAGATGACTCTGCAATCACCAAAAAAGTCATTGAGGTCTATCAGCTGGGTGAAGAAGTAAAGTCCTTAATAAAAATGAATGACGGGGTAAATACAGAGTTATATCTTTCCTCATTTCCTCAGATAGAGAGAGCTATTTTCCCGCTTAATTTAAATACGACCTGGAAAGCCCAGAAGCAGCAGCTAAATGATGGCGTAATGACAAGACTTCAGTTTTGTTCTGAGTTGTTGTCCTCAATTTATACAGAGGAGCAACTAGAAAAGGAAGACTTGGAAAAGGTCTCAAATTTAATCGAGGAGCTTTTCGAGTCTGTGTGGGATAGCTCTTTAGAGGATGGAGTTAGGCTTGATCTATTAGAAGAGATTGAGAGGCTTCGTGCTTCAGTTTCCATGTATAAAATCAAGGGTGCGAAGGGGCTTAAACAGGCTCTTCAATCTACGATTGGGATGGTTGTCGCAAATCAGGCCGAACTATCTGAAGCAGCAAAAGCCAACCCCGATGTTATAGAAAGGCTAGGAAAGTTAATCGATAAAATCGATTCCTTTACCGCCAAGGCTATGCAAGTGCATAGGATTTTAACAAAACCAGTGAAGTTTCTCCTGGATTTAATTGCAGAAGAATGAAGGAACTCCGAATTTCGAAGCAGAAGACGATGCTGAACGTCAGGTATGACAAGCGCTTGTTGTCGGACTGGTTCTCTGCTGCGCTACAAACCAGCCGCAAAAGTGATCGTTATATGAAAAGGGAGTAACAATGAATCGTTCCCTCAGGAAAACAACCGCTAGCGTTTCCGTTATCTATTCGCACGGAAATTTCTCCAACAATCTCACGGGTACCGAGTTTGAGTTGGAGCTTTCCGAGAAAGACATATGCTTGAGCATAAATCTTTGGGGTAACCTTTCGGTTAGAAACAAATCTGCAAACTGCTATTCCGATGCCTGTGAACTGGCTGAAGACCACACTTTTTTGAAGTCCTTGCAGATTGACGACAGCCAGGTGATCGATGGTTTGCTGAATGCTCATCAAAAATCTCCAAATGCCTGCTGGGAAGTCAAGCTGCGACTAGGAGAAAAAGGTAGTTTCGATTATACAGTCAAGCCCGAAATGGCGAGCGGCAGCGTATTCCTCAACGTATGTTGAAGTATAACAAGGCGCATCAATACGCGGCCGATGGCCGCCGGACGCCCTTTACATCGCGGCTGCACTTCCTTTCCAAAGGCACCGTTGTGCGCAGGCGTTATACTTTTTGGAGATGGATAAGATGACAGAGTCATCTTGGATCGAAAAAATATCGTCGAACATTGTGGTTAAAGGTTCAGCAACTTCCGTCGCTGTTCTCGGCACTACTGTTACGCCGTTGGCAGCATTTGTGCCGTTCTTAGTTGATTCCTTGGCCAGTGGGCGTCAAGCGAGGCGTCTTGAAGAAATGTTTAACGAACTTCAGAGAATCACAGAAGAGAATGCTGAAAATCTGAAAAACGTGACTGACGATCAATACAAGGTTATTAATGAGTCAATAGCTGCCGCTTTTTATACAATCGAGCAAGACAAGATCGATATCCTCAAGCGCGCTGCAATCAATGCGTTTGCAGATCCAGAGACTGTCAATCGCTCCTCTGACGCACTATCGAGAGTTGTTCGAGATATATCCGCTGTGGAGGCAGAATTCGTTATAAGAAACTTCGGTTGTGACATGTTTCAAGTCGCCAACGAAGTAAACTGGAGCGAAAAAGCTATGGCGATTAAACCTGGATCAAACGACGAAATTACATTGTCGGGGCTCATAAATCTTGGTCTCTTATACTCCAAGACATCTAGCCCGGATTTTGCAGCAAACCGCCACCGCGCACGCGGCAGGCCAAGGCGTCGGAGCCTACGATGAAGCCGTGAAGTGGATTCTGGACCTCGACACCCAGTGCGCTATGTACCGGGCGGCTGATGTTTACGGAGCCACCAACCGATATGGAACGATCAGCCTCATCAATGCAGACGCCCGGGCCGGTATTGATTTTCGGGGCAGGGCACACAGTGCTGTCGGCGACGCGACTACGACCGCTTTGCTTTGGCAGGCGATGTTGAGCGCGAGCGGTGAATACCTGTGAGGAAATAGAACAAGTTTGAGGACGTTCGTTTGGCGCCAGGCCTCTCCCTGGCGAGTCACACCACTTGGCAGGTCGCATTCGCCTGTCATCCCTGCCGGCTTTGAGCCCCAGTCACCCTGACAGTTGACTCGGTGCAAACCTTAACACTGTGAATGTTTCATCGATGTGAGATATCTCCCAAACAAAGGGTCGTTGGATAGGCTGGAAAGGTTATTGGGTTTACCTCGTTGAGGTGGAAGCCAAGGGGTGTGGCGCTTCTGCTTTATTCCGTGGTTCCCCGAAACTTTCTGGGTTTTTCTAGTTTGCATCGACTTTATTATTTTTTAGTAAAATGAGATACTAATTAGTATTGTGGTTTACTAAAGGCTATTAGTTGTGAGCATTGACTGGCACTACCCTCGCAAGGACCTGACAGAAAAAGTCCTGATCGCTTACGAGCAAGGCTTATCTGACACGCTAACGCTGTTCGCTCCCCGCCGTATGGGGAAAACCGAGTTTGTTCTTCTGGATCTCATCCCCGCCGCCGCACAGCGGGGCTACACCCCTGTTTATGTCAGTTTCTGGGAGAACAAAGATGACCCAACTTCATCCCTCTTAGCTGCCATCAATGTGGCACTCGAAGGATCAAGCTGGTGGAAGCGAACAACAAAGAAAATCGCCAGCGCACGATTAAGTGTTCATGCAAATGCTGCCGGCGAGGTTGGTGGATCTTTTGATGTCGGGAAGAGATCGGGGAGTGAACCTGATCCAGACACACTGAGGGCACTGAAAGAAGCGCTCAGCACCTTGGTCGCCAAACACGAACGCATCCTCTTGTGTCTCGATGAGGCTCAGCATCTGGCGACCCGCCCGGAGTTTGAAAATCTGGTTTTTTTCCTCCGGACGTTTCTCGACCAGAACCGAAAGCGGGTCAGGGTTATGTATACCGGCTCTAGCCGGGACGGATTGCGGAAATTGTTCAACAAGCGCAAGGCCGCGCTCTTCCAGAGCTCATCGCAAATTGACCTACCTCAGCTTGGCTCCGGCTTCGTTGAGCACATGCGCCAGTGCTACAAACAAGCTACTACCCAAGACTTTTCCCTACGGGATGGGCTGATTGCGTTCAGCACACTCAACTATGTGCCGAGAGAGTTCCGCTCCGTGCTTGAGAAGATGATTCTTAGCGGTTCCAGTGACATCATCAACGAAGCCGCTATAGCTCGGGATGAGCAGGTGGAAGATAGCAATTACCCGGCCACCTGGAACACGCTCAAGAGCATCGATCAAGCCATACTGATCTGGATTGCCCACGGAGGCACCGGTCTATATCAGGAGGCCTGCAAAGATTACATCGCCAGCCATCTTGGAATTGATCCTGACCAGGTTGAAACGCACCACATCCAAAACGCTGTTAATCGGCTTCGGGGCGAGCTCCTATCGCTGGTGTCCCATGGCAATTATGAGTTCGAAGATGCCCGTTTTCAGGAGTGGATTCAGGTTACGATTGACGCCCCACGCATAACATAGGCTTCGATGCTGAGCCGAGCGGGCCTGGTCTGGGGTGATGCTGTGCAGGATCATCTCGATCGCTAATAACTCAGAGTTCTTTCACTTCTATACGCTATCCGCGTATATTTTCGGGTGATCTGGTAAGGAGCACCATGAAAGCTGTTTTTGTAGAGCTTCCCGCGTTTGAGCGCAACCGATCGCAGTACATGAGCGATGAGAATTTTTCGGAGTTTCAGCAGGAATTGATGCTCAATCCGACAGCTGGTGAGGTGGTCCAGGGAACTGGCGGGTTACGGAAAGTCAGGTTTCAAGACGTCAGTCGAGGCAAAGGAAAGCGTGGCGGGCTTGGTGTTATCTACTATTGGTGGCTGAAAGAGTCTGAGTTTCTGCTTTTTACGGTGTATGACAAGGGGGAGATGGACGATTTGACCCCGGATCAAAGAAAGAAGCTGTCAGAGTTATTGAAGCGGTTTAAAGCGAGCAGGAAATGATGATGAACACCAAAAAGCGTGATCTGTTTGATGAAATCAGCGAGGGGTTTGAGGCTCTGGAGCAGGAGTGCCAAGGCCAGTTGACCTTGCGTAAGCACTCCGTTGAGCGCAGGCCTGTGGAGGCACTTTCCAGTATTGAACTGGTCGCAACTCGGAAAAAGCTGAAGATGTCTCAAGGAGTGTTTGCTCATTATCTAAGGGTCCCAGTCAGAACGCTACAGAACTGGGAGCAAGGCCGTGATCAGCCCAATGACCAGGCAACCGTGCTGATCAGAATGGTAGAGAAGTACCCAGATACCCTGGATCGTCTGGAGGATATTCGCTAAGCGTCATCCGCACTACTGGGTGTTTTTCACCATAACCTCAGATTATGCGCAGTGGATTTTCGCCTGATACAGATCCGGCCAGAGCCAGAAAAAGGATCGAGAGGCACGTTCATGTGCCTGGATATCTATTTTTTCTTACGACGTGGTTTGCTCTTTTCCCCCACGGTTTCTCATTTTATGGTGAAAGGGTCTTAAAAACCTATTAAATTCAATGTTATAAATCCCACTATTTGTCAGGTACTAGAGAGGGTTGGCAGACAAACGTGAAGAATAGTCTAAAAATACTCTCAAATTATTGAAATACCGGTATTGCTGGCAGCCCAACCTTCGAGTTCATGTCATTATGTCTGATACATCACGCCACCATTATCGAATGAGAGGGGGAAAGCTACCGGAGACAGCAACAGCTTAAGCAGGCTGGAAAGAGAAAAAGTAAAACCACCCAACCGGCCATCATAGTTGTCGCGGACTGGACAAGATAGTTTATGCCAGACACCCTCATTGCCCTGGAAACCCTGGCCGAGGACTGTGAGATCACGGCCACCTCAGACAGACCGTGCGCAATGCTCTTAACGAGCTGGTCCGAGTCGGCTTTCTGGGCGATTTCCTCATCGAGGACGATATCATTTCCGTTGAGCGCAACCTGGACCCGATTTTACCCTCAACAGACGGACCAATTCTCGAATAGTCAGACCCTGATTTATGGCCTGCATGACCGGGACATCAACGCTGGGGAAAACATCAAACGATTTGTCCTGGCAGATGCGCTGGGTCTGAAGCGTCCGGTAGGTCAGCAGTTGTTTGAGTTGAAACTGGCTGAGCTTTCCCTCGAGGAACGTCCAAGGCTCCTCGACCGGGCCCCGAAGATGAATCTGGATAAAAGATATTGACCATAAAACAGGCAGATCAATAGGTTGGGAGTATTTTGGGGCTATTTTTCACGTTTGTCTGCCAACCCTCTAATCCATGCGGAAAATTATCGAGGTCCTGCGCCTCAAGTACGAAACAGGCCTGAGCCATGAGCGCGTTGCCCGTGCCTGTGGTCTGTCCAAAGGCGTGGTCGGCAAGTACGTCAGCCTGGCACAGGCTCAGGGTGTTACCTGGCCGTTGCCCGAGGGCGTGGATGAGGCTCGGCTGGAAGCCCGGTTGTTCCCGGCCAAGACACCGCCTTCCCGCTTTGCCGAACCGGATTACTTCCAGGTCCACCAGGAACTCAAGAGCAAGGGCGTCACCCTGCATCTGCTTCGACGGGTCGCCACACGGTATGAGCGACTGGAGAGGAACTACCGGTCGCTGCTGAGCCTTGTGTCAGCCATGTATGGTTGGCTTAATTGTTAACGCCCCCTAGCGGATCCGTGACAGGACGGACCAGCTCTTCTGCGAGCCGGCGAAACTGGTCTGCCGCTTGGCGCTGCTTCTGAGTGATTCCTGCTAACATCGGTGCCTCGCAATGTCGGTCGAACCTTATCTAGACGCCATGCGAGAGCCGGCATCGAGACTTATGGTTGTGGCATTGAAGTAGCAGTTCTCTACGATCTGTCGCACGAAGCTGGCAAATTCGTCTGGACTTCCCATCCGGTGGGGAAACAGGATCATTTTATCGATTATCGCTTGCGAAACCTTCTCTGTCAGCCCGGCAACCATCTGCGTATCGAATAATCCTGGAGCAATGCTGACAACCCGTATGCCGTACGGCGCCAGATCCCGCGCCATCGGTAGTGTCAGCCCCATCACGCCGGCCTTGCTGGCGCTGTATGCCGCCTGTCCCATTTGCCCCTGCCAAGCCGCGCCGGATGAGGTGTTGATGATTACGCCGCGCTCGCCGTCATCGTTGGGCGTATTCTTCGCCATCTCGACCGCCGCCAGTCGAATGACATTGAACGTGCCGGTCAGATTGATGTTGATAACCTTCTCCCAAACAGCCAGGGGAAATGGCCCTCCTTTCGAGATCGTCTTTGCGGCGTCCCCGACGCCGGCGCAGTTGACGGCAATATCGATGCTACCAAATGCCGCAACCGCAGCCTCGATTCCAGCTCGGACGTCCTCCTCTTTTGAGACGTCAACTCGTTGGGTGACGACTTCGGTATCGCCCAGAGACGTGCGTAGCGACTCCAGACGATCTTCATCCACATCGAATGCGACGATTCTCGCGCCTGCTGCAGCAAGAGCCCTGCAGGTGCCAAGACCGAGGCCAGATGCGCCTCCAGTTACTATCGCGGTTTTTCCTTTAGCATCCATTCTCCGATCTCCCAGGTAGCACGTTGTTGTTAGGGACTATCCCGCAGCTGCCCCCTGCTTGGCACAGCTAGGATTTCAGCGGCTCAGTATGGTGACAGTGGCCGCAGCCTCCTCCAGGCCGTGTAAGCCACCGCCATTCTCGGCAAGGCCGACACGCGCTCCTTCCACCTGTCGCGCGCCAGCTTCTCCACGGAGCTGCATGACCAACTCGTAAATCTGCGCGAGGCCGGTAGCCCCCACAGGGTGGCCCTTGGACTCCAGGCCGCCGGAGGGATTAACTGGAATACGACCGCCGATCGCCGTTGCGCCGCTTTCTGTCAGTGCACCCCCTTCTCCGAAATCACAGAACCCGAGATTCTCGACCTGGATAATCTCGCCCATTGCCGTGGCGTCATGTACCTCTGCCACCGAGACGTCCTCGGGACCGATGCCGGCGAGTTCGTAAGCGCGTTTGGCCGCGAGACAAGTCAAGTGCCGCTCGACCTCGCTCGGCTGACGATCGCTCCCGCTCTGAACTACCGAAGACAGTACCCTAATGGCCCTTGTCGGGCTGATGCCGAGCCGCTTGAGTCCCCTTTCCGAGCAAACGACTGCGGCTGCGGCCCCATCGGAAATGGGAGAGCACATCGGCAGCGTTAGCGGATAAGTGATAGGCGGGGCTGCGAGGATCTCATCAACAGAATACTCATTGCGGAACTGGGATAGTGGGTTGTGCACTGAATGCTTGTGATTTTTGGCCGAAACCGCAGCAATCTGGCGCTGAGTCGTCCCAAACCGCTTCATATGAAAACGGCTGAAGGCGGCGTAGACATCCATAAATACCGAGTACGGCTTATCTGAGGTTGTGCCAGGAGGGGCCTCGACGCCCTCGCCAAGTTTTACCAGCCTCTCCTTTATTTCGTCGGCCTTAGAGACGTCCCAGGCGCCGCCAAACGCCGCCAACATTAGATCTCGATCCTGCGAAAACATCTTTTCCGCGCCAAGCGCTAGTGCCACATCGCCGACTTCTGCTTTTATGAAATTGACGGCAAGATTGAGGGCACTTGATCCACCTGCACAGGCATTCTCGACATTGAAAACCGGAATGCCTCCAATCCCCATATCACGCAGCACGATCTGGCCCCGGATCATCTGCTGATCCTCCATGTGCCCCTGCGTCGCGTTCGCGAAAAACGCTCCGGCAATGTCGGCTTTATCAATCCCGGCATCGTCAAGCGCCGCCTCGGTTGCTTTCCTTGCCATTGTCTTGATATCGACATCTAGCGTTCGGCCAAACGGCGTCATACCGACACCGACGATGTATACGTCTTGCATCGCTTTCTCCTTAGTGGATCTGCGTTCTTAACTGCTTAACCACCGACGCATGCTGGCTGCGCACGACGGGCCGCGTCAACCAGATTAGGAAATTTCTACCCTATAGTCAAAAAGTATACTAACTGGAAGCCTTGACGGGTCACAGGACCTCCTCGTTGTCAGCGCCAAGGCTAGGAACTCCGAACACAGGACCCGGACGCTGGCCCGAAAACAACAGGGGCTGGAGAACATGCCAGCGTAGGGTTCCATTCGCGTCGGGGAGTTGCCCAAACATCCCGCGCTCTTTGAAATGTACGTCGCTGATGACCTCGTTTAGGTCGTTCACTGGTCCCCAAGGAATGCCCGCCGCATCGAAAATTTCACCCCACTCGTGCCTCGTCCGAGCACGTAGAGCCATTGCGATTCGCGATGTCAGTGCCTCCGCTTGGCGCACGCGCTCTCCCCGTCGGAGCGCAGACTTATCTTCCATGCCGACAAGTTGACAAAACGGCATCCAGAACCAGTCTTCGTGTGCAATCGATAGCGTTAAAAGCTTATCGTCACCGCAAATAAATGTTCCGTAAGCCGGCTCGGCGCCAATGTCCGCTGGCTCCTGACCGTTCATCACCGGTCCCAGTAGTGCGGTCATCGTGGAAACAAGGCAGTCGGTCATCGACACGTCGACGTGCCCCCCTTTTCCGGTACGGGCGCGCTCCAGCAGTGCAGCCAGCGAGCCAATAGTGGCGAACATGCCGGCCGTTAAGTCGCCGATAGCGATATCGGACGTAGCACTCGGACTGACTGTGCGGGCAGCAGTGAACAGCAGACCTGCGATTCCTTGATAGGAAAGATCGTGCGCTGGACGGTCGCGGTAGGGCCCGCTCTGCCCGAAACCAGAGATCGACACGTATACCAGG
>TARA_R110000850_G_scaffold33247_10_pt1 | contig 11821 bp, 8 predicted proteins | sample TARA_R110000850 | Tara Oceans TARA_R110000850 (sample SAMEA4397586) | marine metagenome | biome: Polar Biome; feature: [SRF] surface water layer (ENVO:00010504); material: water (ENVO:00002006), including particulate matter (ENVO:01000060) such as... | depth 5 m | reverse complement strand
TGGGTGGCTGCCACTCGCCTGAATATTCCGTTTTATAACGAAGTCAGAGGCTTCTGGGAGCTTTCTAAAGCTGCGAGAGAGCCAGGTTATGAATTATCTCCAGAGTTTAAGCAAGAGTCTGTCCGTGATGCTTTTGTTGCCCGACGAGCGGCAGCAGTGTTCACCCTTAACGCACCGATGAGGCAGGAGCTCGCCAGGCGCGGGGTTGAGGAAGATAAAATTTACGTTGTACCTAACGGTATTGATCGACTGCCGAGTCTAGGGGATGGTAATCCTGAGTTGGCCGAGAGTGTAGGAATCGAGCCGAATGATAAAGTAGTGGGATACGTCGGCAGTAGAAATTCTTATGAAGGGTTAGCAACTCTTATAGAGGCTTGCGCTCAATTGGTGGGAAATGGCGTTAAGCTCAAACTACTTTTGGTTGGCGACGATCAGGCAGTGACCTGTGCTCTAGCTAAGAATAGTGTGGCAGCGGAAGGCGTCGATGACATGCCATGGGTCATTCACGTGGGGCGAGTACCTCACGAGCACATCTCGGATTACTACGCCCTCATCGATGTCATTGTCATTCCGCGTAAAGACTCTCCCGTATGCCAGTTGGTTCCGCCAATCAAGGCGGTAGAGGCTCTTGGCTACAGAAAGAACGTCGTTCTGTCGAATGTCGCACCGTTAAGACCTTACGCTGAGGCTTTCCCTAGTGCAACACTATTTGATTCTGCTTCATCTGACGCGCTTGCAGAGGCGATCAAAAAATCTTTGAGCGGAACTGGAATTGAGCCACGAGTAGATAATCTTAAATCACTGGAGTTTTTTTATACCGCTACTCAAATGCATCAAGTGTTGGCGGGTAATGCTCCCGAGGTAGAAAGCTACGAGTCGGGCCAGCTAGCTCGATTAAGCAATCTTGTATCGCAAGAGGCGGTAACTAAGTCGAGTCAATCGCTAGCGATCAATGTGGCTGGTTCGTCAGATAGTGAATTTATACCTACCGAGATAACTCGGGCTCCACTTTGGTTTGATTTTCCAGTAGATGAGCTTGTTCCTCATGATGTTAGTGGTACGCTAACTTTCGCTGAACGATCTGACCTATCCAAGCGCGCATGTATAGCGCGTATTGAGTATCGTGATCAGGACGGTAATACGTTGCCAGGCCCATACAGCGGATTAGCAGTATCTGAGCAGGTGGGGGCCTTTTCATATCTTAATGTTACCGGTGATGCACTTCTGCAAATCGTTCCGCCACTAGGGGCTAGGCGAGTATGTCTCGGCATCCAGTGCTGGAACGCTCGCAATGGCGTAACTCTAAACACGGTCATTCAGTGTAAAAGTCAAATTCCATCTGTAGCTGGAGGGCTTAGCTCCACTGCAGATATTAAACAGCATAATGCTAAACGCTCAAATGCGCCTACCCGAGACCTAAAACACCTAAAAGTAGCCGCCATTCTTGATGAGTTTACCATGGAGTGTTTTCGGCATGAGGTGGCGCTTACGGCATTGAGTCCCACTAATTGGGAAGAAGAGCTTGAGGCCGCAGAACCTGATTTACTATTTGTTGAGAGCTGTTGGTTTGGGAATGCTAACCAGTGGAGCGGCCTCATTTACGGTTACAATTCCAATGGCCCTAATAAAATGAATCAGCTGATTGAGGTTGTAGCCCATTGTCGAAAAAACGGCATTCCTACCGTTTTCTGGGCCAAAGAAGACCCGGTACACTACAAACGCTTTGGCCCGACCGCCAAATTATTTGATTATGTGTATACCACTGACGCCAATATGGTGTCGAGCTACCAAAAAGATTTCGGCATTGAGGCAGAGCCCTTGTCGTTCTTCTGCCAGCCTCGGGTGCACAACCCCACCTCCCTTATCACGCGCAACAATAAAGCAGCCTTCGCCGGCTCATACTACAGCGATAAGATCGAGCGTTGCGAGAACTTTCATTCCATCATGCGAGGGCTGGAGCAGGCAGGCGTGGGCTATGACATCTACGATCGTTGCCTAAAGCGCGGGGTGGCGCACTTGCAGTTCCCCGAGCACTTTAAGCAACATGTGGTTGGTTACCTTGAGCCACATGAAATGTGGAAGGCTTACAAAGGTTACCGGTACACCGTAAATTTGAATACCGTCAAACACAGTCCGACGATGTTCGCTCGGCGAGTGTATGAATCTTTGGCCTCCGGCACCCCGGTCATCAGTAACTACTCCGAAGGCGTTATTACCCAGTTCGGCGGTATTGTATGTGCCAGTGATAACCCGCAAGACGTGGTGGACTACCTCAACCGCCTAGGAGACTCCTCCGAGTACCAGGCCATCAGCGAACGAGGTGTTCGTGAAACCCTCGGGCATCACACTCTCGCGGATAGGTTGGAGCAGGTATGCGAGCGACTGGGCATCCCGGTCATTCCCCATCTGCCCATCGCTAATGCGGTTTACACCGCAGGTACTGAGGCAGAAGTCGAGCAGGCGAGGGCGCACTTTCAGGAGCAGGACTACCACCACAAGCGACTGGTGGTTAACCTAGAGAACAGTAATGTACTCTACCCCTACCTCAACCAGAATAATGAGGAAGAGATCTTCCGTGTGCTCACAGAATTTGCCAAGCCTTTGGAAGGTATAGAGGTGCCTATGACATTGGATGCACGGTGCCCGGCGACCTTACTGGAGGATGAAGCCATTAAGACCCAATACCAAGTTGGCGCTGAACCGGTGCAATTCGGGGAAACTGGGGTATGAAATCCATAAAGCTGCTGGTCTATGCTGACGTTAACCTCAATATCATGGACGGCTCTTCCGTATGGCTGGTCGAGCTCTTGAGTCTACTTGCCCATGACCCGCGAGTGCAGCTTGATTTTCTGCACAAAGCACCGGATCAGGGCGGCCCATTGAACGAGCAAGTGCGTGGCATTGCCCAGATAAACCGAATTGAAAAGCACCCCCGCCCCATGCAACTGGAGCAAGTGGTTGACGCCATCCGTGAACTCGATAGCCAAAATCAGTACGACCGGGTTTTGGTGCGCGGCAACATCGCTCTGGGTCAGGAGCTGATCAAGTACCTGCCGGGTCGGCTGGCCTACTATACGCTTGAACCCTTCCAACGTATGGAGGAGCTCACCCCTAGGGAAAAGGCTGCCATCGGCCAAATGCTTAAGGAAGCTGCATTCGCCATCGTGCAGAGCGAGCGCATGCGCACCAGCTATAGTCGGGAGCTCAATATACCAGACGAGCACATTTACATCCTGCCGCCGCTCATTCCGCCGATCGTGAAAAACCCGAGCTTTCGCAATCGCCTCAACACTCTGTGTTACACCGGAAAATTCTCGGAAGAGTGGGGCACTCCCGGTCTGGTAGACGCCTTCAAAGCACTAAAAAGGAGGCTACCCTACGCCAAGCTCAATATCGCGGGAAACAAGTTTCATGGCGATGTCGGAGGCCGAAAGACGGAAGTAGAACAGTTCTTCAGCTCCGACGAAGCAGTTAATTGGGTGGGAGAGGTTTCCCGGCAAGAAAGCATTGAGCTATCGCGAAATTCGGATATCGGTTTTGCTCTACGCTCCAGCGTGATTGACAACGACAACTCTCAGGAGCTCTCTACCAAGTTGTTTGAATACATGAGCGCGGGAAAGCCAGTTATTGTGCGGGCGACAAAAGTCCATAAAGACCTCTTGGGTGAAAATTACCCGCTGTTTGCTGAATCTTCAGCGCAAGCGGCTGATAAGTCTGCACAGGCACTTGCAGATGTGGCTTTGTACAATCACGCGGCGAAAATGGCTTACGAGGCCTACAAACGCTTTGCGAGAACGGTCAATCATCGAGAACTTGTCCAACGTTTGTTGACGGGGCGTAGAACGACAATTCTTTTTGCGGGACATGATTTAAAATTTGTAAAAGACATTATTGCGTCTTTTGAAGAAGATGAGGACTATGATGTTCTGATAGATCAGTGGAAAGGACATACGCAGCACGATGAGCGGGAAAGTACAGAAAAGCTTGATAAGGCTGATGTCATTTTCTGTGAGTGGGGCTTAGGGAATATACGCTGGTACTCAAGGCATAAAAAGCCAGGGCAAAGGTTGTTGGTTAGGGTTCACCGGCAAGAGGTCCAGAGGTTGGATTATCTAATTGAGTCCGCTTCCGAGAATATTGATTATTATATTTTTATTGCACCTTACCGGTATGAGGAGTTTGTGGAGAAAGTTCGAATCCCTCGCGATAAGGCGAAGATGATATTTAACACTGTGGATACGGATACATTTAACACGAAAAACAGGTTTTCCGATGGATTTACGCTAGGACTGGTAGGAATCGTTCCTTGGGGAAAGCGTCTTGATAAAGCGATTGATCTTTTGGCGCTGCTCTGGGAAAAAGATAAGCGTTATAAATTAAGAGTTAAAGGAAAGCGCCCCGAAGATTTGCCGTGGATGTTGAGCAAACAGCATCGACAAGAAATGAAAAAATATAATGATTTATTTGCTCGAATTGAAAGTTCGCCGTGGAAGAAGAATGTAGTTTTCGATCCTCACGGGAATGATATGCCAGAGTGGTACGAGAAGATTGATTATATACTCTCGGTCAGTGATTATGAGGGTAGTCATCAGGCCGTGGCAGAAGGGATGGCGTCAGGAGCTATTCCGCTAATACTTCCTTGGCTTGGGGCAGACACTGTTTATCCAAAAAGCTTGGTTTTCCCTGACGTGGCGTCGATTGCTCGTCATGTCCTGATTTTCCGAGACGAGAAAAATTACATGAATTATACAAAAAAGCATTTCGCCCAAGAGTATATCATCAGGAAAATTAAAGAGCTCTGTCGTTAACTTAGGTTTGTGCTGAATTGCCAAAAAATAAACGATTTAGTAAGGAGAGGGGATGGAAGTTTGTATTTTTGGAGGTTTTCCAAGGTCGGGGACTAGGCAGTATGCTGATATTTTAAATGGTCATGCATTAATGTCAGTAAAAGGGGAGTGTTTTCCTCGAGTGGTAAAGCTTCTCTCGAGAGTATTTGAGGAGGCGGACGATAAGCATCAAAAACGCTGGAGTAGCCAGAAATATGACGAATGGAGAGTTAAATCAGCCCTGAATGCCTACGCTGGACTGTCAAAGGGTTCGAATGCGCCTTATGACTTTTCCGGCCTGAAAGTTTGTGGATTTAAATCCCCAAGAGTTGAGTCTATATATGATGACTTGGGGGGGCTATTTTTCAAAGAAAAAATCAAGTTTTTCTATTGTGTTCGAAAGGTTTCTGAAAACTATTTGTCAGAATGCTCAACATTTGGGATATCGGTGGAAGATTATGTCTCCTCGACTGTTTCTTCGATAAAGAAATTTTTTGAGGTCGTAAATGACGAAAGATTCGACTGTACTGTTCTTAGTTTGGATAGTTTTCTTGCCTCAAAAAATAGAGCTAATTATATTCAAGATAATATATTCTCTAAGTTTTCTGGGGTCTCTACTTCCTTGGGGGAAGTAGAGGAGTTGATTGAGAGAACAAGAAATATTAATTCTACCGAGTCTAGTGGTAAGGTGCGCAGGCTGGATCTGCAGGGCTATGAGAGAGATTATATATTTAATAGTTCAGAGTTGAGAGCGTCTTGCGAAGTGATGAAAGCACACTTTGATGTAGATATATTTCGTTAGTTATAATTTCTGGGAAAGGTATGACGCCTATATTTATAGTCGGTAGTGACCGCAGCGGTACATCTGTTACCAAAAGAATAATCTATGAGCTTCTGGGTAAGCGTAGGATTCCTTTCGAGCCTAGGCTCCTGGCTGATGGAAATTTAGTGAAGTCACCTGTCGTTAGCCTCTTAAAAGAGTGCACGGATAAAGATCTGAGGATGCAGGCTTCATGGATTATGAGGCAATATAACATAAGCGAAGAGCGTGGCTGGCATATGTATTTCGAGAGAAAGGATATGTTAAATACCATCTGGTCATATTTGGATAAATTAAAACACGATAAGAGCGTCGTTCATCTAAAAGAGATGTTTGAGTTTTTCCATCGAAAAATTGCATGTGAGCACGGCGAAGAGTTTATTTATGCAATAGACGACACGCCAAGTAATGTTCTGATAATTGACCTGCTGGTTGCAATGTTCCCCAGGTGTAAAGTGGTGCATTGTATTCGTGACGGAAGGGAGGTGGCAGCTTCTGTTATTTCAAGACAATGGTGGGGGGGAGCTATCGATCGGCACTGATGGAGTGGCATAAAAGAGTTAATGTCGGCAGAGCTTTAGGTAGAATGTTTCCTGATAACTATTATGAGCATTCGTATACCGCGACTCAGAAAAACAAAGTGAACTCATTGAATAGTTTGGTTGATTTTTTGGGCGTGAAAGGGGAGGTTGATTATTCTCAGTTTGATGAATCAAGAACTCGAGTTTTTAATCTTTCAGATTTCGATAACGATTTTTTTAATAGCTTGGCTTCTGAATGGATTCTAGAGTTTGAGTGGGTTTCAGGGTAGCTTGTCAGGTGCGAGGAATGGCGCGGTTTGGGGTTGGATTAAAGAGAATTTTCTGGTTTAAGGGTGTAATATGCTGTAACTCCCGTCCAAGGAACCGCTAAATCTATTCTTTCTTAAGGTGGCCGCATCCGTTTTTGATTCATTTTATGAGCTTGGTAAGTTGTAGGAGTTTCTGGACTTTCATTAAACAACTTTATTGTGCGAGGCTAAGAGCTTCGATTATGTAGTTTCTCGATTAACGCTGAAGGAACATGACTAGCAACCCATTTTGAGTCGCTTATTTCAACTAAAAGATATGTCTTATGAAGTTTTTGCTCCCAGTGGATTCTCGTGTGCGGGACACCCAAGGTTTTTGCGTTTTAGATACGATTACAGGCGTGGTGGATTATACGCACACCGATGAAAGGTATCCGTATAGGCGGAAAGGGTTTCGAGGTGCTTGTACTGTAGGGGAGAGGGTCTTCGTTTGTAACTCTTTTTCAGTGAAGGCTTTTGAGTTTGACGTGGTTGATAGTGGGTTGACATTAATTCCCGTTTGGCAGCTGCAGCTGCCAGAATGGTTAGTGGGGCGGGCTGCTAATGCAGATTTGCATGCATTGCATCTTGATTCAGTGCGCGGTGTTTTATTGTTAGCCAATTCTTTCATGGATTCTGTTGATACCATCTCCCTTGATGGCGAGTTTCTGGGGCGCGAGTTTCTCTGGGAAATTTCTGGTCAAGTTCGGAGTCTTGTAGTCAATAGAAACTCTGCAGCTCCAGACTTATGTCATCTTAATCATATTGCTCAAGCGTTTGGTCAAACTTTTCTAACGTTGGGAAATATCAATGCGACTGGACAAGGCGCTGTGCTGCACAAGGAGTCTGGAGCGTTTGTTGTTGAGGGCCTTGAGCGGCCTCATGATGGCGTTTTTTGGAGAGATGAGTTTTGGATAACCGAAACGGCTGCGAATCAATTGAGGGTATATCGAGGCATTAATAGCGCTGAGTCGTTTAGAAATTGTAAAGCTGAGATAGTCGACTTATCAACGCATATAAATGAAGATGAAAAATTTTGGTGCCGAGGGTTGCACGTAACGGAAGAGCGTATTTATGTTGGTTGTAGCCAATTTCAAGATCGCGTAAACAACGTTGCGGGCATGCCCCCGTCACATGTCCTTGAGCTTGATAAGCAGTCGGGCCGGGTTATTGCTAGGTTCGCTATACTGGGGTCGAAAGAAATGGAGCGACCAGTGCTTTTCAGTTTATTACCGTTGGTCGAGTCGTGATTATTACCTGTCGAGGGTGCGGAGTTATCGGTAGTCAGGCTTGAGGTAGTTATATGAGTGCGATCGTGGCCAGTGAGCTTGGCACTAAATGTACCGCGCGAGGTTTAGAGGGCGTATGTAATAGTTGGCTGTTCCGGGAGCTAAAGGGGGGGGCAGATTTTCTCTGGCGTCAAACAAGGATCAGGGATGAACTCTCCGTTGGTCCCGAGAAATCTCACTTGTTTGGGGCCTTGAAAAAGTGAATCTAGCCTGAATGAATAGTTGTGCTAGGTTGTCACTATGCCCCATTATCTGTGAGCTTTTTAGGTCAATATTGCGAAGTTATGATGCCTATGGAAAATATTAAGGATCAATTTCACGCGCTCAGTGAGAAGTTGGAGGGCATCCTAAAGAGGTTGATAGACAAGTCCTTTAAGGGTTTTAATAATTCTTCAAAGCCGAAGCTCAGATGGAAATCTTAAGAGAGGTTTCGGCGGAGTCTTGGGGGCGTTATCCTGAACTAATTTTTCTCATAAGGCTGTTCTGTGGTTGTACTTAAATAAGTTGTTTCCTGAGGTACGTATGTCAATTATTTATGTTAGATGGTGGGAGTGTGGACGTTGACGAGTAGTAATGTCGGTGAGAGTTATTCTTACCGACCAGATATCGATGGTTTGCGCTGTATTGCTGTGGTTTCTGTAATACTCTACCATTTTAATAAAGAGCTCCTGTCGGGCGGCTTCTTAGGTGTAGATGTTTTTTTTGTAATATCTGGCTTCTTGATAACTGGAAATATCATTCGTGATTGGCAGAAAGGTACGTTTTCTTTTCTGGATTTTTATAGAAGAAGGGTTAAGCGAATTGCGCCTGTAAGTGCGTTCGTAATACTCGCCGCTCTGATCGCCGGGCAGTTCATTTTCTTGCCGGAAGACTACGCAAGGCTTGCTGATTCCGCGATTTACAGTCAATTGTCCTTGGCTAACTTTTACTCGACGTACGTTGTTGATAATGGTTATTTCGCACCCTCGTCAGAGTTTAGGCCTTTGTTGCATTATTGGTCTCTATCGGTCGAAGAGCAGTTTTATTTTCTGTGGCCAATGTTACTTTTATTTGGTCTTTGTTTTAGAGCGCGGTATGTGCTGCCATTAACAATTCTCTTGGCTTCGGTTTCAGTGATAGCGGCCGAGTATATGAGCCACTCTAACCCAGACTTTTCTTATTATATGTTGCCGACCCGGGCCGGGGAGTTGTTGTGTGGAGCCTGTCTGGCGTTTTTTTTGCCACGAATCTCTCGGAGCTCGTATCGTGGTGCCAATGTTTTGAGTTTTTGTTTGGGGGTGGTAGGGGTAGGCCTCATTGCGGGCAGTTTCGTAATGCTGAATGAGGAGGCGCCGTTCCCTGGTTATATGGCTCTTCCTGTGTGTGTTGGAGCTATGCTTGCTATTGCTTCGGGTTCGATTCACTACGGGGTTCTCCATAGCTTTATTGGCAATAAAATATTTGTAAGTGTTGGCTTGATTTCCTATTCCTTATATTTATGGCACTGGCCTGTTTTAGCTTTTTGGCGGTATTGGGGTGGGGGGGAGAATGAGCTTGAGCCTTTGGTCGTGATGGTTGTGCTTTCTGTTTTTACGTACTTTTTGATCGAGCGTCCAATTCGTGCGGCATCTGGAACCTTTGCCCCTGTATTTGTGAAGTTTTATCTAATTCCTACCTTTTTGATTCTGCTAATTTCTATTGGTGTGAAGGCTTCGGGTGGTTTTGGTTATCTGGCGTGGAATAGCGAAAATATCGCTCGTTTTGACAAGGCGGATGTCGCTCCTCAGCCTGCGATTGTGTTGCCATACGTATGTCAGTTTTCCAGGTTGAAGCCGTCTTCCCTGACAAGTAAAAATTGTATAATCAATAGTTATTCTGAGCCGTCAGTTTTGATGTGGGGTGATTCAAACTCCGCACATTATGTTGGCGTGGTTAAAGCTATTGCTGACAAGGAGGGGTTTAGCTTCAGAAATGTCGCTCATAGTTCATGCGCTCCTTTGGTGCGAAATGCGGATGTTTATGCGCCTGCTAAAAGGGCGGAGGATTGTAGAGTCTCCTCTCGGTTAATTCAAAATAGGTTGGATGATTATCGTGCGTTTATAATATCGGCGAGTTGGAATGGCGTTCTTTCAAGGGGGGGGGAGGACTTCTTATCAGACTTAAAAACAACAGTTGAGACACTTACTTCTGGTGGGCGACCAGTTTATGTGCTGGGGCGTGTTCCTATTCTGAAGGGAGTAAGTGCTAGCTGCGCGATGAGGAAGTTGACGGTCGTAGGTTCTCGATGTGAGTCGAGATTTTCAGTGCCTGTTGAGAGTGTTCAGAAAGTAAATCGAGCGATAGAAGATGTGGTTACAAGTGCAGGGGGGAAGTACATAGATTTTAACTCCATACTCTGCGGAAAGGGTGTTTGTGGGCCTTTTGTTGAAGGTGAGATGATTTACTTCGACTCTGGTCACATAAGCGCTCTTGGGGGAGAGGTTTTTGCTAAATCAGTTATTGATTCTGGTAGGTATTCCGATTTTTTTGATGGCTTGGATGAATTGTCGCCGATAAATAAGAGTGAGCTTTCCTTTGACGAAATTAATTGGTCGGACACTATTTTATCCTTACATGATTATGGTCGTGATGCTAGCGTCATGGATGCTCGAGGTCTTCGTCTTATTGATGACAGTACGGGTGAGTACGTGACAGAAACGACTTCTGTTGAGTTTTCCGCGCCAGAGAGCGGAGAAAGGTTAGCTTTGCGTGTTGTTGTATCTGAGGGGGCGGGGTTGCCATTAGTACGAATGAGAGTCACAGGGGGGGATGAAAAGATTTTACAGTATGATTACATAGCTGATTTTTCTAGAAGATTATTCCGCCCAAAAAATGAAGGTATTAAAGCGCTTTGGAGTAGTGCTAGTGAAGGCGGGTCTTTAACCCTACGCTTTTTAAGTGAAAAGCTCTATGGCGATGTAAAGGTTGAAGTTATTCTTTACGGTGGTGCTGTGAGCGATTCTGGAGGTTACTCTAAGAATGCGAAAGGCGAAGTTTTAGTTGAGGACTTAAGCGTCGTTAAAGTAAGCGCCATGTGAGCAGCCTCGGCGGACTTGCGCCCGCCGGGGCTTTAAAGCAAGCCGGATGCTGGTTATCGATCTACTTGATGGGGTGAAATCGTGTTGGCGCTACTTAAGCTCTGTTTAGCATGTTATTCTTGTATCGTTGGGGGTTAATGCTGGTTAGGGGCGGGGGAATATTTTACAGTATCATGAAGACTTTCCTGCATAAGACTGGTAAGGAATGTTCGCGCTGAAATGTTCTGTATTAAGAGTGAGGGAATAAGCCTCGCATTAGTGGCCAAAAAGCAAGGTTAGTTACCACTGGCGGCATCTCGTCGGTAACTTGCGATTAAACTTCACCCTTAAATTCGCCGGTACCCTTAGCACGACTTTTCTTCGATATTAAATAATCGCCTGCTCACTACCTTTTTAAAATTGTTAATTTGAGCAAATACCATGTGGGGTTGCAAAATGCCCCTCGCTAGGACTACGAGACCACCAGTGCGACGTTGTGATACCTATGGAAAATATTGAAAGTCAGTTTCAAATACTTACCGAACAGCTCGAAAGCGTCCGGAAAGAGATAATGAGCAAGTCTATTAAGGATTTGATCATTGTTCAAAACCGTATTTATTCTCAGGTAGAGGCGCTAACCTGGCTCAGTCAAGCATTGATGCTATTTGGTTCGCTCCCGCCGTTGCGTGGTTGGGCCGCTTCTCCCGATGTGCTTCTCCGTTTGCACGAGCATATACGGTTTCAAAAGCCCAAAGTGGTAGTGGAATGTGGCAGCGGCTCCTCTACCTTAGTGATTGCAGATGCGTTGCGACAAAATGGGCAAGGGGTCCTAATCTCGCTGGAGCACTCTGATAAATTTGGCGCACAGACTCGGTCGTTGTTGGATCGAGAGGAGCTTACTCCGTGGGTGGACTTGCGAATAGCGGATCTAGAACTTTGGGCCGGGCCGCATATGAATAGCGGTAAAGATGAAGTGCTTAGGTGGTATTCGGCGTCATCTCTTGTTGGCATTAAGGATGTTGATT
>TARA_R110000850_G_scaffold77904_11_pt1 | contig 11849 bp, 9 predicted proteins | sample TARA_R110000850 | Tara Oceans TARA_R110000850 (sample SAMEA4397586) | marine metagenome | biome: Polar Biome; feature: [SRF] surface water layer (ENVO:00010504); material: water (ENVO:00002006), including particulate matter (ENVO:01000060) such as... | depth 5 m | reverse complement strand
GCCGGGATCACGGGGGTCAATTTTGCGATCGCGGAAACGGGTGGCTTTGTAGTCTGCACGAATGAAGGAAACGCCGACCTGGGAACGTCGCTCAACAAACTGCATATTGCCTGTATGGGGATTGAGAAGCTGATTCCCCGCGCGGGCGACTTGAGCGTGTTTCTGCGACTGCTGGCTCGTTCAGCGACCGGTCAGCCCATCACCACGTATTCTTCTCATTTTCATGGTCCGGCTCCGGGAGCAGAAATGCATATTGTGCTGCTGGATAACGGCCGCAGTGAAATTTCCGGCAGCGACGAATTTCGACGGTCATTAAACTGCATTCGTTGTGCCGCCTGTATGAATACCTGCCCCGTATATCGACGGAGTGGAGGTTACAGCTACAGTAACACGGTTCCCGGTCCCATCGGGTCGATTCTGGGTCCGGCCAAAGATCCGAAAGCGAACTCCACCCTGCCCTTTGCCTGCAGTCTGTGTGGATCCTGCACCGATGTCTGTCCGGTGAAAATCGATCTGCATCATCAATTGCTGACCTGGCGAAAAGAGCTGCGCGTGAAGGGGTTATTACCGTTTTCCAAACGGCTCTCGATGAAAATGATGTCGTGGATGATGCGGATGCCGGGCCTGTATCGTTTCGTGGGAAAAATGGCACGGTCGATTGTGCCTTATCTGCCTCGGTTCATGCTCTACAATCGCCTGAACGACTGGGGCAAACAGAGAGAACTTCCCATCATACCCAAACAGAGTTTCCGGGAATGGATGAAGCAGAACCATGACGACAAGTAAAAACGACATCCTGAACAAGCTGCGCAGTCAGTCGGTCCCCCAAAACGAGTTACCTGACCTGCAGTCGCTTGAACTCTCCTCGCAGTGGATTCGCTATGAGGATCCAACAGAGCAGTTCGCGGAAACGCTGGCTTCCGTCGGCGGACTCTGTCTGCGCGTTAAAAATGTAGACGAAGTCAACTCACATCTGTCGGAGTTGCCCGCATATCTGGAATCGAAAAATGTCTGTTCTCAGGTTGCCGGTTGTGGACAACCTAACGTGAGCATTCCCGAAATCACCGACCCACATGATTTTGAGAATATTGATTTTGCCATTTTACCGGGTGAATTCGGCGTCGCGGAAAATGGTGCCGTCTGGATCTCCAATGATGGCGGCCCGGCGCGGACCCTTTACTTTTTATCCCAGCATGTCGCGCTGCTGGTTCCCGCCAGCGAGATAGTAAACAACATGCACCAGGCGTATCAGAAACTGGGATTTGCTGAAAACGGGTTTGGGACCTTTATGTCTGGCCCTTCCAAAACGGCTGATATCGAACAGTCCCTCGTGATTGGCGCCCATGGGGCCCGATCCCTGATCGTGTTTCTGGTCGAAGAAGCATTTTGAAATCAGTGATCCGCTGATCAGATTTTATCAGATTTTCTGTAACTTTCCCGGGTTCAAACAGGTACACTAAGCTGTATCCAGATTGTGTACTATCGATCTGCTCCTTTTCTTAGATCTGTTTTTCCATACCGGAGGTTCTCCGTGTCGACTGCAATTGCAAAATCCTTCCTGAAACGACTTACTCTGACTGTCTGTGTTCTCTCGCTCGGTTCGCTGGCTCTGGCTCAAACCAACACCGAGTCGCGTAAGGAAAAAGTGGACTGGAATAAGCCGATTGCCGTGGCGACGATCGCCAGTATTGACCGTGTTCTGGATGACATTGATTACATTTTTTCCACTGTGGACAAACCGGAATATCCCGCAATGATCAAAGGGTTTCTGGCACAGTATCGCAACCTGGCAGGCCTGGATAAAACGAAATCGCTGGGGACATTCGTCTTTCTGAACGAAGGCATCGCGCCGCAAGCGGTTGTGGTGGGATTTATTCCGGTCAAAAGTCTGGACGAGCTGACGCAGACCCTGGGCGAAGTCGGCTTTCTGTTGAATCCGGTCGAAGGGAAAGAAGATCGCTACACGCTGGCGTTGCCCACATTCACAGTGCATATCAAGATGGCTCATGGGTATGCATTTCTGCACATTAAAAGTGAATCGCTGGACAGAGAATTTTACAATCCGGATGAGTTCACCAGCGCCCTGGCCAAGGAGTATGACATTGCCGGGTCGCTGTTTCTGAGTAATGTCCCCCAGCCGATGCGGATGATGGCCGTTGATCTGGCCAGAGCCCGCGCGGATGAACAACTGCCACAAAAGCCGGGTGAAGATGATTTAAAATACAAAGGTCGCAAAGAAACCACCCTGCTCATGCTGAAGCAGTTTGAACAGGTCGCCGAAGATGGGAATCAGCTGACGATCGGTTATAACCTGTCGAAAGAGAAGAAGAACATTCAGCTGCATCTGGGTGTCAAAGCACAACCAGGTACACCACTGAGTAAAGAATTTGAGCAGTTGTCCAAAACTTCCAGCCAGTATTCTTATCTTCAGGCTGATTCTGCAGAAATGCTGGGATATACCATTCTTCCGCTCCGGAAAGAGGTGGAGCAGAAAATGATTCTGGATCTGATCGAAAAATCTACCAGAAATATTCCACCGATACTGCTGGGCGATGATGCGAATCCTGGTCCCGTCGCTAAGATTCTGGATTCTCTCAAGGCAACTGTTGGCTCTGGTAAACTGGATGGACACATTCAGATGCAACAGGTGGGTGAAAAGAAAGTGGCATTACTGGGCGCAGTGAAACTTTCGAACGGAGCCCAATTTCAACAGGGTCTGCAGGAGTTCTTCGATTTAACTAAACAGGCTGATGATACAAAAGGCGTTGAAGGAAATGTCGCGGAAGTGGAAGGCATTGCCATTCATAAAATTACCCCCGACAACCTGAAGGAAGATACAAAAAAGCTCTTTGGCCAAAACCCGGTCATTTATATCGGCTGCAGTCAGGACGAATGCTGGGTAGCCATGGGGGAAACTGAGAGCCTGGAGCTGTTGAAAAAGTCGATTTCAACAGGCAATAGTCATGCACAGGACCGCAAACAGGGTACCGCTTTTCTACTCTCTTTTAAACTGGCAGCGATGATTCCCCTGGCAGAGGAGAATGCAAAAAATCCCGATTTCATTGAATCTGCGAAAGTGGCCTTCGCTTCCGGTGGCGATCTGATGACCATTTATCCTAAAATCACAGCCGATCAAGCCAGCCTGAATCTGGAATTCGGTGAAGGATTCATCAGGCTGATTTCCTTAGCCATTGCCAATCGCAAGTAGCCTGATTTCCGTTTGACTGTCGCGTCTTCCGATCAAAGAAGCGCCATGATCCTGGAACAGGCACTAGAACTTTATTTCCGCTATGCCTGAACCAGAAACTGAAGTGCTGCCTTATCTGACGGAAGGCTTACCGGGAACCGGCGGTAAATTAAAACAGACCCCCGAAGACTTTATCGTGGAGGAGATCCCGGTCTACGCCCCTTCGGGTGAAGGAGATCATCTGTTTCTGTGGGTGGAAAAACGGGATGTCTCGGCGCAGTTTCTGGTAAAGATTCTGTCAGAAAAGTTGAGAGTCGATTCACGGGAAATTGGTGTGGCCGGCCTGAAAGACCGCTGTGCCATCACGCGGCAAATGGTCTCCGTTCCTGCAGAATGTGAGCCTTTGCTGGAAGGGTTTGCCTTTGACGGCATTCGCATTCTGAAATCAACGCGGCATGAGCGGAAACTGAAAACCGGGCATCTCAAAGGAAACCGCTTCACGCTGTTACTGAAAGAAACTTCTGAGAATGCGTTTGCTAATGCGAAGGCCATTCAGGAGAAAATTACAGAGTTCGGCTTTCCCAACTTTTATGGTGCGCAGCGAATGGGCCGCGATAATGAAACGCTGCGAATGGGGATGAAGCTGTTAAAAAATGAAAAGGTCTCCGCCAAATACTTTCGGAACAAATCACTGAAACGGCTGGCTCTGTCGGCGGCGCAGTCCTGTCTGTTTAATCGGGCACTCTCTCAAAGGGTCTCTGCAAAAAACCTGCATACGGTTCAGCAGGGCGATATCATGCAGGTCTGTGAATCGGGGGGTCTGTTTGTTGTCGAAGATGTCGCTGCGGAGCAACAGCGATTTGATCAGCGGGAAACCGTCATTACCGGTCCTATTTTCGGGCCTAAAATGAAACAGCCTGCCGATCAGGTTCTGGAAGCGGAGACTGCGATTCTGCAGGAGTTCTCTCTGGAACCGGCATACTTTTCGCGTTTCAAAAAACTGACTCCGGGTGCCCGCCGACCATTCCTGATCTGGCCGGAAGATCTTAGAATCAGTCAGACAGTGGACGGCATCCAGTTTGATTTTACGCTGCCTTCCGGCGTGTATGCGACCATGCTGCTCAGGGAATTTATGAAAAACGAGACGGCTGCCATGACGCCAGGCGACTCGTAATGAAAGGAAGATACTGTGAAAGTTCTGATTGATGAGGAACAGATTAACTCGCGTGTGATTGAACTGGGACGGGAACTTGCCCAGGAATATCAGAATCGGCCCTTGACCATCATCGGGATACTGGCCGGCAGCCTGGTGTTACTGGCAGATCTGATCCGGGCGATTGATGTGCCCCACCAGGTCGGTGTGTTACAGGCTTCCAGTTATCGCGGTAAATCAACCACGCCGGGAGAATTACAGGTCAATCTGGATTACCTGCCCGATTTAACAGACCGTGATGTTCTGCTGGTGGATGATATTTTTGATACGGGTAAAACCATGCAGACCGTGCTGGCTCAAATTCAGAATCAGAATCCCCGATCTCTGAAATCAGCCGTCCTGCTCTGGAAAGAAGAAGCGTCAACAGTCGAACTGAAACCCGACTATCACTGCTTTAAAATTCCCGAGCATTTTGTTGTCGGCTATGGACTGGACTTCAACAACGAATACCGCCATCTGCCTTTCATCGCATCACTGGAAGGCTCGGATCTTGCGTAAAACGAATCTGTAGAACGCACATGATTCGAGTGCGTTCTACAGAATTCATGATTGATTACACATCCAGATTCTTCACATCGAGTGCATGTTTCTCAATGAATTCGCGGCGGGGTTCCACGACATCGCCCATCAGCACGCGGAAGATTTCATCAGCGGCGGCGGCATCCTGCATGCCCACCTGCAGCAGCACCCGTTTTTCAGGATCCATACTGGTATCCCAGAGTTCTTCCGAGTTCATTTCGCCCAACCCTTTGAAGCGGGTCAGCTTGAGTCCTTTTTCGCCGATGTCTCGCAATGAAGGCAGGAGCTGACGAAGGTTGCTCAGCTTGACGACAGTGCTGCCACTGTTAATGCAAAACGGATAGATGGGTTCACCGTTGCGGTTTCCGGGTGAGTAGAAATCTTTCAGGTGAATCCCGTAACCTTTCAGCTTCTGCAACAGATCGTTAATCGTGCGAATTTCGTGCAGATCGGTCACCTGCAGGGCTCCTGCTTTCGCGAACTCATCCTCGTCTTCTTCGCTGCCTTCAGAAGTTTCTGCTGCTCCGTTATCATCGGCGATCTGCAGTTCATCGCCGCGCTTGGCTTCTTCTTCTTTCAGGAAACTTGCCATTTCCTCCTGAGTCGTAAACCAGAACTGCTGTTTGCCGAGGAAGATGCGATATTGGGGCAGTAAACCGTCTTCGGTCGCAAAATTCAAAGCGATGAATTTCAAATCGATGCCGCGACGGTCCAGTGTTCCCAGTGGCTCTTCCAGATCAGAAACCAGATCCACCAGTTTTTCCAGCATCTCTCCCTCAAAGATGGTTCCGTCTTCATGCTGCAGATTTGAATCCGAGAGAGCCAGTTCGACCAGCTCGTTCATCATTTCATCCTGCGTCTGCACATAGCGGATTTTCTTACCCTGGGTAACACGATACAAAGGTGGCTGTGCGACATACACACAACCATTGTTGACCAGTTCCCGCATGTGACGGAAGAAGAAGGTCAGCAGCAGTGTGCGAATGTGGCTGCCGTCAACGTCGGCATCGGTCATCAGGATGATCTTGCCATAACGTCGTTTGGTCACGTCGTCAAAGGCAGCTCCCGGTGGAACACCGACGGCTTTGAAGATGTTGGCGATTTCCGCGTTATCCAGAACCTTGACCAGCTGTGCTTTTTCCACGTTCAGGATTTTACCACGCAAAGGCAGAATCGCCTGGATGTTGGAATCGCGTCCGGTGTCTGCCGAACCGCCGGCAGAATCCCCTTCGACCAGGTAGAGTTCGGTGATGTCGAGTTCTCGGCTACGGCAGTCACGCAGTTTTTCAGGCAGACCGCCTGTGGTGAGTGCTCCTTTGCGACGAACCATTTCACGGGCTTTTTTAGCTGCTTCACGGGCTTCTGCCGCCAGCAGACCTTTGAGTGAAATCTTCTTCGCGACACCCGGGTTCTCTTCGAAAAACTTGGTCAGCTTTTCATTCACGACGGTCTGAACAATGCCTTCGACTTCGCTGTTCCCGAGCTTGGTTTTGGTCTGACCTTCGAACTGCGGATCGGGAACGCGTACGGTAATCACCGCCGTCAGGCCTTCGCGGAAATCGTCGCCGCTGGGTGTGAAGTCTTTGAAGAGGTTGGCTTTTTTACCGTAGGCATTGATCGAGCGAGTTAACGCACCACGGAAGCCGGAGAAATGGGTTCCCCCTTCAATGTTGAAAATGTTGTTGGCGAAGCAGCGTACATTTTCGGTAGAACCATCGTTGTGCTGTACCGAAATATCGACCTGCACGCCTTCGAGTTCTCCCTGGATATGAATGATTTCTTCGTAGAGGACAGTCTCAGTACGGTTCAGATGGCGTACGAATTCGACCAGTCCTTCTTCGTAGTGAAATTCATCTGACTGGCCGGTACGCTCATCATTGATGCGAATCCGCACGCCGGCGTTCAGAAAAGCGAGTTCCTGGAGTCGCTTGGTCAATGTGTCATAGACAAATTTGGTATCCGGGAAGATGGTGCCATCCGGCTTGAAGGTGATTTTGGTTCCGCTCTTGTCGGTCTTCCCGAGTTTTTTGAGCGGAGTCTTCAATAGCCCCTGGTGGAAATCCATGGTCCAGACATGCCCTTCACGTCGGACTTCGGCTTCCAGCCATTCACTCAAGGCGTTGACTGCGGTAATCCCGACGCCGTGCAAACCACCGGTTCCGGTTTTGTAGCCCCCTTCCCGGTCGAATTTTCCACCTGCGTGGATCTCCGTCAAAACGACTTCCAGAGCAGGTCTGTTATTCATATCGGGCATGATGCCTACGGGAATTCCGCGGCCGTCATCGCTACAGGTCACGCTGCCATCCGCGTTGATTTTAACGTTGATGATCGAAGCATAATTGTTCACACATTCATCGATCGAGTTATCGACGACTTCATAGACCAGATGGTGCAGACCCCGGAGCGTGGTATCCCCGATATACATGGCAGGTCGGGTACGAATCCCTTCGACGCCTTCCAGGGCACGAATATTGGATTCATCGTATCCCGTTTTTTTCAACTCTGTCTGACTCTCTTCTTGATCACTCACGCTTTATCACTCCCGTGAATTGTTTTTCTGTTTCGCTGCTGCGAAACGTTATCTGATCTTAGACCAGTCTCAAACAGTAATTTCACATTCCATTTTTTAATCTGTTTGAGCTACTTATTTGCCTTGGATTTCAAGCGAAATTTTATCTCGCGGACATCCTGTTTTCCGTACTCCTGCTGTAATTTCGTCAGCAATGATTTCTTATGAAATGAATTCAGCTCATTCAGCAGAGCTGAGTTCTCGACTCCGACCTGCACCACCCTGTTTTTGATGCCCATTACCGTTGTCTGACCTGCGATTTTTTCACCCGCCGCCTGTTTCCAGGCATTGGTCAGTCGTTGATCTCCCTGCACGCGGGAGAGCCCCTTTAATGCAATCAGCTCAGAAAGTACCTGTGAGACAGGCACCGGTGCGGGCACGGCACGACTCTGTTTGAATTCGTACTTTTGAGACATGTATTACCGTGCTTGCGAGAGAGGCATGATGACGTAGGTGTAACCATCGTCTGTTTTCAGAACCGCGGCACTGTCTGAATCGATCAGCTGCAGTCTGATATGGGCGGCTGAGTCGAGCGTTTTCAGAAAGTCGGCCAGGTAACGAACGTCAAATGTGATCACGATGTCTTCCCCTTCGAAGGGGATCGGGATTTCCACTTTTGATTCCCCGACGGATGCCGCCACACTTTTCAAAGTCAATAGACCGCTGGAGAAGACAAAATCGACTCCCCGTGTTTCCACGTCGGTCACAATCTGCGCCTGGCGGACTGCCCCGAAGAACGTGCCCACTTCCAGATCGATACTATGAGTCGGCTCGGGAGGAATGACATCACGGTATTTCGGGAAGCGGCCTTCGACGAGTCTGCCGAAAATTGTGGAACGGCCACTTTTCACAATCACATCATTGGCCCGAATCGCGATCTGGATGTTTCCTTCATCGCCTGTCAGACTCTTTTCGATCAGTGACATTGCTTTGGCGGGAATCACGGGGCGATTGTTTTCATACGCTTCAGCCCCCTGGTAACTGCACGCTGATTCGACCATCGCCAGTCTGCGTCCATCGGTGGCGGCCAGGGTTAATTTATCACCTTCGACATCAAACAAAACGCCGCCGAGTGCATAACGCGTGCTTTCCGGATCGGTGGCAAACACGGTGCGGCGAATCATTTCACGAAATGACTGCATCGGAATTTCGAAGAAGTTGGATTCGTTGAAGGTTTCCACGGCAGGAAATTCAGAAGGATCATGAACCGACAGACGGAATTCACTTTTGCCGGCCTGAATCAGGATGAAGTCCTGGTCTGCCTCTTCGTCTTTCTTGAGTTCGATTTCCACGGAATCGGTATGGGCTTCCCGCAGGATGGAAACCAGCTCATGAACGGAGAGCAGAATCTGCCCGGGCACCATGACTTCGACTTCTTCGAAATCAAAGCGAATACTGACTTCCAGGTCAGTCCCGCTCAGCGTTGCTTTTCCGTCTGCTGCTTCCAGTTTGGCGCACTTCAGAACTTCTTTCGGTGTGCGGGAACTGATGACGCTTCCAATGATCTGAAAGCCGGATAACAGGGTAGATCGAGAACAACTGAGCTTCATGTTTGAATCAACTTTTGTAAAAATGCGTGGAATTTGACGGCAACCGCGGACATCGATGGAAACACTTTCTGGCTGCCTGTAATTTGATCTTTAATGCTGATGATATTTTATGTGATTTCGATGACTTTCACAATCAATCTGAGGTCCCGAATCTACACAACAACCTTGTTTTTCAAGGGAGTTTTAATCTAAAAGATTTTTATTTAGCAGTAGTAGTATCAGAGGGAGAAGAAAATTGTGGATTATCGCAGAGAATTAAACGTAAATACCGATGTAGTATGACTTTAAATCAATGGTATTAGCGATATTTTCTGTCGAAAACCTGTTGGTGGGATCTTGGTAGGAAGCAGATAGACTGATCACAAAGAAGAGGACTTTGAAAAGTCACGATCAGCGCTGTTCAGAAACGAAAAACCAGTCGACTTCTGGCAACAGACTTTGAACAGGTTGTCGACAAAACAGAGCATCAGAAACTGTGAAAGGGGGCCTGGAAAAAGTTTCCTGATCCGGTTTCTCTGGTTGAGTTTCCTGTCCGCTATAAAGGGTATACCCCAAGTTGTTGCTTGATGCGAGAAATCTGCTGACGTAATCCAGGTGATTTTTCGAGATCGTTCTGAATTTGACGACAGGCATGAATAACCGTGCTGTGGTTCTTGCGATTAAAATAATTCGCGATATTTGCTAAAGATTCACCGGTCAGTTCCCGGGAGAGGAACATGGCACATTGCCGCGGTAGAACAATCTGCTGAGACCGGTTGGCAGAGCGGACCTGGGCCAGGCTGGTCTTAAATTCACGACAGACGACTCTGGTGATTTTAGCCGTACTGGTGCATGGCGGATCCAGATTGCCATCCAGGAATTCCTGTACGAAACGGCCTTCAATGCGTTTCTGCTGAATTCTGCTGACCGTATGCAGCTGATTCAGGATGGCAGACAGCTCTCGTGGTGAGCATTCTTTCTGACGGGCAATCAGGGCGAGTTCTTTTTCTTTGATGGGAATCTGCTCAAAATCAGCCCAGAATTTTAACAGCTCCAGTCTGCTCTGGTATTTCAAGGGAGCTATTCCCACACAGACGCCCCCATGGAATCGATTAATCAGCTTCTTCTGAAAATGAGCCAGTTCGCCGGGCGGTTTGATGGAAGTCACAATGACAGCGCCCCCCTGTTTAAGAATCGTATCCAGCGTCGAGAGTAGTTCTCCCTGTGTATGCGTCCGGTTTTCCAGGCTGTGAATATCTTCCAGAACCAGCAGCTTCATCCCGCGATGTTTCTCTTGAAACGCGGCAATTCGCTTGTTTTTTGAAGCGACTGCATATTTCGCAGCGAATTCACTGGCTGTCATGCTGTTCCATTCCGCCTCCGGATGGAGATTTACATAATCGGGTAACAGCGAGTTGATCAGAGCCGATTTTCCACAACCCGAAGGTCCGTAGATGTAGACCAGCGGGGGGTCAGGCAAATCTGTTGTCTGAAACAATTGCGAGACGGCCGTGAATGCATACTGATATTCAGGGAATATCCTGAAAGGTCGCGCGGTCACAGATTGCAGAGGTTTTGACATCATCCTGGAGACTTCTTTATCAGAAATATCCTGTTCCAGAGCCTTACAGCTTGAACATACGCGTCTGGCTTTGAGAGCCGATAATGGCTGAATCGGATTCACTGATAAAATCAACCGAGACACCCAGGTTACTGCAAATCAGTTCCATCACGCTTTGCATTTCCAGGACATCCAGAGTTTTGGGAACAGCGATTTTGATCATCATTTCAAACGTTTGTCCGTCTTCAGAGCTGGTCGCTGAGAGGTCCAGAATATCGACGCCATCCTGGCCGAGTTGCGAGGAAATTTTCCTGAGGATCCCCGCGTGGTTTTCTCCCGAAATTGCAATCAGGTATTTTACACTTTCTCCTGGAGAGAGAATGGAAGGGACTTCGACATCCGGGTCTTTCACGGAAACATCAACATTAAAGGCATTGCAGATGCCTTCGATGTGTTCCTGGATGAGTGTCGGATCACGTTGTTCCGGGAAATCGGCGGCAATCACAATCGAGAAAAAGTTCTGGATCACGGCAATGCTGGCTTCATGCAGATTGGCACCCAGTTCATCCATGGCTGTTGTTACGGCAGCCATGATCCCGACCCGGTTCGCTGAGAGGAGAGAGATTATATAACGTTTCATACCAGACTCCGGTTCTGCCGAGACAGATAGACTGATCCCGATGCAAGTCATTCCTGATGGGAGTAGAAAACTGTATTGTAGCGAGTCTGGCTAAAAAATTGCGATTTGGATTCCAAAATATTAGATCGGAATGCAGAAAAGCCCCGATTCAGCACGTAGGGGATTTCTCTATCTTTTCCGGTAAAATTGCTGTAAGTTGTTAAATACCATAGACTCTGATCATCTGGTCAATTGTGCCCTTCGATAGATAAATCAGTGAATAGGAATGGTTCATGGTTCGACTCGTTTCGCTAACGGTAATTCTCTGCCTGATTCTCGCTTTGGGGATCATGTTCTTCAAAGTGATCATGCCATTCATCCTGCCTCTGTTCCTGGCAGCAGTGGTGGCAATGATCAGTCAGCCTTTGCTGAATTATTTTATTCGACGTACCAATGGTCATGTCAGATTTGCAGCCGGGCTCACGACGACCATCATCGTTTCTGCCATTCTGATTCCCTTGTGTGTGGGAATCTTTCTGGGTTCGCTGCAGTTGTTTACGACGATTGTCAATACACTGGACGAGGCAAACTGGAATAAAACCGTTCAAACGATTCGCGAAAAAGTCGAAATCAGTAACGATAAATTTCAACA
>TARA_R110000850_G_scaffold77904_14_pt1 | contig 11859 bp, 8 predicted proteins | sample TARA_R110000850 | Tara Oceans TARA_R110000850 (sample SAMEA4397586) | marine metagenome | biome: Polar Biome; feature: [SRF] surface water layer (ENVO:00010504); material: water (ENVO:00002006), including particulate matter (ENVO:01000060) such as... | depth 5 m | reverse complement strand
AGGGAACCTTCCTCTACACACTGGATGCAGAAACAGGAGCAGCGGTTTCCGAGCCGGAACATGAAATCAAAACATTGACGGATGTGACACCCCAGGGTTACCTGGTCAAGAATGAAAATAAGCTGCTGATTCCCTGTGGCCGTTCGGTCGCTGCCTGTCTTGATCTGAAAACGGATCAGTTCATCACACATAAATATGGAAACCGGGTAACCAATTATCATGTCTCTTCTGTCGGCCCCTACATTTTTCATGGCGGTTCTTCTTTTCGAATGGACACCAGCCAGGATCTGGGAGTGGATGCCCGTTTTCCCGTGTTGACGGAAGAAATTGTCTATTTTGGCAGAGCCGGCAATGTGGTTGCCTACGATCTGAAAAATCTGAAGACAGTGGAATCAAAAGACCGCCGTGGTAAAGTCGTGAAGAAAAAAGTGCTCAATCAGCTCTGGAGTCTGCCCATCCCTCCACAGCAGAAGCAGCCTCAAGCGGAATGGGAAGCCTGGGTCAAAGCACATCCGGTGCAGCTTGATTTGAAAGCCGGCAATCGTTTGTATGGCCATCAGGGTGAGATGATTTTCGCGCTGGATCTGGCAGAAGATGGCAAAGCCGCTGACATTAGCTGGACACAATCCATCACCGGCACACCAGCCACCATGATTGCCGCGAATGGTGCACTGGTCGTTGTGACCGAAGCAGGCGACCTGCTTTGTTTCGGAGACAAACCGATTAAACCAATTACGTTTTCTGCACAGAAACGCGCATTGAGTGCACAACAGGATGCCTGGACCGAAAAAACCAGCCAGTTGCTCTCACTGACACAGCCCGGCGCTGGATATGGTCTTGTGCTGGGAACCGGTAGCGGGCGTCTGCTGGAAGAACTGATCAATCAATCAAAGCTGACGCTGATTGCAGTCGAGCCGGATACAGAAAAAGTGGCAGCGCTGCGGGCGAAATACGATGCGACAGGTCTGCTGGGAACACGGGTCGTCATACACCAGGGCAATCCGCTCACATTTGAACTTCCCGCTTACATGGCGGAATTGATCGTCGCCGAAGATTTAAGAGCGCTGGGTGGGTCGCTGAATGCAGATACCTGGAAGACGGTTTACAAATCGCTGCGCCCCTACGGCGGGACCGCCTGTCTGAACCTGGGTGAAACAGCATACACACAGTTAGCGACTACGGTGGAGGAGAAGCATCTGCCTCGCGCGGAACTCAAACAAGCGGAAGGTTTCACACTGTTGACCCGCGTCGGTGCCCTGCCCGGTTCTGCAAACTGGACCCACGAGTACGGGGATGCCTCGAACACACTGATGTCCCGCGATGAACTGGTGAAAGCACCGCTGGGTGTGCTCTGGTTTGGCGGACCTGCGGGTCACGGCGACCTGTTTTACAACCGTCATGACTGGGGCCCCAGTATGGCGGTGATCGAAGGACGAATGTTTCTGCAGGGACCCGGTAAATTAACGGCCGTTGATGTCTATACCGGCCGGATTCTATGGATGATCCCTCTGGAAGAAACGCCGGAAGACAGCCCGGGACGTCGCGGTCAGAGCTATGACGGAAAACTGGTCGGCCATCATTTCATCGCCCTCGAAGACAGTATCTATCTGGTCACCAGTCAGAACACCTGCGTGAGGCTTGATCCGGCAACAGGGAAAACGCTGGCTGAGATGACCCTGCCCCACGTTGATGATCGCTGGGGACGCATCCGTATACATGAAGACCTGCTGTTAACGTCGGTTTTCCGGACTTCAAAAAAGATTGGTGAAAAGTACGGCTTACTTCCGCTGGAACTGGTGGCACTCAACCGCCACACCGGGGAAGTCATCTGGACACACAAGGCACAGATGAGTTTTCCCGTCGTCTCTTTGAGTGGAGACCGGATTTATGTTTATGATGGCGCGTTGGAAAACTTTTATGGGGACTGGAAACGCCGCGGTAAAATTCCCAATGCGCTGGCGGAACGATTTATTAAAGCGATCGATTTAAAAACCGGTAAATTGATCTGGGAACATCAGACGGACGTCGTGGGAACCTGGCTCTCCTATAGCGATCAGAAAGATGTGATGCTGGTTACCAACCGCGATGGGATCTCTGCCTTTCGCGGCAAAGATGGTTCGGAACTCTGGAAAAAATATTCGACCGGCCAGGGATTTCGCGGGCATCCTGAAACGCTGTGGGATAAGGTCATCATCTGGAACGACCGCATTCTGGACCAGCGTGGTCCCGGACTGTCTTATGATCTGGAAACCGGCGAGCCGATTCTGCGTACGAATCCGATCACCGGCAAACCGATTCCGTGGGAGTTCACCAAGGCGGGACATCACTGCAATTACGCGATTGCCAGCCCGCACCTGATGACTTTCCGCGCGAGCTCCGCCGGATTCTGCGATATCGACAGTGCGAATACGTCGCGCCTGGAAGGCTTCCGTACCGGTTGTCGCAACAGCCTGGTACCGGCGAACGGCGTGCTCAATTCACCGAACATGGCACATGGCTGCAGTTGTGGTTACTCGCTGTTTACTTCCCTGGCGCTGACCCATGTACCGGATTCGGAGGTCTGGAGTTATAGTGCGCTGGCGATGAACGCCAAAGAGGATCAGGTGCAGCAGCTGGGCGTCAACCTGGGTGCGCCCGGCGATCGTCAGGCAGAGAACGGCACACTCTGGCTGGACTACCCCAGCGTGGGAGGCTCCTCGCCTGTGGTCTCACTCAAACTCAGCGGCGCTGATCTGGAATACTATCACAAGCATTCGTCTTTTGTTGAAGAAGGCGATTTGAAATGGGTGGCCGCCTCGGGAGTGGAAGGAGCATCCGCATTGTCAGTAACACTTTCAACGGTCCCCACGCCGGAACGCAGTTATACGGTCCGGCTTTACTTTCTGGAGCCCCAGGATCTGAAGACGGGCGAACGTGTGTTCGACGTGAGTCTTCAGGGGAAACCGGTGCTGCCGGAACTGGATATATTGAAAGCAGCCGGCGGCGCGAACCGGGCGATCGTCCGGGAATTCAATGGCGTTCGCTGCTCAACCAGTCTGCAAGTGGATTTGACTGCCATCAAAGGCCGCACACTGTTGTCGGGCGTGGAAATCGTGGTGGAAAAATAGCGGTCTGCTGACGACACAAAGATGACTGCTGCCTTCCGCAGGTATCTCTTCGATACCGTACAGATCCGGTGCGCAGCGGGATTTCAGAAAAACGATCCGCTTTATAAACATGCCGCGTACTGCAGATTAAGAAACCCTGCGACTGCATTAAGATCCTTTTAAGTTTCTGGTATCTGTTTTAATCGCTCTTGTCACACCCTGAATCCGCCGTAATGTGTGCAGGAAACAGGGCTCACACCCCACATGCTGCCATACATGTTTCCTTCAATCTCTGACTCATTACGGAGTATACTCAGATGAAGACCTCCCCTTCTTCGAGAGAAAATCGCGCTGGATTCACACTGATTGAACTGCTTGTGGTGATCGCCATTATTGGCATCCTGGTGGCCCTCCTGTTACCGGCAGTTCAACAGGCGCGTGAGGCAGCCCGTCGCAACCAATGCAAAAACAACCTGAAGCAGTTGTGCCTGGCGATTCACAACTATCATGACAACTACCTGACCACCCCGCTGCATATGCATCGGGGTTCAGACGATTATGACGGCGCGAGCAATGGCGGTTCGGGAAATCTTTCCTGGTATGTCGGCCTGCTGCCGTTTGTAGATCGGGGCAATATTTATGACCGGATCCCCTTTGAAACGTGCGGCCTGGGTGACTCCTGGAGTGGGATTGCCAATAACAGTTCTGTACTGGGAGGTCTGGCACGGATTGAAGTCCCCCTGTTTCGATGCCCCAGCGAATCGGTCGTCAACACCGTGGTCTCTACCGCGAATTTCAGCTATGTCGCCAATGCCGGCCGACCGCGCAATTTACTTTCTCCGGGTCAAACTTCCACGGGAGCTGCAGCACCGCCTTCCTCAAAAGGGATTATCTCAATGTCCCGCATGAACGAAGCAGGACCTTACAGTTCCAACTGGCGGTCCACCACGAACGCTGCATTTGGATTCAGCGATATTACCGATGGGCTTTCCAATACCGCGGCAATCTCAGAATCACTGGTCAATGATGGCAGCGGAGAGCATCCGGACCGTCGCCGCAATCTGTATTACACCAGCTCCGCCATGATTGAACAGTATGATGCCTACATTGACCAGGTGGTCTCAGACGGGCTCACAGGTTACACCAACTGGTCAGACTGGAGTCAGTATAAAGGCCACTCATGGCTGTATACCGACTCGTGGCAGAAACATGTTTATACACACGTTTTTCCACCCAACACGATTTCGATTCCCTCTTACTCCAGTGACACTTTCCGCTGCCATGAAGGTGATTCCGGAATCAGTCCTTCCAGCGATCATACCGGGGGAGTCCAGGTCGCAATGATGGATGGCTCCGTGCGATTCATTTCCAACTCCATCGACTTGAATACCTGGTGGGCGCTGGGTACCAGAAATCAACGTGAAGTGATCAGCGAATTTTAAACTCTGTTTTGGGCCTCACTAATGTCAGTACGATCAGCGCGTGTCTGTTTTTCCGTAAGCTTCCTTTTGCTTTGCGCGATAGCTGCAGGCTGTGCGGGAGAGGAAGATCCCATTGAAGCGCGACTGAAAGAAGTAGGTTATACCCCTGAGAAAATTGTCGCCGAACTGGAACTTCGCATTAAGAATCTTGATAAGATGTCAGCGCACCAGCACAGTGCCGGCAACGATTCGAAACAGGGGGGAACCCGCGCAAGTGACCCGCGCGGCAATCCCTTCTCCTTTGATTCGATCATCAAAGACATCAAACATAAGATTGATCAAGTCCAGCAAAGATCTGGTGAAGACGTGAACGTTCTGGAACAGGTCACGCAGAAAATCGAAAACGGCAAACTGGATGACACCATGCGAAAGCGGGTCCTTGAGGCACTGCAGAAATGAGAAGCACCGTCTGAGGTGAGACGATCAGAACAGGCCGGGAATCGGTGTGCCTGCGGTGGCGACCTGGACCACTTCGCTGGGAACGCCGCGCGTAATGCGAAGTTCGCCGAGGTCGAACAGGGTGTGCATGATACTGGTGACCAGGTCCTTGCGTTCAATGGGTTCGGTCTGAGGTCCGCCGGCATGTCGGTCTGACTGGCCAATGACCTGCCCCATGTTGAGACCGCCGCCTGACAGCATGAGAGGCGATAGATTGCCCCAGTGATCGCGTCCGCCACGACTGTTGAGTTTGGGAGTGCGTCCCATTTCGCCCGTACAGACCAGCAGAATATCATCACTGAGGCCGCGTGCGTGCACGTCTTCCATAAAGGCAGATACGGCATGATCGAAGGGGACTCCCATGTAGTCCATGCCTTCCCCGACGCCGGCGTTATTTTTATCCGCGTGCATGTCCCACACAAAATTGGTGGTGATCGTCACAAAGCCGCAGCCTGCTTCACAGAGCCGACGGGCCATCAACAGCAGCTTGCCCAGTGACTGTGCGTTGTCAATGTAGCGTTTGTAGTTCTTCCAGCGCGTGCTGATGGATGCCGGCTTGACCAGGGGAGCGGTATCGTAGCGGGCCACGACCCGAGGGTCTTCTTCCGATAAATCAAAGGCTTTGGAAACACCGCCCAGAATCACGTCAAACGCCTGTCGCTGAAGTTGCGAACTGGCGGCAAACGTCTCACTTTTTTCAGCCGCCCAGCGGGCACGATCCAGTTTTGAGAGTAACAATCGGCGATCATCAAGACGGTTCGGGGAGATAGACAGAGACATATTCGACTGCATATCGCCGCCAGCTCCGGGAACAAACGGGGCATACGCGGAGCCCATCAGACCATGCGAATCAAATTTGCCGAACTGGGTGACAGCGGGCAGCATCTTGTCATCAATGGCCTGCGGAAAGAGCACCGCGTTCGTCGGCATCCCGTTCTCGGGATGATTGGCGCCTACGACCCGCGAATAAAGCGAACCCAGATTTGCGTTGAGCGTATCCTTGTGCACGACTGGCTTGATATCGTGGCGACTGTCGCCTGATCGATACGAACGGACTATCGACATGCGATCGGCCAGTTGGGCCAGTCTGGGAAACGTCCCACCGAACGTCACGCCTGGAATCTTCGTCGCCACTTCGCCCGTCACACTGTGTATGCCCGACGGCGCGGTCATTTTGGGATCAAACGTTTCAATCTGGCTCGGTCCGCCATGCATGAACAGGAAGATGACCGACTTGTTCTTCAGCAGCGTGCCTGATCCCGCCGCCTGCGCTTGCAGCGACAGCAGACCAGGCAAGGTCAACCCACCCAGTGCCAGACCGCCCACGCGCAGGAATTCCCGCCGTCCCTGTTTGCCATGATGATTACAGAAAGAAAGCATGATTTTACCTGAGCCAAAGAAAACCGTCTGCTTATAGGTATCGACTAATATATCGACTTTTGTTTATGTTTTCCAGTTCTAAATCTGCAATGAGACAATTCTCTCTCAGCAAATCAATACAGGCATTTTCTTTCGCTCTCCCCAGTCGTTATGATAAATCATTGCTTCATTTCTTTATGCTTTCAGGATTCATCGAAAGGAACTTCGGATGCGCTTGCTGATGATGCTCATATTCTTCTGCTCTGTCTATTCTCCGCTGCAGGCGGCTCAAAAGCCTAATATTCTGTTCATTGCCATTGATGATCAGAACGACTGGATCGGCTGTCTGAAAGGGCATCCGCAGATTAAAACTCCCCACATCGACAAGGTGGCAGCCAGAGGGACCCTGTTCGCAAATGCCCATTGTCAGTCGCCACTCTGCAATCCGTCGCGGACGAGTCTGATGACCGGGCTGCGACCTTCGACGACGGGCGTGTATGGCCTGGCTCCCTGGTTCCGCACGATTGAGAAGTTCAAAGATCGCGTTTCGCTGCCACAGTATCTGGAACAGAACGGCTACAAAACTTATACGACCGGCAAAATTTATCATGGCGGTTATGGACGCAAAAAAACCGACAAGGAATTCTCGGTCATCGGACCTCCGCCCGGCGTGGGAGTGAAGCCTCCGAAAAAACTGGTGCAGACACCCAACCCGCATCCGCTGGTCGACTGGGGCACATTCCCTCATAAAGACGAGGACAAAGGAGACTGGAAAGTCGCGAGCTGGGCCGTCGATCAATTGAACAAAAAGCCAACCGAACCGTTTTTCCTGTCGGTCGGATTTTTCCTGCCTCACGTTCCCTGCTACGCCACACAGCAGTGGTTCGACCTGTATCCGGAAGAGACGCTGCAACTCCCCCCGTTCCTGGCGACCGACCGCGACGACACGCCCCGCTTTTCCTGGTACCTGCACTGGAAACTGCCTGAGCCGCGCTTCAAGTTTCTGCAGGAAGCGAATCAGTGGAAGAACCTGGTCCGTTCGTACCTGGCGTGTACCAGTTTTGTCGACAGTCAGATCGGGCGCGTGACCGATGCGCTTGAGAAAAACAACCTGGACGAAAACACGATCATCGTGATCTGGTCGGATCATGGCTGGCATCTGGGTGAAAAACTGATCACGGGAAAAAATACGCTGTGGGAGCGTTCGACGCGGGTGCCTTTGATTTTCGCCGGTCCGGGCATTACGGAAAATGCGGTCTGCGAGAAACCGGCCGAACTGCTGGACATTTATCCCACGCTGATCGAACTATGCGATCTGCCTCCCCGCACGGATCTGGAAGGACACTCCCTGGTACCTCAATTGAAAGATGCGAACACGCCCCGCAAGTGGCCTGCGATTACTTCGCACAACCGCAACAACACTTCGGTGCGGACAGAGAACTATCGGTACATCCATTACGCGGACGGATCGGAAGAGTTTTATGACATGAAACAGGATCCGGCAGAATGGAACAACCTGAGCGGTGATCCCAATTATGCCACGCTGATCGAAGAGCATCGTGCGTGGCTGCCTACCGTGAATGAGAAACCCGCGCCGGGCAGCAAGCATCGAATTCTGCGATATGAAAACGGTCAGGCAAACTGGGAAGAGGTCGACATCAAAGCCGACGAACCGATTCCCGAACTGTAATAAATCATGGCGTATTCGCAGCCGATATACATCGGAAAATCTGCAAGCGAACGGAAGCAGATAAAACCAGTTTTACCATTCAGTAAAATCGTGACGGCAGTTTTTTCGGCACACGATTTCTGCAGAATTTTTTGTGATGCGCATTCAAGATTCGTCACACAGGCTGCCGAACTAAGCGTGTATAACAATTAAAACTGGGAGCAAGTCTCTGCTGATGAACCCAAGACAGACGCTCGCGTCTGAGTAGTCAGTTGCGGATCTTGTAACCCAATTGTAAGTGTTACACGAACAGGAGTACTACGTACTATAAGGGTTGGGAGCTTGGGCTTCCAACCCTTTTTTAATGCGCATGTTCTGAACGCGACTGCGTGGCCCAGTAGAGCTGTTTGTGCCCATGCGATTCGAATTCCGCAACCTTCTGTTTCGCGACTGCTTCCGAGAGCCCCGCTTCAATCAGAAAACGATTCCCATCATCCCCCTGCCGCCAGACCGACCAGTTTTCCGCCGGTGCAAGTTGGTCATCTGTAATATTTTTGTGTGTCGTGTCGTCGTTCATTTTGATTCCAGTAAATGTGATTGCTTTTCTGCTGGATACAAAGTGAAGACTGGTCTTTTCTCTAACGTCACAGGTGCATTCAGTCGTCCCTGTTTGCTGAACCGCCCCTCTAACCCGGTAAATTCCTCAGCTGTCATTGTCTTCGTGCGAACGTAGCTTCCCTGGTTCAGCGAATAGATAGTGAACTCTTTGGGACCAGGTACATTCTCCTGTGCCACCCATTCAAATCCGGCATTGGCGAGTTCGTATGTTCCGTCATTGTCGATATCAATGATCCGCAGAGAGAAGCAGCTTCCATCCTTGTAGATCTGTCTGACCCCCGCAGATGTGACTTTGAAGATTGTCAGAAACGCATTATCAGCGATTCCACCTGTTGACGTCAGCAGCACTTCATCAGACCCATCTCCATCTAAATCGATGCGATGAAAAAATGAATTTCGCGGGTAAGTCGAGCCGAAATACAGCAGACGCGGATCATCGGCTTTCATGTTCTGTGTCAGTAGTTGCTGAAATGTATTTTCCACTAATACCTTTTCACTGGTCACAGTCAGAAATCGTCCTTCTCCTTCCCTGTTTCTACCAATCCAGAAAATGACTCCTTCTTCCGGGGGATCAAGACCATCATTCTTTCGAAACACCCACATCTGCTCCGGGATAATGGGTACCTTGAACTGCAATTGAATCTTCGCTGCAGAGCCCCCTTCAGCCTGACCCCTGGAATCATTCACCCACAGACACGCCATCAGTAATAGCACCACCAGCACGAAACGACCGGTGATAGAATTAAAAAGACCTGATATGATCTGCATCGTTTCCCCTCGATTCATCTTGAACTCCTTACTATCTAAGAGAGTATAATCGAGTGCGTCCTCAGTAACACACGATTTTCGGGAGAAGATTCCATGCGGCTGCCTGCCACTACCGGAAACTCCATTCAGAATAGACTGAAGCTGGTCCTGATTCTTGGCTTGCTGATCTCTTTACCCGACTGTCTACCAGCCGACGAAACCCGGGACCTGATCTGCGAAGTGAAAAGTCTCGCTCTGACAGACAGCGCGGATCAAGCGGCTGCTGGTCTGCCGCCCCTCAAGCTTGACAATCGTGCGATCGCTGCCCATTCACCCTGCCCCAAAACATTGTTTTCCATTTCCAGTGAGACACGTGACCTGGTACTGAGTATTACAGGTCCGAATGGCACAGACTGGCGTGAGATTTCGCTCAAAAAAGAAGATGGTTCTCGCTGGGCAATAGGCTACATTGATTCCATTTCCCTGTCTCCGGACGGCACAACTCTGCTGGTGATGCAGGCGACAGGCCGGCTTGCAGTGATCCGCGAACAGTCAGCAGGTTATATCGCGCGTAGTTTTCAGTCATCCAACTATCGCCAGATGGACATCGGAATCGAATCTGAAAATAAACAGGACATTTTTAGACTTTTTGAGTTTCCAGGATCCATCCGGATTTTAATAAATCCCGAGCAGCCCTACATTGCGATGCGCGGCCTGGAAATAAAAACTTTCTGCTGGCTGGATGAGAATCGATTTCTGGCAATTTCATATGAGGATGGGCGAATCATTCAATTCGACACCCATACCATGCGCGTTCAGCGAACGCTGCGGCCCAGTCAATGGAAATGGAGTCGACACACTGGCAACTTGCAGTTTTTTATTGAAGAACATGGGAAATCCATACCCGGTGCCAAAATCAATCTGGCAGAAACGGGAAAATCGATCTACCTGAAACTCGTCGGCGTGTATGCAGATCAGTATTTGCTTTACCAGGATCTCTCTCAGAAGAAACACCTGCTGGAACTCAAAACGGGTAAACAAATCGACTGGCCTCTCCCGTACAAAAATTCTCCATAACGGTCTCTCAATCTGAATTTGCCATTCTTGACTGTCACATTTCACCTGACTACCTTAGACTTTCATAACTATTGACAGACAATGGAAAACTCCAGAGGTGATAATATGTTCGAAAACGAAATTGCCATTAACCAGTTGCAGTTGAAGCAGCTGGCCACCATCGTGGCGGATCTGCCTGAGGAATGTCTCTTCACGCGCGGACAGGGGCACGGGCATCCGCCGGTCTGGATTCTTGGTCACCTGGCGATTGTCGGTGAAATGGGACAGACATTTCTGGGTGGCAGCCTGACGCATCCAACGTGGGTGCCGCTGTTTGGACCTGGTTCAAGTGATGAAGTCGAGCCGGAGGACTCCCTGACGCGAGAGACGCTGATTACGTCGCTCAACCAGGCTTATGAAACACTGCAGTCGATGGCGGCGGAGGCACAGCCCGAGGATGTTGCGGGGCCGCATGGAATTGAATTTTTCGAAGGGACCCCCGTGCAAACAGTGGGGCATGCAATCTCGCTGCTGCTGACGAATCACTTCGCCTTTCATCTGGCGCAACTCTCCAGCTGTCGCCGCGATCGGGGACTGGGGCCTATTTTTTAAGCCGCCGGTTTGCTGTGAAAATGATTGCAACCAGAGACTGCTTTGTTTAGTCTGAATAGAATCACTGAGACTACCTGGGTCGTGTTTCCTTATTTGAGCTGTTGTTACATATGTGGCAGAACCGGGGCTAACGCCCTTCGGCTAATGAGTCACTCCGGCTGGCATATTGTATAAAATCAAAATCAGCCGCACGGCGTAAGCCGCGGTTAACACCAACCTGAGTTAAGTTGCGGTCCTGAGATTCACATGCGAAACGATTAAATTAACACTCCCTGGCGTCTCTTTTGTTTGTTCACAGACAGGCTGAAATCATGATACATCGTACTGCGCGTTTCCTGTTTTGTTGCTCACTGCTGACGGGTTGCCTGGTTGGTTCGGCTCTGCAGGCAGCAGATCAAGAGCCGGAGAAATCGGACCAGACTACTATCGTCACTTTTGGTGATTCGACCACCGCGACGCGCGGGCCGCTGGTCGTGTATTCGATGATTCTGGAGAAAGAGCTTCCCACAGCCGACAAGCCCGTGAAAGTGGTGAACTCCGGGATCGGGGGACACACGACACAGAACGCCATCGCTCGGTTTAAGAAAGATGTGCTGCAGCATGATCCCGATCTGGTGGTGATTCAGTATGGCATCAATGATGCCGCCGTCGATGTCTGGCGCGATCCTCCCGCGACCCAATCGCGTGTTTCGGTGGAACAGTATGACGCGAACCTGCGCAAGATGATCAAACAGCTCAAAGAGAAACAGGTCGCGGTGATCCTGATGACGCCGAACTCGCTGCGGTGGATTCC
>TARA_R110000850_G_scaffold1592_1_pt1 | contig 11883 bp, 10 predicted proteins | sample TARA_R110000850 | Tara Oceans TARA_R110000850 (sample SAMEA4397586) | marine metagenome | biome: Polar Biome; feature: [SRF] surface water layer (ENVO:00010504); material: water (ENVO:00002006), including particulate matter (ENVO:01000060) such as... | depth 5 m | reverse complement strand
GATGAGCCCCCGCCGTACCTCCGGCAAGAATCAGTACGGGGCCAAGGAAGCCCTTGGGATCCAAAAGCCTTTCTCGTACGGAGCGCATGATATTCGCTCGGTTCATGAGCGTCACGCCCCGTGGCCGAGGCTCAATATTGCTGCAACGATATCGCTGCTGTCCCGCGCAGACATGTAGGGATGCATCGGAATACTGAGCACCTGTTGCGCCGCGAGATCGCCATGGGGCAAAGTCAAGGTTTCGTCCGACACCGCCGGCTGCTTGTTTAATGGCAGGGGATAGTGAACCGTTGTCGGAACACCGGCCTCGCGAAGCGTGGCCTGAGCGGCAGCGCGATCTTGCAAGCGCAGCGTATACTGAGCCCAGGCGCTGCAGTGATCTTCCAGCACGTGAGGCGTTGCTAGCCCCTCCGATTCCAGCTTTGCTGTGTAGAAATCGGCCAGGCGTTGGCGGGTAGCGATTTCATCATCCAATATGGCTAGCTTTGGCAGCAAAATGGCGGCCTGGATGGTATCCAGTCGGCTATTTACCCCTACCCGAACGTGATAATACCGTTCTTCCTGACCATGGCGCGCGATCTGACGAATCGTGTCGGCGAGCCGGGAATCAGAAGTGAATATCGCGCCGCCATCGCCATAACAGCCCAGAGGCTTGGATGGAAAAAAGCTCGTGCAACCGATGGTCGACAGATTGCAGGATTTCCGCCCCTTGTAACTTGCGCCGAAGCTTTGCGCCGCATCTTCGATAACCGGCAGGTCGTGGCGCGCAGCGACCCGGTTGATCTCATCAAATTGTGCACATTGTCCATAAAGAGAAACCGGGATGATCGCCTTCGTGCGCCCCGTTATCGCGGCCTCAACAAGCGTAGGGTCCAGATTGTAGGTCAGCGGATCGATATCAACATAAACGATCTTGGCTCCCAGAAGCGCCACGGTTTCTGCCGTAGCGATATAGCTGAAGCCGGGCGTTATGACCTCATCACCCGGCCCGACGCCAAGCGCCATCAATGCAATCTGGAGAGCATCGGTTCCATTGGCGACACTAATACAGTGACTTGCACCGGTATAGTCCGCCAGCCTTTCTTCCAGTTCAGTGACTTCTGGTCCGAGGATATATTTTCCATGAGCAAGCACGCTTGCTATCCCGGCTTCGATTTCTGATCGAAGATGGTCCTGCTGGGCTGTCAAATCCACGAAGTTGATCATGATAAAGTCTCTTGTGTGCGAAACCAGTCAGCTAACCCCAAATCCCCCTCGAGCGTGACATAGTCGATCACTCTCTTTCCAACCCCATCGCAGCGCTGCAAATCTGCCCCCGCTTTCAGGAGGCGTTCAAGTATCGAGTAATCTGGATGATCGCGATGGAGTAGTCGCGTTTTGGCGTACATCAGAACCGTCGTGCCCTTGGTTCCGGCCGCATTCGGATTGGCTCCCCTTTCCAACAGCATTTCTACAATCGTCAAATGCTGGTTGAATGCAGCGACGATCAGAGGTGTCCATCCCTCTTCACTACGGGCTTCAAGCAGATCCGGAAGTTCCTCTAAGGCCGCACGTACAACCTCGGGATGGCCATCCCTGCAAGCCCGAAATAAGGCAGTCCTTTGCTGAACAACATATTGTCCCGACCGCCAGATAGGGAAATCCTCCATCACGCGGCGCTTTTCTTCCGGAGGCATCGGAGAGTTCTTCACCGGGCGCGCGACCAGCGTCGGAGAAAGCTCGCCGTCATCTCTCTGTTGGAGAAATTTTCGCAGCGCCCTTATCTGCGAATAGTAATTATTTGTCTCGACGGTTTCGGGAGAATCCTCTGGGCCTATTCTGGTCGGCTCGAAAAATAACTCCAACCCGGCGTCAACCCGAGGATCAATGAAATGCGCGGTCACGCCCATTGGCACTCTATGCTTTATCGTATAGAAAAACAGATCCAGGCCTGATGTTTCCGGGATTTTTCCAGGATGAATGTTGAGGATGCCCTCCGGGAACAACTCTATCACAGCGCGCTTGAGGATGCGCGCACCTGATATAATGCCAAGCCTGAATTGATTGGCGTCGCGCAACCGGCCAATCTCCGCAACATCATCATGTGCGCATTCCACGTAATTCAGGCCCAGATTTGAACACAATGTCCGCGTGTCATGAGGCGGTGGCTGTCTCAGCATCTTCGGGTAGTACGCACCCTGATCGCTTTGCAGGAGCTTTTTCCAAGGCGCAGCAATGACCCAGATATCGCGGAAACCGGCAGCGACCAGCTCTGTTATGAAATCCTGCGTTTTCCGGTGCGGAAAAGCATAGGCAAAAACCGCTAGAGGCTCAACGCGGTTCACCGTTCACCGAGCAGAGACGAATGCATCTCGCCAAATGTGGAAATTGCCGCATGCCGAATTTGGGCAACCGTCTCAACCGCAACACGATTTTCTTCCAGCCCAAAGCCGCGTCCGCCCAGAATTTCTTGGTAACTGCGAGTATGCAAGTCGGTAAATCCGTCGGAAAACTCGATATTTTCACCATCGACGGAAATCGTGCGATATGTCCTTTGACCCGAAGCCCTCTCAGCCTCCGGTACATCATTGACGTCCAGCGACAGAAACCACCGCACCCGGGCACGCTCATATTCGAGATAGCCGCCGGTTTTATTGGGTTGCGCCAGATGTACGAAGCTTTCTTGCAAATTGCCAAAAACAAAATGGAGCATATCGTAAAAGTGGACACCGATATTTGTCGCGATGCCGCCTGATTTTTCGGTCAAGCCCTTCCAGCTTTTGCCGTACCAGTTACCGCGCGAGGTGATATAGGTCAAATCGACCTCATATTTCCTGTCCTGCGGTCCATTTAGCACTTTCTCACGCAGGGCAATAATCGCTGGATGCAGGCGCAGCTGCAAAATCGTATTTACCTTCTGCCCAGTTGCCACCTCTACCGCCAACAATGAATCGATGTCATCCGGCACCAGGACCAGGGGTTTTTCACAAATTGCATCCGCCCCAGCGCGCAAGGCAAATCGCATATGCGGGGCGTGAAGATAGTTCGGGGAAGCAATAGAAATATAATCGAGCTGGCGCCCAGCCCGGCGCTCCAAATCGACATAGGCGTCAAACTGCTCGAATTCCGTAAAGAACTGGGCTTCAGGAAAATTGCTGTCCATGATGCCAACCGAGTCATTGATATCCATCGCAACCACAAGATCATTGCCCGTGTCGCGAATAGCCTTCATGTGGCGAGGTGCAATGTAACCTGCTGCACCGATCAATCCGAAGCGTTTCATGCTGTTATCCTAAGCCTTTATGATATGCGGCGCGCTATCCCGATAAACCCCGCGACTGTCAACGATCAGAGCCGCATGCTTGCGGATCATGTCATAGTCAAATTTGGAATGGTCGGTGGCCACCACGACTGCGTCGAAGGTTTCTACACAGGCGGGGCTCAGCGCCGTTGATGTAAGATCGAACCTGTGTTCGCGCATTGCGGGAAATACTGGAACGTGAGGATCCGAGTAACTCAGATCGGCGCCCTGCGCCCTGAGTATTTCCATTATCTCAACGGAAGGCGATTCCCGCATGTCGTCGACATTCTTTTTATACGCAATTCCCAACACGAGGATCTTCGCACCATTCATCGCCTTGCCACGATCGTTCAGCGCACTGGAAAGCTTGCCGACGACATAATCGGGCATTGCCTGATTGATCTCGCCGGAAAGTTCAATAAACCGAGTGTGCAATCCGTATTCCCGGGCTTTCCAGGTAAGATAGAAGGGATCAATCGGAATGCAATGGCCGCCAAGTCCCGGCCCCGGATAATAAGGGGTGAAGCCAAATGGCTTGGTCGCGGCAGCATCAATCACTTCAAAGATATCGATGCCCATGCGATCCGCCACGATTTTCATTTCGTTCACAAGACCGATATTAACGGCCCGATGAATATTCTCCAGCAATTTGGTCATCTCTGCTGCTTTAGTTGAACTCACTTTAACAATATGGTCAATCGCCGGCCCGTATAGGGCACACCCAACTTCGAGGCACGCGGGCGTATGCCCGCCTACCACCTTTGGTATGGTGTTGGTCGTAAAGTCCGCATTCCCTGGATCTTCGCGCTCTGGCGAATAGACGGCAAAGACATCTTCTCCGACCTTTAAGCCGCCCGACGTAATGCGCGGAATGATTTCTTCATCGGTGGTGCCGGGATAGGTTGTGCTTTCAAGCGAGACCACCTGCCCCGGGCGTAAATATTGTGCGATTTTGTCACAGGAATTGACAACAAAGCTGAGGTCGGGTTCGCGGTATTTGTTAAGCGGTGTGGGGACGCATAGAATGATGGCGTCCACTTCCGCTACGCGCGCGAAGTCATCGGTTACCACAAACCCATTTTCTATTGCCGCTGCAATCAGACAGTCGTCTATATGCTCGATCGACGAATGGCCGGCATTCAATTGGTCAACCTTCTTTGCCTCCACGTCGAAACCAACGACCTTATACCCTATCTGGGAATAGCGCAGAGCCAACGGCTGACCGACATAGCCCATGCCTACGATGCCAATGACAGCGTCACGCGAGTTCAAGCGCTCGATTAGCGCGGAATGAGATGTAGTGCTCATTGTCGATTCTGTCCTGTAGGTCTGTTTAGAGGATATCGGCCGGTGAGATGACGCGAGATGGTAGCCCACTTTTACGCCAAACTATATTTCCAATATTGTGGATTTGTCGCTTTAGCCCCCAGCGAAAATTGATTGCCAGATAAGGAGAAGATGCCGGGAAAATGACAAAGTCGCTGCATAATTTGATTCATCGGGCCTATATTGCAACTGGCTATAATCATCGCCGTTTTCTTGGTAGTGCATAACGAGAAACTTCTACCCGTGCAAGGTCGATTGGCCCTTCCGCCGCTTATAATCGAAATTAGGTTTAAGCTCGCATCCAAAGCGGTTTTGCGGAAACTTTTGCGGCGGAATCTCAGACACCACAGCCCCTTCAAGAAGGTCAAGAATACCTGCGGTCTCTTGTTGCAATGAGCGGCTTTAAGCGTCAAAGCACAGCCCTCGTTCCAAGAATCAGACGGAATTTAGAATGTCTCCTAGTAAAATTTCCCCATGGCCGACTTTCACGACTCAGGAAGCTGATGTCGTTCGCGAAATCATTCTGTCGAACCAGGTCAATTATTGGACAGGGACGATTGGCCGCAGTTTCGAAGAAGAATATGCCAAGTGGACAGGAACCACGCGCGCGATTGCCCTCGCCAACGGAACTTTGGCACTTGATATTGCCCTCAAGGCCTTGGGTATTGGCAGAGGTGACGAAGTCATCGTCACGCCCCGAACATTCATTGCGTCCGTTTCTTCGGTCGTGACAGCCGGCGCGACCCCGATTTTTGCAGATGTTGACCGCAATAGCGGCAATATCAGCACGGATACGATTGCTGCCGTGATTGGCCCACGAACACGCGCCATTATTCCCGTGCACTTGGGGGGATGGCCATGTGATATGGAGGGCATCATGACTCTTGCCGAGAAGCACAACCTTGTGGTCATCGAAGACTGTGCCCAAGCCCATGGCGCGATGGTCGGGGACAAAATGGTAGGGTCGATTGGCGATATAGGGGCTTGGTCCTTTTGCCAGGACAAGATCATGACGACCGGCGGTGAAGGTGGCATGGTGACCACGAGCGACGAAAATTTATGGAGTACGATGTGGTCCTATAAAGATCACGGCAAAAGCTGGGACGCAGTGTATAATCGGGAACATCCTGCCGGTTTCCGCTGGCTGCACGAAAGCTTCGGAACAAATTGGCGCATGCTCGAAGTGCAAGCAGCGATAGGGCGCATACAGGTGGCAAGAATGAAAGAATGGACCATGCGCCGCACACATAACGCCTTGGCACTTCAGGAGGTGTTGAGAAATTTCCCTGATGCCGTCCGCTGCCCCAGACCTGAAGCTCATTTTACTCATGCCTATTATCGGCAGTACTGTTATGTCGATGCGGATGGACTGAAGCCCGACTGGACAAGAGATGCTATTATTGAGGACATTGCTAAGCAGGGTTACCCTGCATTTCAAGGTAGCTGCAGCGAAGTTTATCTGGAAAAGGCATTTGATAACACGGGCTGGCGCCCGGAAAAGCGGATGCCGGTTGCGCGCGAATTGGGAGAAACCAGCATCATGTTCCTTACCCATCCTACCATTACCGCCTCAGAACTTGAAGGCTATTGTAACGCAATCCGTACCACCTTGGAAAAAGCCGGCAGGTAGCTGGCCTACTACGTTATAAGCGGCCGCGCAGGATTTCCGGCTACCACGGTGCCGGCTGCCACGTCTTTCGTTACGACGGCCCCCATGCCAACGATGGCGCGCGCTCCAATATGAAGAGGCTTGCCCGGTGTGCCCTGCTTTAATACCGCGCCGCTGCCTATATAAGCGTGATCATCAATTACGATGTTACCGTTGCATCGCACAGAGGGAGCAAAAGTCACAAAATCCCCGATTCTGCAGTCATGCTCAACATAGCTGCCAATGTTGCAGTGAAAATGTTTCCCGATCGTGATATTGCTCGTCAGAGCTGTAAAGGGAGAAAAAATGCCGCCTGGCCCTACAGTTACATTTTTCATCGTCACATGTTGACTCGCTTTTATCGTATGAAAGCCGATGCTGTCAGCCACACATTTTTCTGCAAGCGCGTGCCGTATCCCACCGTCTGCAATTGCAATTGTCGCAAATTTTGATCCCGCGTCGGCCTGCACAAACTTTTCATATGTCCATACCGGCAAGTCATTTACAAATGCCTCGGCACAATTGTCGTCAATGAACACCACTTTCGCATTGTTTTGATTTTCTAGTTCCTGCTCGAGCAACGGCGCGACACCTCGACCACAACCCGATGCTCCGTATATTCCATATAGTATTATACCGGTCACGGCCGGCTTCCAGTAAACTTCGTCATAGTTGCTTCGCCTGCGGCGTTTACGCCCTCTCTCGCTATAACCTTAATGGCGGTCATCGCGAGTATTTTTAGATCAAGAAACAGCGACTGATGATCAACATACCAAACGTCGGCTGCAAATTTTTCTTCCCAACTGAGACCATTTCGCCCGTTGACCTGTGCCCATCCGGTTATGCCGGGGCGTACTTCATGACGGCGAATCTGCTCAGCATCGTAAAGCGGCAGATATTCCATTAATAATGGCCGCGGACCAACGATCGACATATCGCCTTTTATAACGTTAAACAATCCGGGCAGTTCATCCAAGCTGGTACTGCGCAGGAATTTCCCATAGCGAGTCAGCCTATCCGCATCCGAAAGTAGCTGGCCTTCAGCGCAGACCGCATCCTCCATGGTTCTGAATTTAAGTAGATCGAATGGCACTCCGTGTAAACCCGGACGCTGCTGCTTGAACAGCACGGGGTCTCCGAGGAACATTCGATTGGACAGAGCAATCAACAGCATAATAGGTGATAAGATTAGCATCGCGATCGACGCGATAACCAAGTCTATCAATCGCTTTGTCTTTTTCGTCATGACTGTTCGGCCCGGATTGAAATAAGATCAATACTGACATCAAAGCCATCGCCGTTTTCCGAAGCGCGACCAGTCAAGTCCAGCCAGTAGTAGCGGCAGGGAGTGACTTGATTGCTGATTTTCTGGATTGTCGTCTGCTTGGTGATCCCGACGCGAATCGGCTCGGGCACTTTGGCCAGAGGCTCGGCACAGGTCACGCCAATCATCAATTTCACATCGTCAGGAATTGGCTGGCTCGCTATCACCTTGAGTTCGACCACAGATGGGGGAAAACGGACAATCTGCTTTGCAAACGTCCCGCCTGCATTCTGGATTCCACTCATTCTCAAGCTGCCGTCGACAATCGCTGCTCCATATTCGCCTGTGGAAAACAACTCCCAATCCAGCGGCGGAAATTCCGGTTCATGATCAAAAGAATAATTTTTGATCAGCGCCGCTTCAGCCGTTCTATTTTTCAATAGCGCATACAGTTTCTCAGCAACTGCGAAGTTTTGAGAATATACAAGTGACCGCAGGAGATTGAAATCTCGATACTGTTTGGTGTTTTCATTTTTGCGATAGAGCCGCTCACGAAGAATAGCCCCATTCAGTATCGCCTCCGGCGAAGCAGCAAGCCTCTCCCAGAATTGCGCGGCCCAAGGAGGGTCATTCATGAGCAAATTAGCAAAGGGCTCGATAGACTCGCTGTTGGATAGAGCTTGCACCATGACCGGTATTAAAACCGGCGCTGCTGAGGAATTTGTACGAAGCGTGGTATCGTAGTAGTTCAAAACTCCCTGGGTATCGTTTCGCTCACTACTATCGGCAATCATCCACCCGGTGACAATCGGTTCCCGACGGGAAAGCGCGAAGGCCTTCTCCATCAGCAGGCGCCCGTTCTTGTCGGGCGCGTTTAGCGCAAGCGTTGCGACAGCCAGCGGTGTCGCCGGCTCCGCAATAAAGGCCCGTCTGGCCCACTCGAGCACGAGCGGGTCGACTTTTTCCGGGAACGCCCCCTCATTCTTGGCGACGGCTGCTTTCAACAATCGCGATGCAATGCTTTCTGCGGCAAATCCGTTCAACGGCCACAAAGAAACTGCTACATCCGGAGCGGCGCTTTTTGCGACCGCACCCAAAGAGGTCAGTCCTGCGGATACAGCGAGTACGAGGCCTGCACCGAATATAATTAGTCCCTTGAGCATGACTAGGTCCCTAGCTGCGACTATGCCGCCTCAGGGGATTGGTTCCCGTAGCTATATTGGTAAGCATAGCCATAACCGTAGCCCGAATGCTCAGCCTGTACCTTCGTAACTAGTCCGCCAAAAATATGGGCGTGAGAGCTGCGTATCCGGTCAAGTGCCGACTGGATGCCCCGCAACTTCACCCCGCCAGCCTCGATTGTGTAGATGACACCCTCAACGGAATTGGCCAGCAGTGGGATATCGGCGAGGCCGAGAACCGGCGGCGCATCGACGATAACCGTATCATAGGTCTCGGCCAGTTTCGCAATCATGTCTTGCAAGCGAGCACTGCTCAACAGTTCGGCGGCATTGGGCGGTATCGGCCCCGCGCTCATCGCGTCGAAACCGAAAGAATTGCCGGTCGCGATAAGCTTTCCAAGGTCATCGTCGCCGGCCAGATAATTGCTCAAGCCTTGAGTGTTTTTTGTGAATAGCATCTGATGCAGAGATGGGTTACGCATATCCCCATCAATAAGGATAATTCGCTTACCTGTGCTTGCCAGCACCGCAGCCAGCGCAAATGCAGATGTACTTTTCCCCTCGTTCGGGCGCGTACTTGTGACCAGAAATGATTTTGGCACGCCATGATCCGTGAGAAATGCAAGACTTGTCCGGATGGAAAGATATGCCTCCCAAGCAACCGACTTCTTGTCGCTCAGGCTGGCCAGGATATCCTCTTTTTCAAGATCTGGAATTGAACCCAGCGCTGCTATTCCCAACTTGGACTTCAGATCGCCAGGATCTTTCACTGTTTGGTCGATCTGCTCTCTCACGAACACATACGCTACGGCGAGCGCGAGACCGGCTACGATAGCCAGGAGTATGTTCAAAATGAGATTAGGACTGGAAGGGAAGTCAGAAGGCCGCGCCCGATCCACGATGGAAATATTGTTGGTCCCGACACCGGCTACACCAATTTCTTTGTATCTTTGCAGAAGTCCATCATACAATTGACGATTGGTATCCACTTCGCGCTGGAATATATTATACTGGATCGAATCTCGGCGCTCACCGCTGAACTGTCCTTTCAGCTGGTTAACCTGCGCACGCAGTTGCTGTTCTCTTCGCAACGCTTCCTGATATCGAGCGGTAGTGCCGGTACGCGAACGGGCTTCTTCGGCTGCAATGCTTTTGTTGAGCGCCTCAATCTGCGATGCCAGCGCCTGGGCAGCCGGATATTCCGGCTCGAACTGGACCATGAGCTTGGCATATTCGGCTTGCACTTTGGCGCGCTCTTCGCGAATATTGTTCAATGCGGTATTGGAAAGGGAGTTTTGGTTTCCTCGACTCTGACTCGCTGCGCTCGCGGCCGAAATCCGGTCGGCGATCGCCTCGGCCAATTCATTGTTTAATGCCTCGAGATTCGTAGAGGCCAGAGTTTTCTGGGAAATTGTTTTCCCGTCCACATCCTGCGCAGTCGATAGCGTGATAATTTCCTTGTTATCAGCATAAGACGAGAGATTCCGCTCAGAGTCTTCCAGACGCTGCTTAAGGTCCGCCAGCTGTTCTTCAAGAAACTTTCGGGCATCTTCGGTAGAACTAAATCGCCGGTCAAGATTGGATGCGATAAATTGTTCTACCCAGGCATTGGCAATCTGGGCTGAGAGATCTGGATCGGGGCTGGCAAATTTTATGTCGACAAGACTGGAACCACGAATCGGGTCGATGCTGATATGTCCGGTCAACAAGGAGGTCGCGAGCTTGAGGCGCTCCGCCCGCTGAACGGATGATTTCGGACCTTGTCCACCTTCCTGCTGCCCTATGTTATCGGCATCAATATCGAAGGTCGCGAAAAACTTGTCGTTGCCCGCCAGATTGAGTGCTCTGACAACGCGCTCAGCCAGTGATCGCGATTCAAGCAACGAATATTGGGTTTGATAAAATTCGAGTGCCTGGGCTCCACCATCAGTAGCGCGGACGCCCTCCACATTCGTCACTTTGTCCTGTTCGCGATTTATTTCCACGGTAGCGATAGAGGTATAATAAGGTGTCATCAGCAAAGTCACGATGATCCCGAAAAGGATGCAGATCCCCGTGATGATAGCGATAGCGATTTTGTGGCGGAGCACCATCTGCCAATATTGGATCAATATCGGCATTCCATGGGAATGATTGTCACTCTGTTCGTGATCTGCCGTTTCTATTACCGGTAATACATTGTTCATGAGCGGTTCTTATACAATCTATCAGTTGTTGAACAAAACGATGAGTGGCGTTGTAATCAAAGGCGAAGCTTGGATCAAATCCCGGAACAAGCGGCGCGCCTGCGAATCTCCCACGACAATGACGTCATTTGCAAAAACTTCCGGATCGGGATAATTGCCACGACGGATAGCCTTCAGATTGTATAGCCCTGCCAGTTGCTGACCGTCGACGCTGCGAAAAATGACCACATCGTCCAGTTTTGCAAATTCAGCGGCACCACCGGCAGTTGCGACGGCGCGCATAAGGGTCATTCTTCCAATAACCGGATAGAGGCCTGGCTTGGTTACCTGCCCGTCTACTGTGATGACCTGGCTAACCGTTTCCTCCAAGTTAACAGTCACTTGAGGGTCACGGACGTAGCGGCCCTGAAGGCGTCTCTCCAATTCGACCGACAGCTCTCCGGGCGTTAGCCCGGCAGCCTCAACCACACCGACCAACGGAAACGAAAGCCGGCCACTGGCATCAATCTGGACTTCCTTGCTCAGGTCTTCGATGCCGAATACGTCGATTTTTAGCTTGTCGAAAGGGCCAATCAGATATGGGCGATTGGACCCCATCAAATCAACACGCATGGGTTCTGGCAGGCCTGTCTCGCTCGGTACCACAGTAACATTTGGACTGCCGCCCAGGACAGTCTGCCCACAGGCAGAGAGCAGCAAGCAAAGCAATAATAAGGGGATTTGTTTCATAATACAAAAATATCCGTAAACATCGAAGGTCGCTTAGACGATCAGGATGGGCAGGTAAACCAAAGATAATAGTGCCCGCCATCGGTTCGGCGAAACTTTCATGAGGCAACTTCGGTCCGTTTTCCACCGATAGAGATTACTGCATCGTTAAAGATACAGGCGATTACTCCAAAAACCGCCATAAGGGACGGGACGCGTAACGGATAGTCCCCCGCGCTCGCGGCAAGGAAGCAAACTAGAACGAAAGCAGCCATCAAGGCGGTATATTT